>Ga0181602_10002592_pt1 | contig 15094 bp, 15 predicted proteins | sample 041ome_14_FD_148640 | JGI IMG/M metagenome (GOLD analysis project Ga0181602, IMG submission 148640) | Coastal salt marsh microbial communities from the Groves Creek Marsh, Skidaway Island, Georgia - 041408US metaG (spades assembly) | ecosystem: Environmental > Aquatic > Marine > Intertidal zone...
TTTCCGAGCGAGCGTGTCATCTCTCTCTTTTTCTCTCTCTCTCTCTCTCTCTTACATCTTAATTTTTACAGCCGATTTGCATTCTGCTCTCGTCCACCACGGTCGGATTTAAGCACAACAACTTCACGTCTTGGTCTCCGATCAAAGCCTCCTCGAAGTTCGCCCCGGTCAAATTCGCGCCTTCATAACTCACGCCGGTTAAAACTGCGTTTTGAAAATTCGCTCCCGTCATATCGCTCCCGTCAAACGTCGCTCGGTCTATGACCGCGTTCGTAAAGTTGACGTTCTTAAAGCTCGCTTTCGTCGCGTACACTTTACTCATAACCGTCTCGCTAAAATCCGAGTTATCGAAAACGCTGTCCACCATCAACGCTCCAGATAAGGTGATACCTTTCACGGAAACGTTATCGTATTGGCACTTGCGCAAATCCAAAGTCTTATCCGAAACCGCGTTGGCTTGACCAATCGTGTTCCCGACGAACGCGCGTTCGCATCTGTTCGGGTCGTTGTCGATGGGTGGTAATCGGACCTCGGTGCCTCGATCGGCCATCGCAGCGAAAGGAGTGGCGAGCGCGAAAGTCGCGGAAAGAGATGCCGCAAGAAACGTTCTCTTTATCGTGCTCGCAGAGACTGGGAGGGTCGCTTTGTTGGATTCTTCTTCCTCTGTTTCTTTCGTATTCCTTCGCACATTTGTTGCCCACGAAGCCGTCGACGTGGATTTTATGCGCCGGTGTTGTCGTTTCAAAGAAGACGACGAGCTTTTGTTATTACGATTAATAGTATTAATCGTCGTCGTCGTCGAAAAGGACGACGTCAAAGAAGAAGAGGAGGCGAACATGGTGGTGCTTTTATGTGTGAGCGAGAAGTGTTTGAGAGTCTCGAGCGGCGCGCTTTTTAATGGAAGATTTTGGTGTTTGAGATAAGAAGGAAGAGGAGTGTGATTTTACGTAGTAGTAGGAGTAAAGCGTACGGGATCGATCGATCATTTCAAGGCTCAATGTCATCACCTATTAAGAGCCGTCTACCGGTCCAAAAGCGCTTTTTTCTTTGCTGCTGCTCTTGCCTTTGTTCTTGCCCTCGCTCGGCGAAATCTTCTTCATACTCTCCGTCTCCTCCTCCGAAGTCCTCCGAGGAAGTCGCCTCTCCTTCCTCCCCTTCTCCGCTACGCTCTTCTCCTCCTCCGGACGTTCCTTCGTCTTCCCACTCGATCGTCGTCTTCACCGGCTCCACTTCCACCTCTTCCTCTTCTTCGATCCTTGGCATCGCCTTCTTCTTCGCTAAAATGGCTTTTCTGACCAACCCGCTCGCTTTCCCGTTACTCAACATCGCCAACGCGCTCAAGCGAATCAACCCGATCGAGACGTCGTTTTCATTCTTGGCGTCCGTGCAGTGCACTCGTCCTTCCAAATACACCACGTCCGTCAAAGGAAACATCCCAGCAAACTCTCTTTGCACTTTTTCCACCCACGCGTCTTGCTTTTCTCTCTTCAAAAACGTCTTCACGGGAATCTCACTCGCTTTCTCCGGCAACCTCTCCAACGTCGTCTTCAAATATCTCAACGCCCGTTCCGTATTCCTTCTCCTCTCCGCTTTCTCCACCGCCCATCCACTCTCCATCTCGCACGTGGCCACGCCACCGAGCGCGCTCGGCTTCACCGTCGCCAACGGAACCACGTAACTCATCGAGACTCCGGGCGCGAACACCACCGGTCGTTTCATCTCCAACTTTTCAAACAGTTGCTCTTGGAACGAACTCCTCGCCAAGTCCGAGCTCGCCGCGAACTTCTTCTCCCCTTCCGATCGTCCGTATCCCGGCATATCGCACGCCACCGATCGCACGTTTTTCTTCGCCAACTGATTCCCGATCGACTCTTTCTTCTCGTACCAATCTTGCGAGTCCGTCGTTTCGTCGTGCCAGAGAAACACGTCCGAAAGTTCCATGCTCTTGTTATCTTCCGTCTCCTCGGCTTCGTTTTTCTTATTCTTTTTCTTTCCTGCTCGCGGTTGCATGTCCAAACACCAGACTCTGATCTTTTGCGCTTTCGTCGTCGCCAAGACGCCTCTGTTGAAGAGGACGTCCGAGCTGTCCACCGGGACGGAGGCGGAGACGACGACTTTGAACAAAACGCCGTTTTCCAGCTTTTGTTGAGAGATCACCGTTTTCTGTTGTTGTTGTTGTTGTTCCGACGCGTTCGCACGGCAGCAAGACAGCAGCAAAAGCAGCGGTAAAAGAAGCGAGGACGAGAAACTCGTCATCTTTTCGCCGCCGACGCGGTGGATCTTCTTCATCTTCTTTCTCTCTCGATGAGGATGCTGTGACAATACTACTACGACTACTCTCGCGTTCAAAAGTGGAGATTTTCGATGAAAAAGAGAATCCAATCCTCCAAAAATCCCCTCAAAACGTCTCGCACGCTTCTTCCTCTTTTTTCTTCGATTTTCAGCGAAGAACGCGCTCGAAAACGCGTCGGTAGTGGTTCGTCTGTTCGCGCGTTTTGTGTGTTTTTGCGTGTTTAAGAGAGAGAGAGAGAGATCGTCTTCATCAAGAGCACGTTCACAAATACATTTACTCTGTAAAGCGACGGCTCTCTGAATACTTTGATGGAGAATAACAGCGAGGACGAGGAGGAGAGGAGAGAGGAGAGACAGATGGACGGAGGACGACGACAAAAGGTACGACGCTTTGTTGTTGTTATTAGTATTAATCGTCATCGTTTTTGTGTTTTTCGTTTTTGTTGCAGACGAAGACGTCGAGAAGTCGTCGGTTTTGTCAAAGCTTGTTTGTTCGCTCTGTGTTTCCTCTTCTTTTCGCTGACTTTGCGCATATACGCGCCCGTTTCTTAATGTCTCTTGTTTTTCACACAGGGCCGAGGCTTTGAGAACGCGGACATTATCGACGACGAGGTCAAACACTCTCGAAACGACCGGTACGAAACTTTGCGAGACAGCGAAGGAGAAAGAGGCCAACCTCAAAAATCCATCGAAGGCTGGGTCGTCCTCGTCACCGGCGTCCACGAAGAAGCGCAAGAGGAAGACGTGCACGAAAACTTTGGCGATTTCGGGGAGATTTCAAACTTGCACTTAAATTTAGACCGGAGAACTGGGTTCGTTAAGGGCTACTGTTTGATTGAGTATAAAGAGAAGGAAGAGGCGAAGAGTGCGATCGAGAACATGGACGGGAAGTTGATGTTGGACCAGGAGGTGAGAGTAGATTGGGCGTTCGTGAACGCGCCGGAGAAAAAATCGAGAAGGAGTATAAGGCGATAGAATATGAGATTCAGAGAGCGAGAGTAGAGTAATAGTAGAAGATTGCATAACATCAACAGTAGCAGAGAAGTACGACATTTGTTGTATGCTTAATTCAAGTTTACGCGAAGTTCTCGCGCGCTTCGTTCTTTTGAATCTCTTCTCTCTGGTGATTTCAAACTCGTCTTGGATTTGAAAATCGCCGCACAAAAAGAACGCTCGAGAAAAGCAACGTACCTTTCCATCTCATCATCATGTTCGAAGCGCGCATTCTCCAAGGGTCCATTTTGAAAAAAGTCCTCGAATCTATCAAGGATTTAGTCACCGATGCGAACTTTGAGTGCACCGCCAACGGGTTCGCGTTGCAAGCGATGGATTCCTCGCACGTTTCTTTGGTGGCGTTGATGTTACGAAGCACCGGTTTTGACCACTACCGATGCGACCGAGACGTGACCATGGGGATGAACTTGTTGAACATGGTGCGTTTCGTACACATCTTTGTCTTCTGTGCATCGCTCTCGATCGTTTCGATAACGATCGAGAGATGCAACGGATACGCGACGACCGCGTTGTATCGAAGAAGAGCAAAGTTTGTTGTCGTGGTTTTCCCAACGAGCAAAAGTCTCACATTTTTGAATTTTTCCAACGTAATCCGATCTTTTTCCTTTCTCTTCTCCGCGCGAGAGAGACGACGGGCGCAGCGAAAGAACGGGAACGTTCCTTTCGGTGGACTCGTCGTCGTCGTCTCGTTGTTTGCGCGATGAAAGTGAAAATGCGAGAGAGTGACCGCCGAAAACAAGGACAACTTTTCCCTTCTTTTTGTTTTTGAGAGATCGTATGTTTTAAACGAGAGAGAACGAGAGACTGACCAAAGCCAAAAATCCTCTCTTTTCGATATAATTTTTTCTTTCGACATGATAACAGAGCAAAATGTTAAAGTGCGCGGATAACGACGACACGATAACGATGAAAGCGGACGATGCCGGCGACGTGGTGACGTTCATGTTTGAAAACCCGAAAGCGGATAAAATTTCCGATTTTCAAATGAAGTTGATGGATATCGACACGGAACATTTGGGCATCCCGGATACGGAGTACGAAGCGACGGTGAAGATGTCCTCGAACGAGTTTCAAAGAATTTGCAGAGATTTATCGTCGATTGGTGATACGGTGACTATTGCGGTGACGAAAGATAGCGTGAAATTTACGACTTCGGGTGATATTGGGGAGGCGAATATTACGTGCCGCCGCACCTCGGACGGAGACATGAAGGAAGAGAAAGTGAAAACGGAAGAAGACGGCGAGAAAGTGCATAACACGAAGTCCTCGGAAGGCCAAAATGTAGACATCGATTTGCAAGAACCGGTGACGTTGACGTTTGCTTTGCGATACTTGAACTCTTTTTGCAAAGCGACGAGTTTATGCGAGAACGTGCGTTTACAGTTGAGCAAAGAGTTACCGGTAGTCGTGCAGTACTTGATAGAGGACATGGGGTACGTCCGGTTTTACTTAGCGCCAAAGATTGAGGAGGAAGACGCGGACGAGAGTTAAATTGAGAAGAAGATAATAATACGCGTCGTACATTGCTCTTCTCGAAAAAGAATTGAAGAAAGAGAGAGAAGAAGGAGAGAGCGAGGAGAAGAAGGGCGCTATCATTACCGCCGCTATACAAAATACGCACCACTTTAGCGAGAAAGGCGAAACAGACAAAAGAGAGAGAGAGCGAAAGAGAAAGAAAGACTTTTTTACATACTAATAAAACATTAATAAAGCGTACATCATAACACATCGCAAGCCTCCTCTCGTCGTGCCTCTTGGAATCCACAGCGCGCGACGACTCGACGCGCTTATTAAAGAAAAATCTTCATAAGCCTCCCCCTCCTCCTCTTTGCAATCTCACGAAAAAAACAAACAAAAACACCAAAAGAATTCCGCGTCGCGTCGCGGGCGACACCATCACGAAGACGAAGACGAAGAAGCGCTCTCTGTCTCTTTCTTTCTCGCATCATGGCCGGCGTCGATCTCGCGATGGAAGGTATTCCCAGGTACGCGAAAGATCTCTCTTCTTCTTCTTCTTTTTTCTGTCTTTTGAAGTCGACGCATTCGAAGCGCGACATGATGTTTCAAATCAACAACAACATGCGTTTTTCGACCAAGATTCGACGATGCTTCAATGTGCGGAATGTCTCTTCTCTCTGCATGCCTACGCGCTAAACGTGCACACGCTTCTCCGTTGTCTTCTTTATTCACAAACAAATTCCTAAAACGTGCGCACGAAAACGTGACGAAAACAACAGAGGATCTGGAATATTCAAAACCGCCGCGATCTACGTTTTACGGAAAGAGAAAAGGTTGCTCACCACCGGACAGATTACCAGGTAACGTTATTCGTAGTCGCTCGTGCGTGTGGTTTGAACCGGATTTGAAAGGGCAAAATCTGGGCACTTAATTGTCTGTCCTCTCATTTTTTTTTTTCACTTGTGCCTTGCCTCTTTTTGAAACGATGCGCGAAACGCGTTGTCTTGGGATGCCGCGATGATGATGATGTTTTTAATGTCCTCATTCGTCTTGTTTTTCTTCCTCTTGTTCTGTATCTTTCTTGATGGCGTTTTTATTCACTGACGCGTGGTTGCGTCGATTTTTTTGTATAGGTACGCGCTCGAGAACGACCTTCTCGGGAACCTTCCCGGGAAGACGCCGGAAGCGACCATGGCGTCGGCGTGTTACACGGACTTGAAGAAGAAGGACGTGAATAAGAGGGTGTTTGCGAGACCGTCGGAAGGGCACTTTGGTTTGAGAGAGTGGGCGAACGATCCGGAGTTGACGCACTTGTTGCAACCGAAGTTGCACAGGTTGGCGGAGACGTTTGAGGAGGAGCAGAAACCGAAGGTGGAGAAGCCTTGGAAGCAACCGGCACCGATGGCAAAGCGTAAAAATAATACCGCCGCTAAGAAGTTCGTAGATGGGAAGCCGCGCAGGGATAGACACGGGTTCGTGCACGCGATCATAGAGCCGAGCAGAGGTGAGTACGGGCCGCCGAAGATGCAGATGCCGCCGCCGCAACAGCAGTACGGATCGCTTTCGACGCACGATACGATGGATTTAGATGCGTTGGTAGATGCTGCGGCGAACCAAGAAGACGAGGACGACTACAGGAACAACGATAACGATGAAAACGACGACCAAGACGGCAACGGCGCGTATAATGGAGGAAATGATGATCACGAGGAAGAGGACGCCAACACGAAGGACCAAAGCGGTGTAACCGCCGGTGTTGATAAATCGTTCGATAACGATCCAAACACCGAGGAAGCGAGTCCCAGCAAAACTAACATCATTAGGAACAACAACAACGACGACGACGACGACGACAACAAATCGGAAGGAGAAAGAGAAGATATCGCCGCCGAGAGCGAGGAGGAAAATAAAGGAGAAGAAGAAGAAAATGCGCCTCTGGTTTTAATCAACCCGGACCCGAACCTTTCAAACGACGAGTACGAAGCGCACCTCGCGAGTCTCGTTCAACAGCAACAAGAGAAAGAGTTGCGCGTGGCAAAACGAAAAGAGAGAGAAAAAGAACGAGCTAGGACGCAGGAGTTGGTCAAAGCCGGATTGATTCCGGCGCCGCTGTCGGCAAAGAAAAAGTCCAGTTACGTCCCAGTTGCATATAAAAAAGACGGTCGTGGGCGTCCGCGAAAGCATTTCGACGGGATACCGCCGGCACCAATTTTGTCTGTCTCGGCCAACGAAGCGGAAGAGGCACCGCTTACGAACAACAAAAAGGCGCGGTTTACGAGTACTGCTGTTTTGCATCAGCAGCAACAGCAACAACAGCAACAACAATTGCAGCTTCAACAACGACAGCGACAACAACAACAGAAAGACGGTTTTGAGCAGATTCAAGAGCACCATCAACCTCGCGCTGGGCACGATTCGTTCGTAGTTGACACGCAAGGTGTCGACGGTATATCGCACGAAGAAATCGCTAACGAAAGTATCGTTGCGAAAGCTACGCGAGCGGGCATGAAGAATTGGAACTCAAAGGTGAACAAGTTCTACTCCACTGCGTTTTTCACGGAGATCATCGATCCAAAACTTCCAACGAGTATTCCGGCTTTTGCGTTCAAAATGTCCCAGAACGATGCGGAACGCGAGAAAATTTTGACGCAAAATGCAATGCGACGCGTCTTCAACGAATTCGCCGAAGGTTGCGATCCTGTCAAGCAATCTTTGAACGAACTTTCCGCGTCGCTCGAACGTTTACGCGCTCAACAAGGTAACCATGAAAACGTCATGTATTCCGCTTTGATATACGCCGTTGCGTGCTATCGTTCGGATTATCCAGAAGAGGCCACTTTGGCGCTTTCGAAAGCTTGGGACGTCTACTATTCTCTCAAAGGCGGCAACGAAACGAATGCGCAAAACGCCGCGTTCATGGATAAAATCCGAAAGGACTACGAGAAAATCGTAAGCGAAGCGTTGGATGCATAATATTCAACATAATCAACGATATGATACTACGATAAGATACGATAAGATATTTTTGTACTACTATATGTACCCGAGAGAAGTACATATGTGCCCATATATAACATCGACGTGGATATATAATAGTTCTTCTATAGAAGTTTGTTAATGCGCGATTTGATATTACATAAAAAACATACACTACTACGTACCATGGTACCTGGTACTTAGGTACCTACCTACCTATTCATGCTCCCTTCCTAATGCTAACACTACTCATACGAACCCGTCTTTCTTTTGGAAGCTGCGACAGCATCGGCAACTTTAGCGATATCTGCGTGAAGTTTCACGTCGTGCGCTCGAACTGCGTTTGCGCCATTCATCAGAGCAACAATCGCCGCCGCCGCCGAAGCTACGTCGCGCGCATCTTTCGGAACGTCTTTCCTTTTTTCATCAACGAGCATATTTCCTACGAATCGTTTTCGCGACATACCGACGAGCATTGGCGCTTTCGCTAGGCCGCCACATTCGTTCTTCGCAAGCGACGCGCGAACGTCCTTTAAATCCGATAACAATTCCACGCACTGTTCCTCCGACTTTGCAAACCCGAATCCGGGATCGATCCAACATCGCCACGCCGAAATACCCGATGGCAAAACTTTGCGCAAATACTGCGACGCGATTTCATCTCCAACCGTTTTTGCCACCGAACCAACCGGGTAGGATGCATTCTTACTCATGACTTGTGGGTTTCCTCGTTGATGCGATAGAACATATCCTAGTGGCACTTTTGTATTCGCCACGGCGGAAAGCATCCCTTCGTCCCAATCGCCTCCGGAAACGTCGTTTATGATATCCACCCCGATCGCATCCGCAACTTTTACCACTTCCCCGTAAAACGTATCCACCGAAACGGCAATATTTCTCGGATCGTCCTTAAACCGTTCGCATATTGCCTCTAAAACCGGTGCCACTCTCGCGATTTCATCCGCCGCCGACACTCTAGACGCGCCAGGTCTCGTCGACTGTCCTCCCACGTCGATAATCCTCGACCCTTCATCAGCCAACTGCTCCGCGCGTCTCAACGCCGTACTCACGCTCGTGTTAAACACGCCTCCGTCGGAAAACGAATCCGGAGTGACGTTCAAAACTCCCATAACTTTCGCTCGTCCTTCGTATGGTTCCAATCGCATGTTCCTCTTAAATGGCGCTACTCTTTGGAGCAAAATGTCATCCTCGCTTGCTTCTTCAAAATTCTTCGTCGGCGTCTGCATTATCCGTCTCTCCTCCTCCTTCCAAAGTCTCGCCATGGCCGTCATTTGGTTTGCCATCGTGATCGACACGTCTCCGCTCTTATCAAAACTCATCTTTTCCGTCAAATCCGCAATCGGTGCTAACACGAACGCGCGCTCTTTGATCCTCCCGTGCGGCACTTCTAACCAAAACTTCTTTTCGTACGACGACAAAGACGAGGAAGACGAGGAAGGAAAAGGAGGAGGATCGTACCTCACCATCGGTTCTTTTTCGCTGAACAAAATGTCTAAATCAATCACCCGCGGTCCTTTATCCGTGTTGTATACGTCTCTGCCCATTTCTCGTTCGATGTCTTTCATTTTCCCTAGACATTCTAAAACCGACCACTCTCTCGGGTGCCTCAACACGCACGCCGAGTTTAGAAATTTCGGCTGGTTTTCAATCAAAGTGTCCACAGGTTTCGTCTCGTACACGCTCGCGAGCTTTTTAATCTCGAACCCTCGCTCTTGGAGAAGACGCAAGGCGACGTGGAAGTGCTGAAATCGAGAGGAAGAGTCTGCATCTTCGCCTTCACGTACGTCGAGGTTCGACCCGATGGCGACGCACACGTCTGCAAATTTCCCCGAAGTCGAGGAGGAAGACGATTCAGACGACGACGAGGAGAAGAGACGCACGCGAAGAGAGCTCGAGAAGTACTTCAGAGTCACCGCACGGTGAGCTCTGCGCATGTTCTTGGACTCGATGCGTATAAATATATCGCCGCCGCCGCGAATAAAAAGTGAGGAAGAGTTTGTTCATTTATCCAAAAAGTCTCGAGTGCCCACTCCGCGGTGCGTCTATACAAACGTTTACTATTACTATCGCTACACATATCTATTCTACCTCAACTACGCCGGCATGTACGCGCTACAGTACAAATCTCTTTTTCTTACGACTACTTCGGCTTGAACCCTCTCGGCGGCGTCGGATCTTTATCCCTCGGAAACGTCCCGAAACAAAACCTCTTCTCGTACCCGTACGTAGATTCGTGCACGGTCACCGTCGGTTGCGTCCGGCACTTGCTCTTGCAGTGCGAAAACGCGTCCGAAAAATACCCAGTCTGCGGCTGCATGCGTCCAATCGGTTCTCGCGTTCGATCGGTTTCCGCGGTGGAGACTTTCGCGTTTTGGCAACACGACACGCACGACTCGTACGTTCCGCAGCACTTCTCGGTTTCGCCGCCTTTGGCGAGGTCGCACGCGGAACACCCGTAGCGTTTCTCGATCGCTTTCTCCGGTGGGCAACACCCGGTTGGAGGGAACACGTCGAACCAGTCGCACGTGTACCCGTTGTCGTCGGTGATGTGATGTAAGCCTTGCTTGGTATTTACGCACTGACGCTTCTCCTCATCCATCGGTCGAATCGCAACTGCGGACAAACACCAAAGCGAAGACGAGGAAAGAAGGAGCGTCATCATCATGGTCAACATCACCCCTCCTCTCCTTTGTCTCGTCACCCTTACAGTCCTCGTCCTCGTCCTCGTCGAATCCGCTTTTCCAACACCACGGCGGAATCCCATCGCAATCACCTCTTTCTCTCTCTCTCGTGTTCTCGCGTAACGTTTGACAGAAGACAGAAGAGAGAGAGAGAGAGAGAGACAAAGTTGTTCTCGTTTCGTCGAGAAAGAGAGAGGAACGAATGAACGAAGGAAACGAGAGAAACGTGCAGAACGAGGACAAAGACCACCGCACAGAAGAGCGCGCTTTCTCGTTCTCTCGAAATCTGAGGCATTAGACCTTTTTCCCCCGGGAAAAGTCTCCACTTTCATCAGAGCAGATAAAACCTTTCCGGCGGCGCGGGTGGTTCGTTGCGGAAGAAGAAGTTAAAGAAGAAGACAAATTTTTACGAGGCAGTTGCGCTCGAGAAATTCACGAACAACGAGTGGTACTTTTCAGAGAGAGAAAGAGATGGAGGAGGAAGCGCTGACGGAGAAAATGTCGGAAGCGAGTGTGCAGGAACCAACAACGCACCCGTCGGGTTTATCCTTGGACGAACGAGTGAACCTTTGCCTGTCCATCGGCGAAGAGTGCATCCAACCGGACGAGTTGAGACGTTTGCTGGAGAAAAAACCAAACCCGTGCGCGTACGATGGGTTTGAACCGTCCGGGCGAATGCACATCGCGCAAGGGGTGATGAAATGCTTGAACGTGAACAAATTGACCAAATCGGGGGTAACGTTTAAGTTTTGGATCGCGGATTGGTTCGCGCAAATGAACAACAAAATGGGCGGGGACATTAAGAAGATACAAAAAGTTGGGTTGTACATGGTGGAGGTGTGGAAAGCGGTTGGGATGGATTTGAGTAAAGTGGAGTTTATTTGGTCGAGCGAGGAGATTAATAGCCGAGCGCACGAGTATTGGCCGTTGGTGTTGGACATCGCGAGGAAGAATTCGTTGGGGAGGATTATTCGGTGCTCGCAGATCATGGGACGGTCAGAGAGCGACGATTTAGCGGCGAGTCAGATATTTTATCCGGTGATGCAATGCGCGGACATATTTTTCTTAGGCGCGGATATTTGCCAGCTCGGGATGGACCAGAGGAAAGTGAACATGTTGGCGAGGGAGTATTGCGACGATATCAAGAGGAAGAATAAACCGATCATATTGAGTCACAAGATGTTAGCTGGTTTGAAGGAAGGACAGGAGAAGATGAGTAAAAGCGATCCGAACTCGGCGATATTTATGGAAGACAGCGAAAAAGACGTGCAATCGAAGATTAAGAAAGCGTATTGCCCTCCAGGCGTGGTCGAGAAGAATCCGTGTTTGGAGTACATCAAGTACGTGATTTTTCCGTGGTGCGAGGAGTTTAAGTTGTACCGTAAAAGCGACGAAGAGCCGGAGACGGGAAAATTGGAGGTATACGAGTCGTACGAACGGTTTGAGAAGGAGTACGTGGAGGAGAAGATTCACCCCGGGGATTTGAAACCGAGTTTATCAAAACATTTGAACGCGATTTTACAACCGGTCAGAGATCACTTCGAGAACGACGAAAACGCGAAGAACTTATTGAAAACTATCAAGGCGTACAAAGTGACGAAGTAATTAAGAGTTCTTCGAGGAGGGAGAGAGAGAAGGAAGAGAAGGAAAGAGAGACGTGCGCAGATCATGTGGGTATTAAAACTTTGAAAATAAAGTGCAGAATTTATTTAATTTTCTTCTTATACATTACATTGGTACAAGCGTCGCATAATATAATTAAAACTTACTGGCAATCGCGCTCGCGACACCTAACGACACGCCTACGGCTAAACCTACGCTCAGCGGCACCGAGCCGGTGATTTCATTCATAACGAAAACAAGCGCTCGAAGAGCTTTCCCTTGGGCCGAATCTTCGAGCGCCAACTCGACTTTACGAAAATCGCCGGTTTTCGGCTTCAACGACCCTGGTTTGAACACTCGAGCTTCGCAGTTTTCAAACTGCTCGCCAGTCAAGGAGAAGCAGACCCCCCAGTGCGCGACTAAGGCGATGACGTCTTCGTCTCGGTCGTTTATCCAATCTATCAAGTCGTCCATTCTTTGCTCGAAGACGTCCACGGGTTCTAAGGAAACTTCGCCGAACGTTTTCTTTTCGTTTTCAGCGCCGACGTACCACCACGGTTCAGATTCAGACTCAATGTGCGAGAAATCAAAGTCCGCGTGCGTTTGTTCGAGTTCTTTTCTCGTCTTCCCGTGGTCGGAGGCGTGAAAAACTCTTTCGCGCGCGAAAACGCACACCGCTCTCGGCGTCGTTTGGTCGTGTTCGAAGACGTACTTCGCCGTCGCGATGGCGCGAGATAACGGCGACGCGACGATCAATTCAGGTTTTGGTTCCAGTTTTTCCACGAACACTTGCGCTAACTGCGCGCCCGCGATGCCGGCTTTCGACAGTTTCGTGTCGTATAAAAGAGGATCTTTGAACTTTTCATCCGCCCAGTGGTTGGAGGCGAGATATTCATTCATTTCCGTTTTCCCGTGTCGCACCAGGATGACTGTTTTTTCGTTCGTTTTACTACTCTTTCTTCTATCAGCATCCATACCGCTCGTCGTGCGCACCAACGTCGTCGCGCTGCTCATTTTTCTCCCGATTATTCTTCGCTGTTTTCTTCTCAACGTGAACAACACCTTCGAAGACGATGATGAGAATGATGTCGGTGTTGGTGTTGACGTCGCCATTCAACAAAAGAAAAGTCTCGAACAAACACCGCCGGTTTTGGGTCCCAGCGGCAGAGGTATAAACAGAGCGCACAAAAAAAAGCGTCCACAAAGTCACGCAATTTCTCTCTCTCTCTTTCTCTTTCTCTCGGCGGCGTAAACGACGGAGAGGAAGGCGCAGACCGTGCGACGAATATTCCTTTGAAATGGAGAGATTTTGGTTTTTCCCCTTGCAAGGGAAAAAACGGCTTCTCGTTCGAATGTCACATGTGCTCTCACTTTTTCTCAACGCGCCAGACTGCGCAAAAAGACGATGTCGAGCGAAGAGGTGGTCGAGGAAAACAACGCGTTGTGGAGGTTGTTTCGAAACGCCGGAGAGTTTTCGGGAGGCGTGTGTCGCGATGTCGTGGAGGAACACGTGCTTCCGAGATTGAATTCGAACGATGTGAAATTCTTGTACGGAGTGAATACGGAGACGAGAAAGTTGATTAAGAGATCGTCTCGCAAGGGGGAGTTGAAAAAGACGTTTAGAGTGAGAGAGATGTCGTCGGTATCGACTTTGGAAGTAGCGTGGGAGAATAAATCGTTGTGGCCGAGTAACTGGTGGAGCGAAAGAGATTTCTGCTACGAAGTTGCTAAAACGAATAAACTCGAGTTGCTCAAGTGGACGCGAGAGGAGAAAAAGTGTGAGTGGCGGGATTATAGGATGATTCGTACGGCCGCATCTCAAGGTAATCTGGAAATGGTGAAGTATTGCGTTGCAAATGGGTGTCCTATCGGAGAGAGAGCGTGTGAAAATGCTGCCGAAAACGGTCGTCTCGAGGTACTCAAATACTTACGCGAAGTCAAAGCACCTTGGGATCGTTGGACTGCCGCTGGGGCGGCTAGAAATGGTCATCTTCACATACTCGAATATCTTGTCGAGCGTAAGTACGATAAATTTCACGTATTTGCGTGTTGGTGGGCAGCCGAGAACGGCCACTTGGACTGTTTGAAGTACTTACACGAAACCGCCAAAGCGCCTTGGGACGAGGACGCCGTTCGAAAAGCGCACGAGAACAAACACCCCGAATGTTTACAATACCTCCTCGACAATAACTGCCCTCTACCATATGGTTGGCGATACGAAGATGGAACGTTACGCACGTCCTAAACACGTGCTCGGATACACAAAGAGAGAGAGATAACGAGAGAGAGAGATAACAAGAAGAAGAGAGAGAAATACTACTACCCAAAAAACAAGAAAGAAGTTGTGAGAAGAGAGACACACCCTCCAAAAATTATTCATTTACGAAAACGTTTGAAAAAAAGCAAAACGAACCTCCTCTCAAACGCACGAGAGTCACTTGTTTTCTCGACTCGAGATGAAAGATATTCTCTCTCGTGGTCTCGTTTAACCGACAGCGAAAGAGTCCTTACTCGTTCTTGAATATCTCCATTAGTATTCGCACAGACAACCTCTACTTAATCAACAATAAAAATGTTCGCTCAGCAGCAAACGCAACAACTCGTCGGTTCGGCGCGCACGGCTCGCGTCGTTTCGTCCAGGTACGTTTTTCACATCGACGAACGCAAAGACGAAGAGAGAGAGATCTCATTCGTTCTTTGAATTCTTTCTTTTTCCAATTTTAAACGCGCGGCGGGGCCCCCGTCGACGTAGACTTTGGATCTCATTTCTCGCGCGTTTCTGGGTCAACGAAATGATATCAAAAAGGAGCATTCACAGCAAAAAGGAAAACGAAAACGGGGAACGAGAACGCGTCACCTCTCTCGTCTCGTTCGAAAGAGAGAGAGAGAGAGAGAACGAGACGTTTATTCCTCGTTCAACGCGTTCCAATTCTTGTTGGAGGAGACTAATCTTTTTTCTTTTTTTCTCCCCAACTGCCCTCTCTGGGATGGACAAAATTTTCGTTTCTTTCTCACAAAATACTCACAAAATATCACTCTCTCTTTCGAAC
>Ga0181602_10002610_pt1 | contig 15022 bp, 10 predicted proteins | sample 041ome_14_FD_148640 | JGI IMG/M metagenome (GOLD analysis project Ga0181602, IMG submission 148640) | Coastal salt marsh microbial communities from the Groves Creek Marsh, Skidaway Island, Georgia - 041408US metaG (spades assembly) | ecosystem: Environmental > Aquatic > Marine > Intertidal zone...
TATCACGTCCATGTATATACGCGTCGTAGTACATACTATTAGAGAGACGTATAGTATACGCATGTGTATACATAGGCGTCGTTCGCGTGGCATTTCCCCCCACATTGGGTCGTCCCACGCGTACTGTATAGGTATTTCATGCCATGTATTTCGTGGCATGTGCGCGGTCGGATCTGGGTTTTCCCATCATTCGAGTCGAGGTTTTCATCGACGCGGCGCGCGCGCGCCTTCGCGCCGTCGCCGCATCGTGCGACGCGACGCGCGCTTCGCGTGCGAACCTGCTGTAGTCTGTCGTCATGTCGCCGTGTTCGACATCGAGCGTCGTGCGCGCCGCACACGCGAGCCTCGCGGGTGGCACGCGCGTGGGGCCCGCGTCTGGGCGTCGATCGTCGAGCGCTGGGGCGCGCCCAACGCGCGCGCACGCGACGATGCGCGGCGGTGCGACCGCGCCAGGCGCGGGGTTCGTTCGATTTGGTTCGTACGGAGGATTCGTAGATGGGCATAAGCTCGCTGGGGCGTTGCAGCGTGGGGATGGGCGAGGGGCGCGCGCGGGGTTTGAGGCGACGGTGCGCGCGGCGACGCGCGCGGCGGGACGCGCCGGGAAGAAGATCACGGCGACGATGATGCCGATCGGTGTGCCACGGGTGCCGTATAAGACTCCGAATGAGAGCATGTGGCAATGGGTTGATATTTGGAACTGCTTGTACAGAGAACGGATTATTTGGATTGGGCAAACGATCGACGAGGAGCTCGGGAACCAGCTCGTGGCGACGATGTTGTTCTTGGATAGCGTCGATAAGAATAAGCCGATTTACTTGTACATCAACTCGGATGGTGGGCAGATTGTGCCGACGATGGCGATTTTGGACACCATGAAGCACATCAAATCTGAAGTCGGTACGGTCGGTTTCGGCAGCGCGCGCGCCATGGGCGGGTTGTTGCTCGCGAGCGGCGCCAAGGGTAAGCGCGCGGTGTTACCGAACACGTGCATCATGCTGCACCACCCCTCAGGTGTCGCGCGTGGTGCTGCGAGTGACATTCAAAACGAAGGTAAAGAGTTACTCCGCATCCGGGCGTACGTGAACAAATTGGTCGCCAACGCCACAGGCCAACCCGTGGAGAAGATTTCCGAAGACATTCGTCGCGACAAGCACTTCACCCCGCAAGCCGCGCTCGAGTACGGCATCATCGACAAGGTGCTCTACAGAAATAGAAAGTAAGCAACCATGACTGCTACTACAACGCGCAGACGACGACGACGACGACGACGACGACGACGACGTCGGCGAGGACGTTGATATCGAGCGCGCAGTCCCTCTTCTGTCGCGCGCCTCCAGCCTGTCATACAATATTAGAATTTACGCAATCAACACAAAAACACCCCGCGTGCCCACCACCTCCATCGCTAAATCTACATATACCAACCACAAACCCTCTAATACATAATACTCACCCTCCCCGCACCGCGCGCGGGCGATGACGTCGGCGGCCGCTGTGACGTCGACGCCGTCGACGCCCTCTCGGCGCCGCACACGTCGACGCTGACGCCGCCGCGCCCTCTCTCTCGCGCGCAAAACAACGCACACGCATCGCCACACGCGACACTCGCGCACTGCGGCACGCACGGTCGCGAGACGCGCGACAGCACGCGACGACAGACGCGAGACGCGCGACCGCGGACCGATAGGGATCGTCCGATTGGCGATCGATTGTCGTCGATTACGCGTGGACTGGCGGAGAATTCGCGCGTGAGACGACGACGATGATGATGCGCGTGAGTGTTTGCGCGCATTATGGCGGTGGACGGGCGAATTCGACGGCGGGGCCGCACGCAGGGCGAGGGAGCAGAGGCGCGCGAGGCGAGGCGAGAGGCAAGGGCGAGCGGAGCGGGCGCGCGGCGTGCGGGACGAGCACGAGCGGTACAGAGGGTGGGTTTGCGACTGGTATGATGTGCTCGGGTGGGAGTGGTGCGAGTAGAGCGCGACGCGGAGCGGGCGTGAGAGGAGTGAGGCGGATGACGAGGACGACGACGTCAGCCGTCGTCCCGGGGGCTACGGATAAGAAGAGCGTCGGCGGAAAGGGGAAGACGAAGGTATCGTTTGATGAGCTCGATCCGGAACATAACACGTCATTTGGGTCGAGCGATGAAGGGGTGAAGTATGACATAGTTCAAATCACAGCTCCCGTGGTTGAGGATATGGAGGAGATGCGTTTGAACCTGAGAGACGTCATCGGTCGAAAGAACCCGTTGTTGCTCGCCGCGGCGGATCAAATTTTTGGCGCGGGTGGTAAGCGGTTGAGACCGGTGTTGGTGTTTTTGGTTGCGCGCGCAACGGCAGAGTTGATGAAGATGGAGAATATCACGGATAGACAGAGACGATTGGCAGAAATTACAGAGATGATTCACACCGCTTCGCTCGTGCACGACGACGTCTTGGACGATTGCGACACTCGACGAGGAAAGGATACTATACACACCTTGTACGGTACACGCGTCGCAATTTTGGCGGGTGATTTCTTGTTTGCGCAGTCCTCTTGGTTTTTGGCCAACTTGGACAACTTGGAAGTGATCAAGCTCATTTCTCAAGTCATTGCTGATTTCGCCGACGGGGAAATTTCGCAAGCCGGCGCGTTGTTCAACTGCAACGTCACCTTGGATGAGTACTTGTTGAAGAGCCACCACAAGACGGCGTCTTTAATTGCTGCATCTTGCAAATCCGCATCAGTTTTCAGCGAATGTGACGAGTCGGTCAAGAATGACATGTACGAGTATGGCAAGCACCTCGGTTTGGCATTCCAAGTCGTGGACGACATCTTGGACTTTACCCAAACTGAAGAACAATTAGGCAAACCCCAAGGTCAAGATTTAGCCAGCGGAAACTTAACCGCGCCAACTATTTTCGCCTTGCAGAAGAGACCGGAATTGCGCGCGTTGATTGATAGCCAGTTTGAAAATGAAGGCGACTTGCAAAAGGCGATTGACATCGTCACTGAGTACGGCATTGAGGAGGCACGCAAATTGGCCAAGAGAGAGGGGGACATCGCGTTGGCATCGCTCAGACAGCTTCCAGATAGCGAGTCTAAGCGATCTTTAGTGGGTATGGTTGGATACGTTCTTGAACGTATTTACTAAACGAGAAAAACCTGTCTACTACAGTACGACGTCTTTGAATGTCGACATCGCACGCTTTGCTAGGAATTTGATTGTTATGTGAAATTGCATTCAACACAAAATCTTGTTATTATATAATTCAACTACTTAAAAATTCGCTCCAATCGCTGCCAGCGTCATGCGCGTTTTACGCGGCGCCGATGGCGGCGCTGACAAAGCGGTGCACGAGCGCACCCAACGAACGCCGCATGGCTGGATTTTGGAACACGAGGTACCAAAACGTCACTGCTCCAAAAATGAGGGACGCGCAAAAACTAAAACTCTCGCGTTTCATCATTTTCTCAACTTCATCATACGAATACGCCGTGTTGGAGATCTCAAAAAGCGCTGGTCTGTGGAACACCGTCGGAAGCACCGTGTGCAAGATGGAGATGAACACCATTCGCGCCATCAACACGCCGCCAATCGTTCGGTTCATGGATCCACCAAAACCACCTTGTGAAAGCCTCGCCGCGGCATCGACTTGCGGTTTACGCAATTTGTCGAACGTCTTTAGCGCTTTCGGGAGATCTTCATCACCCATTTCTTCAAGCGTCACTCGCAGGGCGTGCGTCGTTTCCAGAGCCACGTTGGCGCCCTGGCCGAGACTCGGCCAGCAGCTGTGCGCGGCGTCGCCAATCAAAAGCACGTTGTCCTTGTACACCATCGAGCTCACGGTGGTGGTCGTTCCACCTGGAGAAGCCTTTTGTTTGGCCAGCATGGAGCTCGTCTTTGATGGAAGGTTGCCCGAAAAAGCGTCTGGGAATTTTGTGGCAAACAATCGATCCACTTGTTGCGGCGCCTCAATCTTATCCCACGTCCACTCACCGCTCTCAGGTAAGATAACTACGGCACTATGCGTACCATCGGGATTCGGCGGCGCCAACACGCTTGTTTGTCCACGTCTCCACGTGTGAAACGCTCTCGACCAGTCGTTCTCCATACCACGCGGGGCGCCAGCGAGTTTCGGCAACATCACGCTCTTGTACTTCATGCCATCCGTGACTTGCTTCACAACGAACGATCCCTGAGAATCTTGCACGATTTCCGCGCGAACTCTTGATCGTACGCCGTCAGCACCTACTAACAAATCATACGTCTTCTCCTCGAACAACGACTCATCTTCGCTCAGAAACGGGCACACGTCTTCCCCTTCAAACTTCTCAAACACCGCCGTTTGCGTGTTAAAATTCACTCCAACGAGTGATCGATTGAAATGAAACCGTATACGATCACCATACTTCTCACTCGCCTCTCTCGCGATCGTCGCCGCCAACACCGCTCTATTCACGCTCACCGCTCGGCTAAAGCTTTGACTCGAAAACACCGCCCCAGATTTCACCCCGTGTCGCACGCCTCCGCTCACATGCACGCACAACTCATCATCCAACACTATCCCACCAGCATCCAACGCATCGAGTCCACGGCCATTGAGTACGACATTGTACGTTCTCGCGCTCGTCTCGACTTTGTTACTCGCGCCTCGTCGCTCGTACACATCAACCTCGTACCCCAACGACGCGAGATGAATGCTCGTGAGCGCGCCCGCGGGGCCGGCACCGATGATGACGACGGATTTGCCGTTCAGCGGCGCCGCGTCGGTTGGCGCCGACGCGCCATCGGCGTCGCGGCAGACGATGCGCGAGCGGTGCGCCCAGCGCTGCTGCTGCCGAGCGTTCGCGTGACGCGACGACAACGACGACGACGCGTGCACGCACGCGCGCGACGACGTCGCATCGGGGCGCGTCGTGCAGGTCACGAGCATCGCGCGCGACGGCGAGAGTTGGGCTCGCATGTCGACGTGTGACGCGGTGAGCTGCGTGAGCTCTCTGGTTGGATAGCGCGGCGTCACGGCTCGGGCGAGAATGGCGCGTGTGCGAATGAAATCGCGTGAAACAATGCTCGCTAGTGGTGAACTATTAACATTCTGCATGGCTAGAGTGCGCGCGCGGCGGCGGCGGCGTTGGCGGTGGTTTTATCGTCTTGTCTCGCGATTTCGAGAGACTTGACGTATCCGCCGGTGATGCCTTTGGAAATGCGATAGAGCAAGGAATTATCAGGGGCGTCGGCATCGACAATAACATCACGGAATTCCTCTGTGGCATCTGAATTCGTGGGATATAGCTCCGGCTTGTCGAGTTTGTCGTATGGGATGTGACGCGCGTAAGGCAAGCCTGGCCGGCATCGGTCGTACGCGTGCAAGAGCGAGCCAAACGTGCGCTCCCATGTCAATCCCACGGTGCTCTCTACGGCGGCGCGAGACATTCGCTCGGCGAGCTTGCGATCCTTCATCAATCGTACTAATGCGTTGACGTAGTTTGTCACGTCACCAGGGATTGGTTCGGTGTTTTTGACGATGATACCGCTCACTTCGTCTTGCACGATGGCTCGGTTGACGCCGACGTCATCCGTGACGACGGGCAAGCCCGACGCCATGGCTTCGATCAAGTTGTTAGGAATGACTTCTGTCTTTGACGGGAAGAAAAATATATCTCCCGCAGCGTAGGTTTTTGCGAGATTTGCCCCACCGGTGTGTCCTAAAATGACCACGTTGTCCAAACGCTGGAGATCAGAACGTACCCATTCCAAATCCGGACCGTCGCCGGCGATGACTACTCGGAAGGGTGGGATTTCGGGATCTTTCCCGCTATCGACGAGCGCGTCCAAGGCTTGGATAGTTTTCACAAAACTTGCCAACCCTTTTTCGCGCACGATGCGAGCAACCCATAAAATAACCAACTCTTTATCTTTGACGCCAAAAACATCCCGTCTGTATTGTTCGTCTCGCATTTCTGGCGAGTAGAGCGTTCGATTGACCCCACGCGGGAAAAATCCCATCTTCTCCCCAGGTACGCCCATCGAACGTAGATGTTCCGCAGCGGCGTACGTCGGTACGGCGACGACGTCGCAGAGTTGGTAGAAACCACTTAGTAAGTGTCGGAGCGGCGACGTGAGTAAACTCACGCGATAGTATTGCAGATACGTGTCAAACGCGGTGTGATACGAGCACACCGAACACGCGCCAACTTCAGCAGCCCATCGCACGGCGCTGTGACCGAGCATGTCGGGCGCTGCGACATGCACCACGTGTGGGTTGTACGCTTCTAACACGGCGCGCTGTCGCGCTTGTAATGGCGCCGCCATTTTGTACTCGGGTCGACCGGGCGCTTCAATCGCGGGCACGGGCGCCACGAGCTGATGCACGCTATCATACGAATTTGCCCGCACGTAATCGCGTTCAGCGAGATCAGGGCTCATCACCATCACGCTTGCATCATCACGCCCGCGAATAAATTCTGCAAAGCGCTTCATGGTTCGACTCACGCCGTCGACGTGTTCCCACACCGTCGTCACGATGGCGATGCGTCGCGCATCTGGCGAATTCGTTACAGATACGCTGCACGCCATCGCTGGACACGACTTCTCATTCACCACCAACTGCTGCTTTTCCAAAGCATCCACTAAAGACTTCGCTGCGTCATGCGCTGCGCTCAGACCACATTTTTCGTATGACGTCGCCACCGCCCGCAACTGCGGCACCGTCCCCGAGTGCCATTGATAGTGCTGCACAGACACTGGCACTGGGAATATATTGTCCTGATGAATGTTCAACGCCGCCGCGGGCACGACGTCGTCATCTGCAAAATCATGCAAGCATCTCACGTCGGAGATGGCAAACTTCAACTTGTGCGCAATCACCATGCCTTCTCGCGGCAGCGGCTTGCCTTCGTTGTTAGTATTTGGCGGCGACCGACGCACGTCGCATAGCTCGCCAACGCGACACTGTCTAGGGAACGTCGCGTGAAACGAGTCCTTAGTATCAACTTTGGATAAAGTTCCATCTTGAGAAATACGATCGATCCATACTCCGTTGACGAGCTCGAATCCCAAGCTATCCGCGTCGGCGAGGAACCCCGGAATGCTATATTTGTCGGCGCCCGAGCCACGCGGAACGAATAAATGTTCGTCGATATCAGCCAGAATCACCCAATCTTCTTCATCCATGACGTTTGCGAGTTGAAATTGCCAGTATCGAGATAATTCACTGTGCCGCAACGTTTTCCCGGCGTACACGTCGTGCGTGACGCCACGTTTTTTGAGCGCTTTTTGAATCTCTTTGGGTGCGTCGTCATCCTTGGAGTGAATCACGACGTAAATATTCTCCGCCGGAATCTTTCCGTGATCGATGTAATGCGTCAAAAACTGATCTAGCATCACTAAACCATCATCTGAATCGGCGTTGACTCCGGTTAACAGCGCCGTTTTCGCCACGACGTCCCCGCTCACGGCGCGTCCAAACCCAAACATCGAGCGCGTCTTTGCCGTCTTCACTCGCCTCGGTCTAAATCGTCTACTCACCCCTCTAAACCCAGTCTTTCGAGGAATTTCGCCCAAGTCACACTTTAACCTCATCGCCTGCGTCATTCCTCGTCCATCTTCCGCCACCGTACGCGAATCCCACTCCTCCCAAGGCGCGTCGGCGCGGCGCGCGCTCAACTTGTGATGCGCCGCGGAGCGCCCCAAAACCACCCCATACATCGCGTACGCGCACACCAACGCCAAAACAAACCGAACCATCCTAGAAACCACCCCACGCCGTCGTTTCCGATCGCCATGCGTCCTCGTCCTCGTCGTCGACGTCGATAAAGCCCCATGCACGCTCCCATGCGCCGCCGACGCCCACACCGACTGCACGCACTGCCGCCACCGCCGTCCCGCGATGGACTTCGGTCCGCACCATCGCGGGCGCGCAGTCCACGGCCCAGATGGTGACGTGTCGCCCTCGCGCGTCATCGCGCCGGCGTCGCCGCCCGTCGCGCAGTGCGGCGCGGATAAGTGCGCCGTGCGAGTGATTTTTTCACACACGGTTTTTAAACGTTGACAGCGCTCGTGATGCACTCGCCACCGCCAGACCCACGCGCCGGGTCGCGGTGTGCGTTCGCGCGCGCGGAGGCGTGCGAAAGAGTTGCTTTGCGCGCGGTGCGCGCGCGTGCGAGGGCATCGGACGCGGTGCGGTGCGCGTGAGCGCGTCGGACGTGCGGGAATAATCTTTCGCATCGCATTATCGGTGCTTGAGAAAAGGACGTTGGAGCATCAAGTCGCGCGAGGGGCGCGGCGAGCGGTGCGCGGGATGTGGAGGTTGATTGGGCGCGCGTTTCGCTTCGCGCGCGGACCGTTTCATCGGCCGCTCGAACCGCTCCTATGGCTCGCCTCGGTCGTGAGCGTGCGACGGGCGTGGGCGTTGCCGAGTACGGCGAAAGGGACGACGAATCGCGCGGCGATGGATGCGAGGTTGGCGGCGATGCATCCAGCGCGACGGGCATTGCCATTGTTGGCGGTTATCGCCCAGTGGCGCGTCGACGGCGCGAGGTGGCAAGTCGTACCCGCGTACATCGGTACGGGGTTGACGATGAGCGTCAGCGCCGCGGGTACGAGACTTCCATTATGGATTCGTCGCGTCGCGGCGTTTAGCGGTGGGGCGACGACGTTTGCGAGTGTAATCAGTGGATTGTTGATTCCGGTGTTTCGCATGCCTAAACCGACTGGGCCGTATAAAGTCGGCAAACGCACGATGCTTTGGGCGGATAAGTCGCGTAAGAGTTGGTTGTTGAACACAAAAGGACGTGGCGCATTACCCGAACATAGAAAATTGATGGCGAACGTGTGGTATCCGGCGTGTGAGCGAGGATTGAGTGAGTTGCGTACAAAGCGAAAGGCGAATTGGCTCGACCCGCTGTTGGCGCGGTCGCTCGCGGTGAGTTTCTGGGCGCCTGAGTGGTGCGTGAATTACTTTCGATTAGTGCGCATGGAAGCTTTAGATAATGTACCCATATCCAAAGACAAGGCGTTTCCAGTGGTGTTGTTTTCGCACTCGTTTACTGGTATGAAGGAGCAAAATAGCGCGTTGTTTCAAGAAATGGCGAGCTGGGGATACATCATCGTCGCCGTCGATCATCCACACGACGCGGCTTTGGTGTTATACCCGGATGGTTCGACTGCGGACTTTAGAGGGTACGACATGCCAAATGATGCTCTTCCATTGAACTGGTGGAAATTCCGTCACGAACATCTTCGATGGCGCGCGCTCGACGTCTTGTTTGCTCTTGAACAAATGGTCAACCTAAACGATGACCCCGAGAGCAACTTTTACCAGTCACTTGACTTGACGAGAATAGCCGCGATGGGTCATTCGTTTGGTGGCGCCGCAGTTGGTTTAGTTGCACAAATGGATCCTCGTATACAGTGTTGTATTATGCTTGATCCGTGGATGTGGCCGTTTGGGTTGGAAAAGATGAAGCAAGGCATTCCGTGTCCGTTGTTGATATTTGAAGCGCCGAGATTCATCGGAAATCGTGACATCTTCTGCGTATCGAACTCCGAGATGACATCAACGCTGTGTGCGTCGACCGCACCAGCTTCGGTGAACGCCAACGTGGAGGAGAAGGAGCCATTTCAAAGTACGCCGGCACGATTGGACCACGTCGACGAAGAACTCGACAAAGACATCGACGAAGACATCGACGCGCCTGGCAGTCTCAGTCGACACGGCTCTGAAAGTGGACGATCACCGCGCGTGTCGACAAATTCTCTGAATAATCTTCGACCGCCCATCCCACCGCGTCGCAGTGTCGAAGGTGGACCGTCGTCGTCCGTGGAGAAGCTCGCGAGTGGAGCGCCGCTGGCGCACTCGTCGATGAGTCGAAATTCGAGTTGGGGTTCGTTTGCGTCAACCTACGCGGCGCAGCGAGAACCAAGTGGTGTGGCGTTCAAGGCTGTGATTGAAGAGACCATGCATTTTGATTTCACAGATTTAGCAATGGTGGCGCCGTTGACGACGCGTTTACTCGGCGTCGTCGCCGTGGGCGGGTACGAAGTACACGATATCACTGGTGCAGCAATTTTACGGTTCTTACACGCATACAACCATCCACGCGAGTTCGATCATATTCTGAGTGCCGAAGAGTTAGACTCGCAGGCACGCGCGATTCACCCTGGGCCGTGGCCAGGCTGTCCTGTTGACGCCAAACAAGTCAACAGCGTCGGCGGCGCCGCGACATCCAACGTGGTTCCACCATCGCCGCGTTCGACGCCCTTGAAAACGCTTCGCGAAGAGTTGCGTAAACAGCCCGATAGTGGATGGGAAGCAAAAGGCGGGATTTGCCGATGGGTGCAATGCACTGATTGGTTACACGACGAAGAGCGACCGTGGATTGACGAACAAAGCCGCGAAATTCGTTGGCTTTTAAGCGAAACTGAAGACAAGGGTGTGGCGTTGACAGATGCGGATTTGACGTGCATGTTCCCGACGCGTTCAGTAGAGAGCATTCGAGCGGCGATCGCGGCGTACCGATCGAGCGATGAAGTGTTTCCAACTCCCAAGAAACTCGGTTGGCTTTCCGAGGCGTTGCTCGGCGGCGACATCGACGACGCCCCACCTGACTACGAAGGTTTCAGACCATAGAAATGTTGTTGTTCAATACTACAAAAAAAGCAAAGCAGAACATAATCAAGCTCGAGTCGAAGTGTTAAACATCCAAATCAAACCATCCATCGAGCGGAGGCGGGTCTTCGCCGACGACGTCATAGTACCAGCGCAAGACGCGAGACGCGATGCGTTTCTTCTTCATCAACGGCCTTTCATTGTCATTCGTACTCCGACCGCCATCGATGATAAAATCTGCCGCGCGCGAGTACCATGGATGCCGGCGTTCCATAATCTCCGTAAAACTCGCCGTGGCGCTTAAATCCGGTCTATTACTATCGCCGGCGATGCGTCTGCACAAGTATTCGATATCGCGGTCTAAAAACACAACCTTCCCCCCATTCGCCTTCAGCGCCTCCACCTTGCGCTCGCTATACATCTCATTACCATTCTCATCTAAATCCACAACCACTCCACCACCGGCGTCGATCAACGTCCAACCATCAAACGCGCTCGCCGCCTTTTGACACACTTTATACTCCAAATCCCGAAAGTATCTCCACCCGTGCGCCTCCACGATCGCCGGAATCGACATGCCCGCCTCGTACACGATCAAATCATCCAACACAAACGTCTTGAAGCGCTTATCGAACGCCTGAATCCGTCGACAGACGCTGGATTTGCCGCATCCGCGACCGCCAATCAAAATCAAATTTTTCGGCCCATCGTTCACGTCAGCGAACGGGTGCGTGGCGTCCTCCACCTCGATCGACGCCCGTACACCGCCGCGATAGCCTCGTCCTTGTCCTCGACCTCGTCCTCGTCCATCGCGCGATGCGCGCGGCGATGTACATAACGCGGATATCGACGAGAGCATCATTATTTCGTGCGCCGCTGAGTGACGACGCCATTTCGTTTCGCGCGACTTTTCATTCCGCCGCGACTTCGCCCGGCGCGGCGCGTTCGGTGTCAACGCACAGCGCGCATCGCGTCGCGGCGTAGCCGCGGTGAGCCTCGCGTCGCCTCGCGCGGTCGCGTCGTTGCGTGTCGTTGATTCAGCCGCCGCCAGTCTCGTGTTGCTTTTGTGTGCGTGTCGTGCGGTGACGCGCGATGGCGGACGTGGACGATGACGTGCGCGCGATGAAGGTGGTGGAGTTGCGCGCGGCGTTGACTGAGCTCGGGCTCGACACGAAAGGGTTGAAGGCGGTGTTGGTTGAGCGTTTGATGGAGGCGAGGAGGCGCGAGGGCGTGGCGGCCGACGACGACGAGAACGAGGAGGAGGACGAGGAGGACGAGGAAGAGGAGGACGACGCATTAGATGATGTTGGCAAAGATGGCGTTGCGCCGGAATCGCCGTCGTCCGGGGTGTCGGAAAGCGAGGACGATGACGAGGAGGAGGAGGTGAACGACGCGTTGGCGGCTCGTATTCGCGCTTCGGCGTCAAAAGCGAACGCGCGTTCGAGCGATGACGATGAAGACGGTGGCAGTGAAAGCGAAAGCGACGATGGCGACGATGCGTCTGATTCTGATTCACAATCGCAGTCGTCTTCGGAGGATGACGAGAGCGATGAGGGGGCGAATTCGGACTCAAACGCCGAGGACGAAGACGTCGAACGCGCACCCGGCGAAGCCGTGCTCAACGAACGAATGATGTTCTACGTCGGGAAAAGCATCGAGACGCACTGTCATATGTTGAAATTGCGCCAACGGTGCGAGGCAGATGATTACACGCCCACGAAGGAGGATATTGAGCTTATGGATACGATCAGAGATGCGATATTGAAGCACTACGATGCGCCGCTGCCGTCGCTAGAGAGCGAAGCCAAGGCGCAGGCGGAAGAAAGGCGGCGGAAGAATCCGAATAATTACGGCTTACCCAAACCTTCGTCCGAACGCGAGGGTAAATTATCGGCTTTGCCTACCGACGGATGGCGTCTAACGCGTAAGAAGGAGCGCACGAAGCTCAAGGCGAGCGACCCCGAGGCGCAAGGTCGCATGGAGACGCGAAAGTTGCTTGAAGAAGGTGCGGGATTATTCGTCGCCCCTGCAGATCCTACGAAAATAAAGCGCGAGATTCGTAAAAACGAGCGGCAAACAGCGGGCAAGGGTTGGTTCGATATGAAAGCCGTGGAGTACACGCCAGAACTTCGCCGAGAGATGCGCATGTTAAAGTTGCGCGGCGCGTACGACCCCAAACGCTTCTACAAAAACGCCGACACCACGAAACTGCCGACACACTTCCAAATCGGTACCGTCGTTGGCGGCGCCGCCGACTTTTACTCCGCGCGTCTAGCTAAGCGCGATCAAAAGCAATCATTGGCGGAAGAAATCCTCCACGACAAGGACATCGAACGCGTCCGTCGCGGACGCTTTGCCAAGATTCAAGAAAAGAACGCGGGTTCCATGGGACGTAAAGCCAAGCGTCGCTTGGGCGGGCGCGAACGCGGGAACAGTTTTCACAAAAAGCAAAAACCATGAGAATATTTCAGCAAATCCATCGTGTAATTTTTTCATAGAAGTCTGAAAACAAAACCGCCGCCGCCGCTCGCCTCGTCCTCACTCTCAGCGGCGGGTCTCCACCATGGGTGCGTCGTCATCAAAATCGTCCAGCGCAGACGTTCCCCCGTGCGAAGGCGGTCGCGCCGCGTACGAAGCCGCGCGTAACGCGTCGTCCAACGCCGAGTCGTCGTCATGCCCCGTGCCTGAAGAGTACCGTGGCAACTTGGGGGTGTACAACGTGTACAACACTAAAATAGCCACCCCCGCGAGCGGCGACGCCGCTGGCGGTGGCGCAGAAGCACAAAACGCAAAACCCGCACGCCGTTCATGGTTTGGGTTTGGCGCCAGCGCGCTCGATCCGCGGAATAACATGCCGACTGAGCCCGCGCAGACGCGCGCGCCGGGACAGCGTCGCGACTTGAGCACCGCGCGCGAAACGAGCACCATTCCAAAGAGCGGCACGGGCGGCACGTGGACCTACCCATCTCCACAAATGTTTTATAACGCATTGGTGCGCAAGAACAAAGCCGAGGACGTGGATGAGGCGGATGTAGATTCAGTAGTCATGGTGCACAACGCGATGAATGAAGACACGTGGAGACGCGTCGCGCAGTGGGAAAAGCTCCATCGCTACGCCAGCGGGCACCCGATGCTGTTGCGTTTTCGAGGACGCCCCGATGAGTTATCTCCGTTAGCGATGCTTAACGTCGCCACGGGTGGGCAACGACCGTTCGATCGACATGATTGGTACGTGGACCGCGAAGGCCGCGAGGTGCGATACGTCATCGACTACTACTTCAACGAAGAAAAGGCGGGCACGAGCGAGCAATTCGACGTCGTCGTGCGTCCAGCGCTCGATAGCGTCGACGCTTTAGTGGACAGATTAAAGATGAACATTTATATAGGGTGCGCGGCGCTCGGGATCCCGTGTCCCGTCAAGACATTCACCGGAAGCCGCGAGGACGCCACCGGCGAAGACGCGCTCTCCTAATAAAAAAGGATGAGCCAATCAATTCATTCACGCATTCATCCACATTCTTTTACGCACGCACTTTCGCATGTATCATTGTGATTCATAATATAACACATAATCATCATCATCATATAATCTTTTAGTTTCGCAACCAACCGTCGTCATCCTCGACGTAATCATTCATTCATTCATTCATTCGCGCGGCGTCGCTCACCACAACCCAAACGGCCCCTTTCTATTCGCCCGAGCCTCCGCCGCGCGCTTCTGCGCCTCAGCCTTTCTCGCCGCGATCTCCGCCTGGTACGCTTGGTACTTCTCCGCCGTCACTTCCGCTTCGCCCTCCTTGATGAATGTCGCGAGCAAGCCTTTCTTCACCGACAGCTCGCCCTCGCGAAGCTCGCGATCGGCTTCGGACGATGCGCGAACGACGACCGTCGCCGCCGCTCTTCGCGTGCGCGTGCGCGACGAAGAAGAAATCGTGCGCGCCGTGCGTGCGCTCGCGATGCTCGTCGTCGTCGTCGTCGTAAACATATCGTGCGCGGCGCGGGGTGAGGACGTTCGGCGCGCGTGATCCAGATGTGTGTTGATTTGGATTTCTGCAAAACGACCAATCATGACCAGGGACAATCCAGAATCCAGGGGACTCGGTCCGTTTTGTACACTCGTGGCTGTATCACCAGGGGGAACCGCCGCCGAGTGTTGCTCGACGCCGTGACACCGCGACGGCGCCGTCGACGCGCGCACCATGGGATGCACCGCGAGCGCCCCGGCCAAGGCTTCGTCCCGTAAAATCATCAGCGCGCGATTCGTCCGCGAATGGCGCCTGCCCGCGCACTATGATGCGAACGCAGAGGGCGCATCGAATGCTGACGGTGCGTCACCGACGCCTCTTCCGCGCACGGTTGCGGACGCGGATCGCGCGCGTGAGGGGTTCTGGGACACGTGCGCGACGTATGGCGGTGATGAGCAAGTGTGG
>Ga0181602_10002619_pt1 | contig 15006 bp, 19 predicted proteins | sample 041ome_14_FD_148640 | JGI IMG/M metagenome (GOLD analysis project Ga0181602, IMG submission 148640) | Coastal salt marsh microbial communities from the Groves Creek Marsh, Skidaway Island, Georgia - 041408US metaG (spades assembly) | ecosystem: Environmental > Aquatic > Marine > Intertidal zone...
CTCTCATCTTTTTCTTCAAAGATTAATTCATCATCTTTAACCTTTGAGCCAAGTTTGTGTCTATAAATTTGTCTCGGTCTATGAAATTTATCTAATTTAGAGTAAAAAAAATATTTATCATCATAGGACCACGTAATACCACCAGCAGTATCAGGGATTGGTTCCTCTATTATTTTATTATCAGCTATATGCCTTACAAATATTGTGAAATATTCGCTCCCTTTATCATCAACAGAGTAAGCTAATAGCTCATCATTATTTGAAACAGCGATGTCTCCCGTATTAAAAAACTTTTTTCCTTTGGCCTCAAGGTCACCATCCCAATATGTTTCTTTATTTTTTTCACCAATTTTTCGTCTTAGTTTTTTTGAGTAGTTTCCTTCTTTAGTAACTTTTGTCCAATATTCATATTTTTTGTCTTTATAAGGAAGACTTTCATCATCTAATTTTATCCTTGATTTTATTTCATTAAATAATTTTTTTTGTAATTCCTTTGTATCCGCCATCACATTTTCCGTGTGAGTATTTTCTTCAATTAGATATTCTTTAACCTCAGGCAAGAGCTTAGAGCCATCTTTTAATACTTCCAAAATATTTTCTTGATGTACCCAGGAGTATTCGTCCTCCCAGTTAATGTTATGGCAGGATTTTATTATCGGTTGTTTACGTAATTTTGGTATATTCATTAAAAAAAATTATTATATGAATTTATTACTAGTTGGAACTGTCATATTTGTCATTGTTTATTTATTTTTAAACTGGTTTGCAAAAACGAGTAGCAAAGCTATAGCTCAGAGATCTAGAAAAATTATTTTAATACTGTCTTTAATCTTAGCAGTTTTGTTAGCTTACGCTGGAAGATTTTTATTCTCACTTCCTTTATTATTAATTTTTTTAAAAGGACTAAAAATTAAAGGATTAACAACTTTTCAAATTTTTCAGCTTTGGAGGCTTATTCAATATTTGAGAAGCACAGGTAAATTTTCGTATGGAGCAGGAAATCCTTCTGCAAATCAAGCTATCTCTTTAGATGAGTCTTATAAAATATTAGGATTGAAAAAAGGGTGCAACAAAGAAGATGTTCTCAAAGCTGCTAATAAGCTTCAAAAAAAAATTCATCCTGATATGAATAGAGATGTAAATACTGAAAGATTAAGTCAGTTGGTAAATGAGGCTAAAGATAAAATTTTAAAAGCCGATTTCAATTAATTAATTCAATAGTTTTCTGCAAAACTTTGTCAAAACTTATTTTATCTTTACCTAAGGTATTATGGGATGTCGAGTCTTCAGTTTCTCCTTCTGGAACTACAATAGAAATATTTTTTGAATATTTTCCATATGCTTTTGCAGGGCTATCCATAAATAAAGCCAAGCATTTCAATTCTAAGGCAGCAGATATATGTAACCAACCTGTATCATTTCCTACATACAAGTTACAATTTTTTATAATAGGCAACGTATCTTTAATTAAAAAATCTTTAAATGAAATACAATTTTCTTTTATGGAAGAATTAAAAAATTTTTGAAAATAAATTTCATCGTTTGGTCCTCCAGCAAGGTAAAATTTTGATGGATTCTTTTTATTTATTTGCTCTGCTAATAAGATGTACTTTTCAATATCCCACCTTTTGGTTGGGCCACTAGCTGAAAAACCAATACAAATATGTTTAAATTGTTTATCAAATTTAAACTTAAGTTTTGCTTTATCAATCTCGCTTGTATTCAAATAAATTTTTGGTTGGGTAGAAACAGTTTCTTTGAGAGATGTTTCAACAAATTTTTTTGCTGTTAAAACAATATTATCTTTTTTAGTAAATAGCGGGTATTGATAAATATCTTTTATACCACAAAGTTTCGCAAGGAGCAGATATCTTAATGATCCATTAAAAATAAATATTTTATCAAATTTTTTATTTTTTATTTTTTTTAAGAGATTAAAAAAACCAAACCATCCATCATGCTCACCAGATTTATCTTTATTTCTATCAAGGTAAATAATTTCTTCAATATGTTCATCGTCAGCACATAGTTGCTCAGCCTTTGAGTTTTCCTTAGCTAGAACTGTAATTTTAGATTGAAATTTTTTAGAGATAGCGTGAATATAGGGTAAAAAAATTACCATATCTCCAATACCCATTCTTTGTTGAATAACTAAAACTTTCATATTTATTAATTTATTAATATAACTTAGATAAATAAAGTTAGGTAAAAATATGATTAAAAATGGTGTTTATGCTGCAGGATTAAGTATCCTCAAAGAAGACTTAAGTCTTGATATAGAGTCTACAATTTCTCATGCAGAATCTATTATTAAAAATGGTCTGCATGGCGTTTTCTTTTTTGGTTCGACGGGTCAAAGTCAATTAATTTCAATATCAGAAAAAAAAGAATTAATTTCAAAAACTTCAACCAGCAAATTTAAAAATCAATTTTATATTGGTACCGGGGTAAATTCTTTAAAAGATAATATTGATATCATTCGATATTCAATGGAATATGGATATCAAACATTCTTAATTATGCCCCCTGCTTATTATAAAGGGAACTCTGACGAGGGAGTTTTTAACTTTTATTCTGAAATTATTTCTAAAATTCCAAAAATTAAAATTATTTTATATAATTTTGAAAAGCTCAGCGGCTATCTCTTTAATCAGGATATTGTAAAAAAATTAGTTAATAATTTTCCAAAACAAGTCATTGGCTGCAAGGACTCAAGCTATAATTTATTTGAAAGTCTAAAAATTCCAAATTTTAAAATGTTTCCAGGATCTGAGGCTAAATTATTAAAAGGATTGGAGCTTGGGTGCAGTGGTTGTATTTCAGCAGTTACCAATGTTACACATTCTTTGGCAAGAAAAGTTTTCGATGATTTTGAAGGAAAGAAAAATCAAACAGTTAATGAAAAATTAGTAAATGTTAGGCAAACTTTTGATAATTACCCATTGATTTCAGCTCTACATTCTTTTTTAAACGAGGAAAATAAAATTTACAAAAATATTTTACCACCATTGACTTTATTAAACTCTGAAAAAAAACAAGAACTACTAAGTAATTTAAAAAAAATAAATTTTATTCCTGAAAAAAATATAGCAGCGTAAAAATGCTTTTAGCTCGTTTTCTAAATAAGCTTTTTAAAAAAGGTGGGTTTATTTTAGAAGATGCGTTTGGAAAAAAATACATTATAGGCGAACCAGATCAAGGGAATTTAATTGAAATTAAATTAAAAGAAAAATCTTTACATTATAAATTGTTTTTTTATCCAGATTTATATTTTGGTGAAGCTTATACCGATGGTAATTTATATTTTAAAAGTGGTTCGTTAACTGATTTTTTATATTTAGCTTTGGAAAATATTGGAAGAACAAGAATAAACCCTTTTAATAATTTCTTAAATAAATTTAGAGGATCTTTTAGGCTATTAACTAATTTTAATTTTATAAAAAAGTCAAAAATGAATGTCGCACATCACTATGATGTCTCAGATGATTTGTATTTTCTATTTTTAGACCCGTTAAAACAATACTCATGCGCATATTTTAAAAATGAAGATGAGTCATTAGAACAAGCTCAGTTAAATAAAATAAATCACATTATAAAAAAACTAGATATAAAACCTAATCAAAAAATTTTAGATATTGGGTGTGGGTGGGGTTATTTAGCTATGGAGATTGCAAAAAAATATAATTGCCAAGTAACTGGTGTTACCCTATCGAAAAATCAATTTAATCATGCCACCAAGAAGATAAAAGAATTGCATCTCAATAATCAGGTAGAAATAAAAATGATTGATTATAGAGAGATAAATGAAAAATTTGATCGAATTGTTTCAGTAGGGATGTTTGAGCATGTTGGAAGAAAATTCTACAAGACTTTTTTTAATAAAGTTTATGATTTATTAAATGAAAGAGGTGTTGCCTTACTACATACGATAGGCAGTGTTGACTTACCAAGAGATCCACAGCCTTGGATAACCAAATATATTTTTCCTGGAGGCTACACCCCAAGCCTTAGCCAAATTGCTGGGCCCATAGAAAGCTCAGGTTTAATTGTGTCAGACTTAGAGGTTTTAAAAATACATTATGCCCACACTTTAAAACATTGGAAGAAAAGGTTTTTAGAGAATAAGGAAAAAGTATTACAAATGTTTGATGATAGATTTTATAGAATGTATGAATTTTATCTTGCATCTTGTGAGGCTGCCTTTAAGTTTGGAGATCAGGTTGTTTATCAAATACAACTTTCAAAAGAGTTAGACACAACACCCCCTACTAGAGACTATATTTATAGATAACTAACTGTTATTAAGAAAAAGCTTTTATAGTAATGAAAAAAAAGAAAAAAAAAATTAATAATAAATTAAAAAATTTTAGTAAAAAAAAACTAAATTTAAAAAAAGTAAAAATAAAAAAAATTATTAAAGTAAAAAAACAAAGAAATAAAAGCAAAAAAATAGATTTAAAAATAAAAAATAAAAAAAATTCTAAAAAAAGAATAAAAGTAAACAAAACAACCCGAGCAGCTATTGTTTCTATTATACGTTTTAGAGAGAAATTTAATTTTAAATTAAATTTTAATTTAGACTCTTTTATTCTTAAATTCTTTCAGTCAATTTCTAATTCAATCGATAATATTAAGACCATAATAGCTGAAGAAAGGGAACATCAAAAACAAAAAAGAATTAAGGAGATGGAAATTGAAAAAATAGAGTCTATTAAAAAAATTAAATTAGAAAAAGAATTAGCAAAAAAACAGAAAGAACAAGAATTAAAAGACGAAGCAGCTTTAGTAAAAGAAAGAAAAAAAGAATTACAAAAATTTATTCGAATTGAACAAGCGTTAGTAAGAAAGGAACAAGCTGAAAAACAAAGAAAGTTTTTAGAGCAAATTAGACTAGAGAAAAAGATTGAACAATTTAGAAAAAGGGAAGCACTAGAAATTAAAAATTTAGAAAAGTATGTTCTTAGCCAAGAAAGAGAGTCTTACGAAGAAGTTCAGCAACGAATTGAAAAAATTAAACAAAAATACCAAGCATTAAGAGATCAAAAAATTCGTGAAAGAATTGAACAGTTAGGAATTAAAGTTGAAGAAGGAGAGGACAGAAGTTCACTTCTTGAAAAAGAGAGACAATATAACGAACAAAGACAAAAGGTCGAATTTGCCCTAGAAAGTTTTTACAGATCTGCGCATAGTTTATGTTTTCAGATTAACAAGAGATATATTCCGAAATATTTAAATATCTTGAGAGTGGTGGATCGAAGATTTGAAACAGGAGAAATATTTATTAAATGGGATGAAGCACAAGATGAAGATTGGTTGATACTTATTTATATTAAAAATAATTCTCCCTCAGAAGGAATAGTTATTGAAGACAAGACAAATCCAGAAAAAAATGTTTCTAATGAATTTAAATCTAATGAAATATTTAGAGCAAGTGATGTTATGGTTGATTCATTAACCACATTATTAGACACCGAAAGAAAAAAAAGAAAAGCAAGCTAAGTATTAAAACCTATGAGTTTTACTAGATCTTCATTAATTGAAGTGTTTACAAAAAAAGCTAAAGATTTTGTTTCTTTAGATTTCTTAGCTTGTGACGCTGATAGTTCTGTAAAGGAATGTATTGATAAAATTCAAAAAGAAAAAAAATCTACTATTCTTATTTTAAAAGAAAAAAAATTAATCGGAATAATTACAGAACAAGACATTGTAAGAAAAATAATTTTTAAATCTAAACCAGATGATCCGATTGGGAATTATATGACCTCACCAGTTGAATTTGTCTATGATTATGATCTTTTGTTTCATGCCATTGGAACGATGAGAAAAAATAATTTAAGGCATTTACCAGTTATTAATATGACTGGAGATATTCTAGGAATTATTTATATGCATAAAGCCCTTGAAGCAGAATTAGGAGATAGTATCAAAGAAATTGATGATCTTACTTTTGACAAAAATGAAGACGGAATTGTAAAACTAAAAAAAAAACAGATAGAACTCGCTGAAAATTTACTTAACAACAAAGTGAGTGCTTTTGATGTAAGTTACTTGTTAAGTTTCATCAACATAATCATCTATAGAAGAGCTATTCGACTTGCTCAAAAAAAAGTAAATGAAAAAAAAATAATACAAAATATCCCTGATTTTTGTGTTCTTGTTATGGGTTCAGGTGGAAGAATGGAAAGCTATTTACACCCAGATCAAGATAATGGAATTATATATGACCTAGAAAATTCCTCTTCTAATAAAGAACAGGTAGATAAATACTTTTATGAATTGGCAAAGGAATTTACAAGAATTTTAGATATGGCAGACATTCCTTACTGTAAAGGAGATTTAATGGCTACCAATCATTTGTGGAGAAAGTCTTTGGAAGATTGGAAGCTACAATTAGATGATTGGATTCAGAGTTCAAATGATAATTCACTAAGATACTTAGATATGCTTTATGATTTTCAACCTGTCTTTGGAAATGAAAATTTAGCAAAATCATTGAGATATTTTCTTTTAAAGAAATTAGAAAAAACACCTCAATTTTTAAAATATCTTTATAAAAGAGATGAGGGAACAAACGCAGCAATAGGTATTTTTGGTCAATTTATTTTAGAAAAAGAAGATAATGAAAATTTAAATCTATTAAATTTAAAACACACTGGAACACTCCCACTTGTTGAGTCGATTAGAATGTACTCAATTAAACATCAAGTTGATAAGGGCTCAACCATTGATCGTTTGCAAGAACTGACAGAAAAAAAAGTTTTTACAACAGAGGAGTTTGATTTCTTAAAAAATGCCCTGGAATATTTATCTAGTATTCTTATGTCAGCTCAGATTAGACAGGCCAAAAAGAATTTACCTATTAAAAATTATATTGATCCTAAGGGTCTTTATAAAAGAGAAAAAAAACTACTTAAAATGTATTTAAAAGAAATTAAAAGTCTAAAGACAAGGTTGAAAGGTGATTTTGGAGAAGAATATGTTTAATTTTTTAAACAAGATTTTTCCAAAAAAATTTAATGATAGAAAATTAGCGGAAGAAACTTTTTGTATAATAGACACTGAAACAACTGGATTAGAAGTTAGAAGTGGAGACAAAATAATTTCTTTTGCAGGCGTAAAAGTAAAATCTTTCAAATTATTAGATGCAATATTTGATCAACTTATTGATCCAGAAAGAGATGTTCCTTCATCATCATCAAAGATTCATGGAATTTATCAAAAAGATATTGTTGGAAAGCCTAAGATTAGGGAAATAGAACATGATATTTCTAATTTTATATCAAATTGCACCATAGTTGGTCATAACATTCAATTTGATCAAGACTTTGTTGAAACAATTATTCCTTATAGTGAACTTGCTCTTAAGTTTAAATTAAATCCAATACTTGATACTTTTTCTTTAGCTATTTCACTTTTTCCAGATCTTGAAAGTCATGAACTTTCTGATTTATGCAAAACTTTTAAAATCAAACCAGAAATTAGACATACCGCTCTAGGTGATAGTATAATGACAGCAAATTTATTTGTTATTTTAGCAAGAGAAGCTCAAGAAAGAGGAGCTAAAAGTGTATATGATTTAATAAAAATTATGAACAAGTCTATTGAAATATCCAAACATTTAAAAAAAAATAAACATTATTAGTCAATAATATCTTCCAGTTTCTTTACCTCGCCTATTTTGAAAATCATAGCATCTTTTTTTTGATAACCATATTTTTCAGCAGAATTTTTAAATCTAACTGGTGGTTCCATAATTGGTTCTAGAGACAAAACAACAGTTCCCCAATGCATGCCAATAAGTTTTTTACTATTTAAATCTTTGCCAATATTTAAAGCCTCTTCAGGATTGGTATGATAAACAGATTTTTCAAACATAGGCCTAAAATCATAGGCACCAATATTTATAAATGTAATATCTATTGGTCCGTATTTGTTGCCTAATTCTTTGTAAATATTTCCATAACCAGTATCACAAGCAAAGAAAATTTTTTTACCTTTATATTCTATTAGAAAGCTACCCCATAGAGTTTTATTGGTATCAGTTAGTGTTCTTTTCGACCAATGAACTGCTGGTAATAAAGTAATTTTTATATCATTATTTATTTGAGTTTCTTGATACCAATCAATTTCTTCCACATCATTAAATTTATTTTTAGTGAAGTATTTTGATAGTTTTAGGGGCACGATGACTTTTGCTTCTTTATGAGGAAATTTTTTTATAGTTCTATAATCTAGATGGTCATAATGATTGTGAGTTAATAAAAATAAATTTATTTTAGGAATTTTATTTAGAGGAATTGCAGGGTCAATATATCGCTTAGGTCCAAATACTAGTGGCCCAGCATTTTTAGAAAACAAAGGATCAGTGATAATGGTTGTGTCCCCTAATTTAATTAAAAAAGTAGCATGTCCAATCCAAGCAATATAATTATTATCTTTCAAATTATTTAAATCGGACAAAACCTTTTCTTGAGAAACCACATGTTCTGAAGGATACGTTAAATCTAATTTTTTCTTCTCTTTACTGAATGTTGAGTATGAGAATTTAATATCGCTTGATCTAACAGGACTACCTTCAGGGTTTCTAAAGGTTCCATCTAGATTATGATGATAAGGCTTATTTTCCATAGCTTGTAAGTGAGTGATAAAAAAAATAATTAAGCAAAATAATAAAAAACTTCTCATTAATTTAAGCTACTTAGTGTAACTTATTTTTACGAGATTGTTCGTTTATTTTATTTCCGTATTCAGCAATTTTATCCCATTCACTATCTTTTTTTGCTTTTTCAGCTTTGTAAGAAATAAATAGAGGAAAGAGGATTAATACAAGACTTATAGCTACGCACAGTATAATTATCAAAGTTAAATTCATACTGTGCAATACATATCAAATTAATAAATAATTGAAAGTATTTTAGCTATTTTTTATACAGTTATCTTTGTTTATTTTTTTATCAAAAGTTTGAACTGTTGTTTTATCAACTATCCAAACGTATGATTTTTCAAAACTTCCGTCAGCTGTAGGCGTAGTACAACGCTTTCCAACTTTAACACTATGTGCTGAACAGTTAGCTAGAATTAAAAATAAACTTAAAAGCATTAATTTTTTCATAGATTATAATTAGTTAATTAGTTAGACAAACAATTGTTATAAAATTGTTTTTATTGTGTTTTAAGGTTTATTTTTTTTTATTAATTTCTTGTTAGGTTTAGTTAGTTAGTTGTATAATTGATTATCATGAATAGTTCCCATCAATTTGATCTTAGCATTTATTATGAAGACACTGACGTTGGAGGGGTTGTCTATTATGCCAACTATTTAAAATTTATTGAAAGAGCAAGAACAGAGATGATCTATGAGAGATTTGGCATTAGTCACCAGGAACTAAAAAAAAAACATAATGCTATTTTTGTAGTGCGCTCATGCAACACAAAGTATTTAAAATCAGCATTTTTTGAGGACAAACTAAAGATAACAACAAGCATTGTTAAAAAATCACAGGTGAGACTAAATCTTTTGCAAGAAGTTAAAAGAAAAGAGGAACTTTTGGTTGTAGCCGAGGTAGAATTAGCGGTTGTAAATAGCAAAGGGTTAGTTACTAAGCTTCCAGAAGAATTATTTAAAAAGTTAAAATAGTTTAAAAATTCTAAAAAAGATTAAATAATTGTCATAGTTCAGACATCTTTTGTTTTTAAATACCCGCTAAATGCAATCAACAAACAGAAATAAAAAAGTAAAAATTAGAGTAAAGAATAGACGTTTTAAAAAAATGTCTATGTTTCAATTGCAAAATCGTGCAGATAGCAATTGTTGGGGAAACTGGGTTAACAGAAGAAGTATTTAAGTAAAATTAAGCATCTTTTAAAATCGGTTCGACAATCTAAATATACTTCAATATAAAAACTTTAATTTTATGAATATTAAAGTTTATTCCGACACTATTTGTGGCTGGTGTTATATTGGCCATACAAAACTTGCGAAAGCTCTAAGTTTTTTTAAGGATAGTACATTTGATTTGGAACATGTTCCATTTCAACTTAATCCTGATATGCCAAAAGAGGGTATTAAAAGGATTGATTACTTAAAGTATAAATTTGGTGGCATAGAGATCGCTAGACCAATGTATGAAAGGATGGCTGAAGAAGGAAAAAAAGAAGGCCTTTCATTCGTTTTTGATAAAATCATATTAACACCTAACACAAGCTTATCCCATCTATTAATTAAATTAGCTTACAGGAAAAAAATTGGATTAAAAATTATTAATGAAATTTTTAAGTCTTATTTTCAAGAAGGAATAGATATTGGGAATATAAATAATTTAATTAAAATTGGAAAAAAATTTAATTTAGAAGAAAAAGAAATAAAGGATTTTTTGTTATCAGAGGTAGAAATGAAGAAAATAAATTTAAGCGATTCTGATGCAAGAAGCAAAGGTATAACTGGAGTTCCTTTTTTTAATATAAATAATAATACTTATATTTCTGGAGCACAAAGCACAGAGAATTTAATTGAAGCTATCAAGACTAATTTATAGTAATTTTTAATATTAAATTTGTTTTTTTATTTTAAGTTGTTAAGTTATTTTTATGTCACAAAACAAAAATATTAAAAAAGTTGCAATTGTAATGGGTAGTCAGTCTGACTATCCTATAATGAAAAATTGCGTAGAGATTCTAAAAAAATTAAACATCAAGTATGAAACTCAGATAGTTTCAGCTCACCGTACACCGGAAAGAATGTTTGATTTTGCAAAAAAAGCAATAAAGAATAATTTTGCCGTGATAGTAGCTGGCGCAGGAGGTTCAGCACACTTACCCGGTATGATTGCTTCCATAACAACACTTCCAGTCATAGGCGTTCCAGTTGAAACAAAAAAATTAAAAGGTTTAGATAGCCTTCTTTCAATTGTGCAAATGCCAAAAGGTATCCCGGTGGGCACAGTTGCCATTGGTGAAAACGGAGCTTTCAACGCTGGATTACTTGCAGCTTCAATTATTGGTTTATTTGATCATAAGGTTAAAAAAAATTTAGAGAAGTGGCGTAGACTTCAAACCGCTTCAGTAAAAAGAAAACCAAAATAACAATGGTTAATGCGATGCCTAATCTAGGTATTATAGGCGGAGGTCAATTAGGTAGTCTACTTGCATCTGCAGCCAGAAAATTAAATATTAAAACTGTTGTAATTACAGATGACAAAGATGCACCAGCAAAAAATTTTTGTGATGATTTAATTTTTGCGCAATATGATGACTTAACTAAGATTAAAGAATTTACAAATAAAGTAGATGTAATAACTTTTGAATTTGAAAACATACCTTTTGAAACATTGAAGCAAATTTTAAAAATAAAACCAATTTTCCCAAATCCTTCCATTAATAAAATAGTACAAAATAGAATTTTAGAAAAACAATTTGTTAATAGCCTAGGTATTAAAACAACTTTATTTAAACCCATTACTAACAAAGAGCATATTGTGAATTTAGATGATTATTTGCCTGGCATACTAAAAACAAACACAATGGGCTACGATGGAAAAGGTCAATATGTAATTAAAGATCAAAGTGAAATAGAAAATTTGAATATAAATTTAAATCAAGAATATATATTAGAAAAAAAAATTGATTTAGAAAAAGAAATCTCTGTAATCATTACTCGCTTTCAAAATGGTGAAATTTCTATGTATGAGCCAATAGAAAATTTACACGTAGATCAAATTTTAAATAAATCAATCATACCTGCAAAAATTACTAAAGATATTTTTGACAAAGCGCAGTATCAGGCAAAATTAATAGCAGAAAAACTTAACTATGTGGGAACGATGTGTGTTGAATATTTTATAGATAAAAAAAATAATTTATTAGTTAACGAAATCGCTCCAAGAGTACACAATTCAGGACACCTTACACTTAATGCGTATAATATTAGCCAATTTGAAAATCACATAAGGGCAGTATGTGATTTAGAAAAAATTAAACTTAATAAAACTTATAACGCAGAAATGAAAAATATTTTAGGTTTTGAAATTGAAAAATATAGAAAAATAAAATTTTCAAATGATGAATTTTTTTATGATTATTTAAAAGTTGAAGCAAAAGAAAAAAGAAAAATGGGACACATAACTAGAGTTAATAAGATATAGTTTTTAAATTGGGTTAATCAAGCTCGGGTCATTATTAATAGGATTATTTACATCTTTTGTTATTTCATGAAATTTGATTTTTGGTGCTTTAATTGCATTTAGTATTTCCATTCCATTTTTTTTTATATTTAAATAATTATTAATTTGACTTTTGTTTATAATCAGTGGCTCTCTGCTATGTATTTCTTTAATTTCATTACTAGCTTCTCGAGTTATGATGCAAAACTTGTTGTCCTGAAATATTCCTGCAAAAAACATTAGATCATTATCTTCACGCTGAAAAAAGTATGGCACTTTTTCTTTCTCAACCCTCTTCCATTCATAATAACCATCAGCTACTACCAAGCATCTTGATGTTTGAATTAATTTTTTAAAAGAAATTTTTTCAACCAAGGTTTCAACCCTTGCATTAATTAAAGGTTTAAAATCTTTTTTATCTTTAGCCCAAGAAGGGGTAAGGCCCCACTCAAGATTTTCCAAAGCTTTTCCATTAGTGTAAGATTTTATAACCGGAAGTTTTTGTGAGGGGTGTGCATTAAAATTATCTGTGTCTTCAACTTTTATATTTGTTTTAACTAAATCTAAAGTTTTACTTACTGGTTTAGTTATTACATATCTTCCGCACATTTATTTATTTTTCTTTTTTTCCTTCTTTAATCTTCTTTTTTCTTTAATACTAAGCTTAGCTTTTTTCATAACACTTGAGTCTTTGAAGGATTTTCCGCTATATCTTTTTGACATTTTTATTACTTTCTTTAATGATTTTTAAAAAACCTTTTGTATTTCTTTTTTTTCTTTTTCGTTCTAAATATTGAGCAAAAGTTCGTTTTCGCTTTCTAGCCATACCTTAACTTATCAAAAAAGTTGTAAAGCATCCACAAAGGTATATAGATGCCCTAATAATTAACTTAAATTCTCCTCCAAAAACTATGGAAAATTTTAAATCACTCAATTTAGAGCAAACTTTAATGGACTCGATAGCTGTCATTAATTTTAAAACTCCTACACCTATTCAAGCGCAAGCAATTCCCGTAGCGTTAGAAGGAAAAGATATTTTAGGAACCGCACAAACTGGTACAGGTAAAACAGCTGCATTTGGAATTCCCCTAGTAAATTTTTTACTAAAAACAAAAAAAGATAATGCATTAATAATGACACCAACTAGAGAACTCGCAACTCAAGTTATGCAAACAATGAATAGTTTAATTGGCAGAGGCAATATTAGAACTGCTTTATTGATTGGTGGTGACTCAATGCAAAAACAATTAAGCCAAATGAGAAGAAATCCAAGATTAATAGTTGGAACTCCCGGAAGAATTAATGATCATTTAAAACGAAATACACTTAGATTAAACAATACTACTTTTTTAGTTTTAGATGAAAGCGATAGAATGTTGGATATGGGTTTTACTCCTCAAATTAATCAAGTCCTACAAACTGTGCCAAAAAAACATCAAACTTTATTATTCTCAGCCACTTTAGGAAATAACATCGTCAGGTTAGCAGAAAAATATTTATCTAATCCTGTCAGAATAGCTGTGGGTTCTACATCAACTCCAATAGACAAAATAAAGCAAGAAGTTATTCATGTAAAAGATGGAGATAAGTACAATCAACTTATTAAAGAAATTTATAACAGACAAGGTTCTATATTAATTTTTGTAAAGACACGAAGAAATGCAGAGAAGATGGTTAAAAGATTAAAATACGATGACCATGACGCTGATGCAATTCATGGAAACTTGAGACAAAATAAAAGAGATAGAGTAATCAAGGCATTCAGAAATGGACATTTTAGAATTCTTGTTGGAACCGATGTTGCAAGTAGAGGTCTTGATATTCCAGCTATTAAACATGTGATAAATTTTGATTTACCACAACTTCCCGAGGATTTTATTCATCGAATAGGTAGAACAGCTAGAGCAGGCGCGGAAGGTTCAGCGCTAAGCTTTATTGGTGGAGAAGATAGAAGCAAATGGAATGCAATTCAAAGATTAATAGATCCAAATTTTAAACAAGAAAGAGGAAGTGGAGATAGTAGAAATAATAGAAGAAGAAAGCCGTTTTCTAGGAATAGAAGCAGAGGAAGAGATCAGTTTTCAGAAAGAAAAAGTTTTTTTGGCTCACCAAAAAAAGACGAGAAAAGAAATTTTTTTGATAAAAAAAGAAGTGAAGGCAGAGATAACAGAGATTTTAGAAAAAATAGAGATTTTAGAGATAAAAGAGATTTTAGAGATAAAAATAATAATGAAAAACCAAATTCCTCAAATAATAACTCTAGAGATTTTAGAAAAAATGATGATGGTAAAAAGAAATTTTTTAAATTTAAAAAAAAATTTAAAGGCTCAAGAAATAAATCATTTAATAAATTTGAAAGAAAGTATTAATTTCAGGTTAGCCAGACGTTAATCGATCAGTTATTTTCTTGGATATTGGTGAGAAAAAATTCCCTGCTAAAAATGCCAAAGGAAAAGCAACCACCCAAGCTTTAAACCATCTTAAAATAAAGTTCGAATCTATACCTGTATTTACTATTGTGATTATGCAGGACATAAATATTGACATTCCAAGACTAATGAAAAATACAAAGATTATTGAGTAATATTTTTTTGAAAACATTTGATTAATGATGCGTTAATTATGAAACTATTATCATAATTACTACTTGTTGCTATATAATTTTAATGCAATAATTTTATTCACCAACAATTTGTGAATTTTGCTCACCAAGACCTTCAATATTTAATTTAAGTTTGTTTCCTACTTGTAAATATTTAGCTGGTTTCATTGCCATACCAACACCTGGAGGTGTACCTGTAGTAACTATATCTCCTGGTTGTAGTGACATAAAATTACTTAAATATGA
>Ga0181602_10002639_pt1 | contig 14909 bp, 10 predicted proteins | sample 041ome_14_FD_148640 | JGI IMG/M metagenome (GOLD analysis project Ga0181602, IMG submission 148640) | Coastal salt marsh microbial communities from the Groves Creek Marsh, Skidaway Island, Georgia - 041408US metaG (spades assembly) | ecosystem: Environmental > Aquatic > Marine > Intertidal zone...
GTTATTGCTATTTTGAGCTGTGAAACTGATTTCGTTGCTAAAAACGCAGAGTTTGGTCAAACAGCTGAAAAGATGGTAGACATTGCATTGAATTCAGGTGTTAAAACAGCTGATGAATTGAAAGCGCAGACATACGGTGATGGCCTTACAGTTGGTGAGAAGATTACCGAAATGATCGGTAAAATTGGTGAGAAGATCGATTTAGGAGCTCTTGATATTATTGAGGCGGAGGCCGTTGTAGCATACAACCACCCAGGCAATCAAGTTGCGTCAATGGTTGGATTGAACAAGCAAGGCAATGCAGTAGTTGAAGCGGGTAGGGACGTGGCAATGCAAATTGCAGCCATGAACCCAGTGGCTTTGGATAAAGACAGCGTTTCCAGTGAAATCATCGAGAAAGAAATCGAAATTGGAAAAGATTTGGCTCGTCAAGAAGGAAAGCCAGAAGATATGCTCGAAAAAATTGCTCAAGGTAAATTGAACAAATTCTTCAAAGAAAACACCCTTCTAAGCCAAGCTTTCATCAAAGACAATAAAAAGTCTGTTGAGGAAATGCTGAAAGGCATCGATCGTGATTTGACGGTGACAAGCTTTAAACGTCATGCATTGAATTAATTCAATGAGAAAATTTAAAAGAGCGATGATTATTCATCGCTCTTTTTTTGTGCCAAAAATTATTCGTCTGGATTTCTCGCAGCGATGTTGAAATTTCAGATTCACTTCTCTATAAAAATGAATTAGGTTTGTTCCATGGCTGAAATGAAGTATAAAAGAGTGCTGTTAAAATTGAGTGGCGAAGCCCTAATGGGAGAACAGCAGTATGGTATTGACAATGTGCGACTCATGCAATACAGTCGCGAAATTAAGTCCATTGCAGACCGTGGGGTTGAAGTGGCTATAGTAATTGGCGGAGGAAATATTTTTAGAGGTATTCAAGCTGATGGCTCCATGATCGACAGGGTGCAAGGAGATCACATGGGTATGTTGGCCACAGTAATCAATAGTTTATCGCTACAATCGGCATTGGAATCTATTGGTTTGAAAACAAGACTTCAAACGGCCATTAAGATGGAGCAAATCGCTGAGCCATTTATTCGAAGGAAAGCTGTTCGACATTTGGAGAAAGGTCGAGTGGTGATTTTTGGTGCAGGAACCGGCAATCCTTACTTCACTACAGATACCGCTGCATCATTGCGTGCCATTGAAATTGAAGCCGATGTGATTTTGAAAGGTACCAGAGTGGATGGAATCTACTCAGCTGACCCAGAGAAAGATTCTACCGCTGTGAAATTTGATAACCTATCTTTTTCAGAGGCTATTTCAAAAAATTTGAATGTGATGGACATGACAGCCTTCACACTTTGTAGAGAGAATAATGTTCCGATCATTGTTTTTGATATGAACAAACCAGGAAATTTAACCCGTGTGGTTGAAGGGGAGCACGTAGGCACCTTGGTTGAAGTATAATTTTGCAGTTTCTAATTATTATTGCACCCGATAATCAATAGATGAGATGGAAGAGATTGAAATGATATATGACATGGCGAAGGAGTCGATGGAAGCGGCTTTGGATCACTTGCATAAAGAACTTTTAAAGATCAGAGCAGGCAAGGCTAGTGCAAGCATGTTAGAAGGAGTCTTTGTAGATTATTACGGAACCAATACACCGCTCAACCAAGTGAGCAATATCAATACACCTGATGCTCGAACGATTTCTGTTCAGCCTTGGGAGAAGCCTATGCTACCTGTAATTGAGAAGGCAATTATGGTAGCCAATTTGGGTTTAAATCCTCAGAACAACGGAGAGCTCATTATCATTAATGTTCCGCCTCTTACTGAAGAGAGAAGATTGGGATTGGTAAAGCAAACGAAAACTGAAGGTGAGCATGCCAAGGTTTCGATTCGCAATGCGCGAAAAGAGGCAAATGATGAAATAAAGAAACTTCAAAAAGATTCTATCTCTGACGACTTGGCCAAAGATGCAGAAGAGCGCATTCAGAAGTTAACCGATGCCTACGGCAAGAATGTGGATTCTATTCTCGAAGTGAAAGAAAAGGATATAATGACTGTTTAAGTTTCCCAAACAGTTGTGCCTTCTGAACAATTCTTACACATTTCGATTTCACTTCGGCTAGTCAGTACGCTTTTTCTAAAGTTTTTATACTGCCCTGAGTTCCATATTTCCGTGAATGTAGTATCCATCAGCGTTCCCATGCTGTGGTGTGCGTCTTTATCAAAGCAACAAGGAATCACTTTGCCATCCCAAGTTATTACTGCACCCGACCACATTCTCCAGCAATGATTGTCTAACGGATTTTTAATCTGCCACTTTCCATTTGACGTTTGTTTGTACCGCGAGTATTTGTCAATGCTTGGTATAAGTTCATTTCCATTCTCGAAGTCGTATATCTGGGCTGTTTTGAATTTTACTTCGTCAACACCGATTTCTTTCCCCAGTATTTTCACCTCTTCGATTTGATGCTCATTGGGTTTGACAACGAGAAATTGAAAAATGATATGTGGAGTTTTTGATTTTAGTTCCTTTTTCCACTTAACAACATTTTTTGTGCCTTCTATTACTTTTTCAAGACTGCCTTCTTTGCGATAGCTTTCGTAGGTTGTCTGTTCTGTTCCGTCAATAGAAATGATCAATCGATCCAGACCTGATTCGACAGTTTTCTTGGCTCGTTCATTGTCTAAAAAGTGCGCATTTGTGCTAGTGGCAGTGTATATGCCAGCCTTATCAGCTAGCCTTACCATATCAAAAAAAGAGGGATGCAAATAAGGCTCCCCTTGGAAATAGAAATTAATATAAGTGCAGTGATGCCTAACCTCATTGAGTGTTTTTGAAAGAAGATCTAGACTCAATTTTCCGGTTGGTCGTGTAAAGCTTCGCAGGCCGCTCGGACATTCATGGCACCTTAAGTTGCATGCAGTGGTGGGTTCTATCGATAAACTCATGGGTTTTCCCCAATGTTTTGGACTTCCAAAAAGCCGCCCTCTGTAATAGCTCATGAGGGTGAGTGAAGCGTTGAGGGCCTTTCTGAATGTCCAATGCCGGAGAAGTTGTAGCGTATCTGTTATGGTCATGAATGTCCAAAAATAATGGTTGATTGCGTTGGCGTTGGCTTGTGATTCGCTTACCTTCGAAAACTTTCAAAAACCTCAGCATATGTGGGCTAAAATCGCCCGATTAATCGTTCGTTACAGGATTGCAATTATTATTGCTTTACTGGGTTTCACTTCTCTTATGCTTTATCAGGCTACAGGAGTGAGACTAATGTATGGGTTGCCTCAAATGCTTCCTGAAGACTCTCAAACCATCATTGATTGGAGAAGCTTTCAAGATCAATTCAAAGAGGAATCTACGGTTTTTGCAATCGGAATCGAGAAAGATCTATTTCACGATGTTGATGTGTTCAATGAGTGGTTTAGGTTGGGTAGAAGCTTAACCCAGGTAGAAGGTGTAGATACAGTGCTTTCCATCGGAAGTGCTTTCAATATTCTGAAAGATACAACGCACAAAAAGTTTGTGATTGACCCCGTAGTCAAGGGTCCAGTGAAGAATCAGGAAGAACTTGATCTTTTGCGTCAGAGGTATGAATCGCTTCCGTTTTACAAGGGTTTGCTCTACAATGCTGAAAATAATTTCAGCCTCATGGCTATTTCCATGAGCAATAAGCGGTTTAACTCAACAGATAGAACGGAGTTTTTTGGCGAAGTGCTCTCCAAAGTGGAAGCTTTTGAAGAAACGAATAATGTCAAAATAAGGTATTCTGGAATGCCTTATATAAGGGAGAATTTGAGCTCTCTGGTGAAGAAAGAATTGGGCATATTATTGGTGCTGACCGTAATCATTACGATCATCATTTTGTTGGTGTTTTTCAGGTCGATCAAACCTGTATTAATTTCTATGACAGTAGTGAGTTTGGGCGTGATTTGGTCATTGGGTTTACTAAATACGCTTGGTTTCGAGATTACCATTTTGACGTCTCTGATTTCGCCTTTGGTGATTGTGATCGGAATACCTAATTGTATATATCTGATCAATAAATTTCATTCAGAGCTTAATATTCATGGTAACCAGGCAAAGGCACTTACGAGGGTGGTTTCGAGAATTGGTAGCGCAACTTTCATGACCAATGCCACTACAGCAACGGGTTTTTTAACGTTTGTGTTTACCGAGAGCATTCTCTTGGTAGAGTTTGGCATTGTGGCGTTCTTCTCCATCATGTCATTGTTTGTCCTCTCAATTTTTGTTATCACCATCACCTACAGCTTCCTTCCCGTGCCAGATGAAGACAAAACTGCTCACGTTGAGAAAAAGTGGGTAGTTAATCTTGTGGCATTTTTCACCAGGCTCGTTCAAACAAAAAGACCTTTGGTGTACACCGTGACAGTTTTTGTTGTAGTGGTTTCCTTTTTTGGATTGTTGCAGATACAAACTTCTGGAAACATAGTTGACGACCTACCGAAGAACCACAAAACGGTGGAGGATTTGCATTGGTTCGAACAGAACTTTGGTGGAGTTGTGCCTTTCGAAATAAAGGTGGACGCCAAAAAACCAAAGCAAATAAACAAGTCTTCTATTTTAGAGAAAATTGAAGAAACTCAGGACCTGTTTAAAGATGATCGGTCATTTTCAAAGAGCATTTCAATTGTAGATGCCCTGAAGTTTATTAAACAAGCATTTTACAATGGAAACCCAGATCGCTACGAGTTAATTACCAGTCGAGAAAAGGCCTTTTTTGGTGAGTATGTAGAGAATTCATCTACTGATCAAGGACTACTCACCGCTTATTTAGATTCTACAGAGCAATTCGCTAGGATCAGTTTACAGGTGGCTGACATTGGTACCTTGGAAATGGATAGCCTTTTGGCGTATTATCTTCCTAAGATTGACGCCATTTTCAATCCGAAAAGGGCAAAACAGGATTCGCTTTTGGCAATTGTTACCTCGAATGCTGATGCTACAGCTTCTGATTCAATTGCACGTTATATTTTAAAGCGCAACTCACCAGCAAAACGAATTTTTTCGAGTCTTTATTTAGAAGGCGATTCCGCAGGAAAGGTGCACTTGGATTCCGTTCAGTTTGCCAATAACGAGCGATCCATCAGACTGCTTAATCAGGCTTTAGATGAGAGCTATTTGGGCGTGTCAATCACCGGTCCAAGCATCACATTTCTAGAAGGTACAAATTATTTGGTGAAGAACCTTTTTGTGAGTTTGAGCCTGGCTATATTGATTGTTGCGTTGCTTATGGCATTTGTGTTTAGCTCCCTAAGGATGATTGTTATTTCAGTGGTTACAAACCTCATTCCGCTGTTGTTTACAGCAGCTGTGATGGGGTATTTTGGAATTAACATTAAACCATCAACGATTCTTGTATTCAGCATTGCGTTTGGTATTTCGGTTGACGATACCATTCACTACCTGGCCAAATACCGGCAAGAGTTGAGGCTTACAAATAGTGATATTGGACTGTCTGTAAAGCTTGCACTGAAAGAAACAGGTGTGAGTATGGTTTATACTTCGATTATTCTTTTCTTCGGATTTGGAGTGTTCTCATATTCTGATTTTGGCGGAACCCAAGCGCTGGGAATTTTGGTTTCATTAACATTGTTGGTGGCGATGTTCGCCAACTTGATTCTTTTACCCTCGTTTCTGATGTCGTTTGAAAAGGCAATGCTCACCAAATGGTTTAAAGAGCCGTTTTTCACTTTGCTCGATGAAGAAGAGGATTTGGAGCTGGATGATCTTGACTTTGAACAAGACGAAAACACAACAATATGAAAGGAATTATTCTAGCAGGTGGAGCTGGAACGCGCCTCCATCCATTGACGCTGGCTATGAGTAAGCAGATGCTGCCGATTTATGATAAGCCAATGATATACTATCCACTGTCTGTTCTGATGATGGCAGGGATCAATGAAATACTTATCATTTCAACACCGCACGATTTGCCGAATTTTCAAAGGTTGCTGGGTGATGGCTCTGAGTTGGGATGCTCCTTCAGCTATCAAGTACAGGAAGTTCCAAACGGACTTGCACAGGCATTCGTACTCGGAAAATCGTTCATCGGAGATGACAATGTTGCGCTGATTTTAGGGGATAATATTTTTTTCGGAAATGCCTTTCACAAACTGGTTCAGTCTGCGGTTGATCCGAAGGGAGGTGTGGTTTTTGCCTATCACGTCAATGATCCGGAACGCTACGGAGTTGTAGAATTTGACAAGGAAAATAGAGCACTATCACTAGAGGAAAAGCCTTCAAATCCCAAATCGAATTATGCAGTCCCCGGATTGTACTTTTACGATAATCGGGTAGTGAAGATTGCAGAGGAATTAAAACCGAGTGCAAGAGGGGAGTATGAGATTACGGATGTAAACAAAAAGTATCTCGAAATGGGAGAACTGGAAGTTCGCTCAATGGGACGTGGTTACGCGTGGCTGGATACAGGCACTTTTCCGTCATTGATGCAGGCAAGTCAGTTTGTGCAGGTGATCGAAGATAGGCAAGGACTTAAGGTGGGTTGTATTGAAGAAGTAGCCTATCGAATGAACTTTATTTCGGCTGATCAGTTAGAAGCACTTGCGAAGCCGCTGCTAAAAAGTGGATATGGCGAATACTTGATGAAACTGATTAAGAAGTAAATGGATAGCTATTTAGATAAGTTGCGCGTTCAACTCGAAACGCGATTAGATGAGCTAGAGCTTCCAGCAGAACCAGCCAATCTATATGAACCAATTCGCTACATGCTATCGTTGGGAGGAAAACGCATTCGACCCATTCTGACATTGGTTGGCTGCGAATTGTTTGGTAAGTCTCATGCATTGGCTATAAACCAGGCTTTAGCAATTGAGATCTTCCACAACTTTACACTTGTGCATGATGACCTCATGGATAGCGCGGATGTGAGAAGAAGCCTACCTACCGTTCATAAAAAATGGGACGTTAACATTGCTTTGCTCAGCGGAGACGGAATGATTGTAATTGCCTACCAAAAGCTTTTCAATGCACCTTCAGATAAATTGAAGAAATTGGCAGATGTATTCTCCAAAACTGCATTGGAAGTATGTGAGGGTCAGCAGTTTGATATGGATTATGCAACCAGGGAAACAGTTTCCCTGAGCGAATATTTAGAAATGATCCGTCTTAAAACTGCTGTTTTATTGGGTGGCGCAATGCAACTTGGAGCCATCATGGCCGATGTAGATGATAAGCAGTTGAATCAAATTCAACAGTTTGCAGAAAGTATGGGTTTAGCCTTCCAAATCAAAGACGACTACTTGGATTCATTCGGTGATCAAGAGGCATTCGGAAAAGAAATAGGTGGGGATATCCGTGAAGGAAAAAGAACGTGGTTGACGTTGAAAGCGTTTGAACTCTTGGGAGATAAGAAGCAACAATTACTAGATGCCTATGCCATTGCAGATGTTGCCAAAAGGGTTGATTCTGTTCTGAAGATCTACGATGAAGTTGGAGTAAAAGAATATGCCGAACAAGAGATTGCGCATTATTCAGATTTGGCATTAAAGATCCTAGAAGGGATTGATGGCGAAGAGGGCGTTAAGGCGAAACTTGAAGCTTTGGTGCACTATTTAATTAATCGAGAACGCTAGTCATTATAAATCTGCATCAAAGCAGAATTCAATGTTGGGTAATCAAAATCGAATCCAGTGGATTGAATTTTCTTTGATGAAAGCTTGACTCCTTTCAAGACTAAATCAGATTTCTCACCAAACACCAATCGGATTAAAAACTCTGGCACATTGGGCAGGAGCAATGGCTTTTCCATTACGTCTGCAAGAATCTGCATGAAATCCTGATTACTCACAATTTCTGGTCCAACGGCATTGTATATACCATTGAGGTTATGTTCCAAGGCATGCACAAATATTCTACTCACATCTTGCACGTGAATCCACGCCATGGATTGGGTGCCTCGGCCCAGGCCGGCTGCAGCATAAAACTTCACAGGCAACGCAATTTGCTTCAAAGCACCTTGATCTTTTCCTAAAACAAGTCCAATTCTGATTTTTGAGATGTTCTTGGCGATTGGCTTGAACTCATCGGCTGCGTCTTCCCATTTCTTGCAAACCTCAGCAAGAAAGCCTGTGCCAGAAGGGCTGTCTTCTTTGTATACCAAGTCGCTTATTGTAAGTGGATAGTAGCCAATAGCCGATGCTGATATAAAGCTTTTTAGCTGCACTTTATTCTGATAGCAGCCATCGAAAAGCATTTTTGCCGTTTCTACTCTGCTGTCGATGATTTCTTGTTTTCGGGCATCATTCCATGGTTTGTCTGCAATGCCTGCTCCAGCGAGATGGATGATACTATCGATGCCATCAAACGCACGCGGATCAATTTGACGCGTGCTTATATTCCATGAAAAGGTTCGAACGCGCTCTTTGCCTGTTACCGATCGACTAAGATGAGCAACCTCATGCCCTTCATTCAATAAAAGCTCAGTTAATGGAGTTCCAATCATTCCCGTTCCGCCCGTGATCAATACTTTCGCCATAGTCAATTTTCAATGTGAACAGCTGTGTCAAACAATAGTTTTCTCTCTAAAATCTCAGCACAATTTGATGTGCAGATGAATGCCCGAGAATGGCGCGTTGACACCTTCAATCAGCTGTCAAAAGATTTTCAATTATCTGGAGTTCCAATTGATGGAGTCTCCGAAGACTATTTCCTTTCCGAGATCATTCAAGTTGTCTCTCGCGCTATTCAAAAGGTGAAAAGTAATAAACAGCAATGGGATAATCTCAATTATCGCATTGATGTTCCGACAAATATTGATATTGAAAGCCTGAGCAATGATGAACTTGGCCGTTTGTTTCTCTTCCGATGCTTTCAAAAAGTCTGGATCATAAAACATTACTCAAATTCAATAGCGAAAGATGAACCGAACGATAGTCAAGAGCACTTAAAACCTTAGATTTGCTAACCCAATACTCGATTGATTCGATGGATAAATTTTCTTTTATAGGCAATGGCGATGTGAATGCTATTGAGGAATTGTACAAGCAATTCAAGCAAGACCCAACTTCAGTTGACGAAGGATGGAATAAGTTTTTTCAAGGATTCGATTTTTTTCAGTCAAACTATGGAGACCAAGCTGTATCTGAAGGTACACTCAAGGAGTTCAAGGTGATTGATTTGATCAATGCGTATAGAATTCGTGGACATCTTTTTACGCAAACCAACCCCGTGCGCGAGCGAAGAAAATATTCACCTACGCTTGATTTAGAAAATTTTGGTTTGTCAGATAGTGATTTAGACACGGTGTTCAATGCCGGTGTGGAAATTGGTATCGGACCTGCCAAGCTTCAAGATATTGTTAGTCATCTACAAACAACTTACTGCAAGAGCATTGGGGTAGAGTACATGTATATTCGAAATGTAGAGAAATTGGCTTGGTTGAAAAAGCGTATCGAAACCGATAAGAATTTACCCAGTTTTTCTAAAGAAATAAAGCATACTATCCTTCGCAAGCTTAATGAAGCAGTGGTGTTTGAGAGTTTCTTGCACAAGAAGTTTGTAGGACAAAAGCGTTTTTCTCTAGAAGGAGGTGAAGCGCTTATTCCAGCATTGGATGTAGTGGCAGAGTATGGTGCCACATTTGGGGTCGAGGAAATCGTGATCGGAATGGCTCATCGTGGTCGGTTGAATGTGTTGACCAATATTCTGAAGAAAACATACTCTGATATTTTTAGCGAATTTGAAGGGAAAGAATACGAGGATAATCTGTTTGACGGTGATGTGAAGTACCACTTGGGTTACTCTTCAGAAGTGGTAACCGAAATAGGCACCAAATTGCAGCTTACACTTGCTCCAAATCCTTCGCATTTGGAGGCTGTAGCTCCTGTGGTGCAGGGTATTGTTCGTTCGAAAATTGACAATTATCTGAAAGAGGAGGAAAAGATTATCCCGATCCTTATTCATGGTGATGCCTCCATTGCCGGACAGGGTATTGTCTATGAGGTGATCCAAATGGCTCAATTGGATGGCTATAGAACAGGAGGAAGTATCCACATAGTGATCAACAATCAGATTGGATTTACGACCAATTACCTCGATGCACGATCCAGTACCTATTGTACGGATGTCGGTAAAGTGACCCTATCACCTGTATTTCACGTAAATGGTGATGACCCAGAAGCTGTTGTTCATGCTATGAAGTTGGCAATAGAGTTTAGACAAACATTCAAGCAGGATGTATTCATTGACCTGCTTTGTTATAGAAAATACGGTCACAACGAAGGCGATGAGCCTCGTTTTACGCAACCTACACTTTATCAAGCCATCGCGAAACATAAAAATCCAAAAGAGATTTATGTGCAGCGCTTAATGAGTGAGGGGAATCTCACAGCCCAGGAAGCGAAAGAAATTGAAACAAGGTTTAATGACCTTTTGCAAGAGCGATTGAGCGAAGCAAAGGAAATGAGAACAGCAAAAATTTCGAATTTCTTAGAAGCGTCATGGGAAGGAATAACCACTTCGAAAAGCTCTGATTTTCTTCAATCGCCTGACACAAGTTTTGACAAGAAGAAGCTCATTCAGCTTGCCGATAAAATGAATAATCTTCCACCAGATAAGCCCTTCTTCAAGAAGCTTCTTAAGCTCATGGATGACAGGAAAACAATGGTGAAGGAAGATCGATTGGATTGGGCGTTGGGTGAGTTACTTGCGTATGCCAGTATTTTGTACGAAGCTTATCCCGTGAGAATAAGTGGTCAGGATGTTGAACGCGGCACTTTTTCACACCGTCATGCCGTAGTCACACTTGAGGATAGCAAAGAAGAGTATGTTCCTTTGAAGAACTTAACTTCGATGCAAGGCGATTTTAGTATTTACAATTCGCTGCTTTCAGAATACGGAGTATTGGGCTTTGAATATGGTTATGCCATGTCTAATCCTTATTCGCTTGTAATATGGGAAGCGCAGTTTGGAGACTTCTTCAACGGTGCTCAAATCATTGTTGACCAATTCTTGACCGCTGCCGAAGATAAGTGGGCTTGCATGAACGGATTGGTGATGCTGTTGCCGCACGGTTATGAAGGACAAGGAGCTGAACATTCTAGCGCTCGACTTGAACGATTCTTATCTCAATGTGCTGAGGATAATATTCAGGTGGTGAATTGCACTACTCCTGCGAACTTTTTCCATGCATTGAGGAGGCAAGTAAAGTGGCCATTCAGAAAACCTTTGGTCGTTTTCACACCAAAGAGTTTGTTGCGTCATCCTAAGTGTGTTTCCACCATGGACGACCTAGCAAATGGCAAGTTCACAGAAGTCTATGACGATGCTTTGATCGCAAAGAAAAAAGTAAAGAAAGTAGTGATGTGCTCAGGCAAGCTTTACTATGACCTGTTGGGTGCAAGGGAGGAAAACAAGAGAGAAGATGTAGCCTTGGTTAGAATCGAGCAGCTATATCCATTCCCTCAGGAAGCTATAAATAAAATTTTAACCATCTACGATTCTAAAGTAGAGTTGGTGTGGGCTCAAGAAGAGCCTGCCAATATGGGTGCTTGGAATTTCTTGCAGCGAAAGTGGGAAGGAAAAACACTTCAATGCGTGAGCAGGCATGAGAGCGGAAGCCCAGCTAGCGGATCGATGAAAAGATTCCAGCAAAGACAGAAATTAATCATTGACACAGTATTCAACTAAGTATAAAAAGGACAGATAATGGCTGATATTATTGAAATGAAAATGCCCAGTCCGGGCGAGTCAATTACAGAAGTTGAAGTAGCTCAACTTCTTGTTCAAAATGGGGATGTAGTTGAATTGGATCAACCCATTGCAGAAATTGATAGCGATAAGGCAACACTAGAATTGAATGCGGAAGTGGCCGGAAAGATTGAATTCTTAGTTGAAGAAGGAGATACAGTGGAAATAGGCCAAGTAGTTTGTAAGATTGACACTTCTTTCAAACCAGAGGCAAAAGCTGAAGCACCGAAAACTGAGGCTGTGGCGAAGGCAGAAGTAAAACCTTCAAAGGAAGAAAAATCAAAGCCTGTACCTGAAACCAGTAATTCCGATGCCAAGGCTACTCCAGTTGCCAAGGCAATGATGAATGACAATGGAGTTAACGCGTCAAAGATTAAAGGCAGTGGCGAAGGAGGAAAAATTCTCAAACACGATGTCGAGCTTTATTTGGCAGGAGGTTTCAATACAGCCAATGAACTCTCTGGCTGGGGTGGAGTGCGCGATGAGCGTAGAGAGAAAATGAGCTCTCTCAGAAGAAAAATTGCAGAGCGATTGGTTTCTGTAAAGAGTGAAACAGCGATGCTTACCACGTTCAATGAAGTGGATATGAGCTATGTGATGGATTTGCGCAAGAAATACAAAGATGCTTTCAAGGAAAAGCATGGAGTGAACCTAGGCTTCATGTCGTTCTTTACGAAAGCAGTGACAGAAGCATTAAGACTTTATCCGGCCGTAAATGCATATATCGATGGTCAGGAAATGGTTTTTCACGACTACGCGGATATCGGAATTGCAGTTAGTTCACCCAAAGGATTAATGGTGCCTGTTCTTCGCAATGCTGAACAAATGTCGTTGGCCGAAATTGAAGGAGGCATTAAAACCCTTGCGATTAAGGCGCGCGATGGCAAATTGAGCATCGATGAAATGACAGGGGGAACGTTCACCATTACCAATGGCGGAGTATTTGGTTCAATGTTGAGCACACCGATCATCAATCCTCCACAAAGTGCGATTTTGGGAATGCACAACATTGTTGAGAGACCAGTAGCTGTGAATGGAGAGGTAAAAATTAGACCAATCATGTACGTGGCACTTTCTTACGATCACCGCATCATAGATGGAAAAGAGTCGGTAAGCTTCCTGTACAAAGTGAAGGAGATGATTGAGAATCCAGCATGGATGTTGTTTGGCGGAAAAGAACCTGAGAAAGTTTTGCTTGGCCTTTAAAGCCTAACGCAAAAGGTTGATTATTCCTTGATAGGTGTGTGGTGTGCCTTCATAATCCTCCACATTTACGAGGTAGGTGTAGGTACCGTCCGGACAGAGAGAACCGTTGTTCCATTTTAATCCGTTCCAACCTAAATCTGGATCTTCTGAAGTGAATACCTCATGCCCCCATCGATCGATGATGATGGCTTTGTATTTTGTGTGCACAAAAACAGACGGCTTCCAAACTTCATTGCGTCCATCTTTATTTGGTGTGAAACTATTGGGTGCAAAAAACTGGTATATGGGCCTCACTCGAATCGTCTGATAAACGGTGTCTTTGCAACCACTCAAATGTTCGGCTACTTCCGCGATGACATAATTGCCTGTGTCAGGTAATATAAAATCATAGGAAAGTGATCGTGCTAAGTATTCATCATCCAAATAGAACTTCCAAGCCGCGGCATTTACACTTCTATCATGAACGGTGAACTCGGGATGATACATGTCCGTAGAAATACTCGACATTTCCAACCCAGCACTCGGAGTGTCATTCACAATGATGTGGTTTTCATAAAGCACATCAATGGTGTCCACACACATGGAATCGGTAATGAGTCGAATGGCGATATCGTACTTCCCAACTGAATCAATACGCACCAAGGCTGAGTTCGAGTCAGATATTAATGCAGAGTCTACGTACCAGAAATAACTTGGCTTATGAGCTTCAGATACAGTCGAATTGAAATAAAATTCAAAAGGTGCACATTGCTCTTGCAGTGAATCTAAAAGCTTCAAGGTTGGATTTGGAATCACGTAAACACTGTCTGTATACTCTTTCCTACATCCTAGTTTTGTATCGATATAATGTAACGTCACAGTATGATATCCAATGCTATCGTAACGTTTGATAGCTACCGGTAGAGTTCCGTCTCCGATGGTTGCAGTATCGTCTTCAAACTCCCAGCGAACAGCCGTTGTTTCCCTGTAAAAACCTTCGGGTATGAAGTCATACCTATGACGATCAAGGCAATCAGGTTCAGGTCTTTCAAAATAGGGTTCAATTTTATGCTGAACTCTATAGTCGATTTGGGTGGTGTCATTGCAAACTTGACCATATGCGATCAGAGTAATGGTGTACAACCCCGTATCCGGATATGCATAGGTTGGATTTTGGTAGCTGCTCGTATCGTGAATGGTAGCAGAATCGCCAAAGTTCCATTGGTATGCGTTTCCCAGTGTGCTCATATTAAAGAATTGAATGTCGAATCCAATACAAGCTTCCAATGTGCTATCTATCGCAGCTGCCGCATCTACTTCGCAATAGAGCGTGGTTAATTGAAAATCGCGTTTATTTTCACCAATAAAAATACCATCTCTCCATTCCTGAACACAAACTCCAAATGCGTAAGTGCCCAAATTAGTTGGCCTGCCTGTGAGTTTTCCTGTAAATGTATCTACCTCCAATACCGGAAGTGCTGTGATTTGATGTTCGTCATCAAATCCAACGGCCCAAGGAACATGTTCGAAAGGAGGTGGACTAGGTGTGGGTGCTGGATTTTGGGAGCTTGCACCATGATAAGGCCTGCAAAAACTATAGGTAAGGCTATCTCCATCTTTATCTGTTGCAGAATAGTCGAGACTCAAGTATAATTCACTGCAAAGAGCAATGGGAGGAACTACATTGAACGATGGTGAACTATTGCAAGGTGCAATAGTACTGTCTGGAACAAAGGCAAAATAGGTAGATCCTATATCAGCAACATTGTTAATGTTTATCACATTTGGTGGCCTACAGCACCGCTGATGAACCAGTGAGATCCCGCCTAAAGGAACTGCAAACTCGAATGTATCGCTGTACATGGCAGTAGAGATACATATGTCGGGCGTATCAACAAGGCATGGAATATTTTGGTTAAATGGTAAAGTATCAATAATCCCAGGATGGTTGATTTCAAGAATATTCAAAAGGCTGTTATCTGACCCC
>Ga0181602_10002647_pt1 | contig 14895 bp, 14 predicted proteins | sample 041ome_14_FD_148640 | JGI IMG/M metagenome (GOLD analysis project Ga0181602, IMG submission 148640) | Coastal salt marsh microbial communities from the Groves Creek Marsh, Skidaway Island, Georgia - 041408US metaG (spades assembly) | ecosystem: Environmental > Aquatic > Marine > Intertidal zone...
AGCTAACAATGGAGACGTCGTTTATGTAGTTGTAGGAACAGCAGCGGGGTCTCCACGAGCTACTGCCGCACCTATTACTTGGGGCACTCCTGTTGTATTTGCTACTAGAGTTGACGGACAACCTGGAGAAGGAGACCCAGGAGTTAGAGGTCCTCGTATAGTAACAGGGTATATTTACTATAGTACAGCTCAGTCAACTGCGCCTACCGTACCTGCTGCATCGAACCTTTCTATTGATTGGGGCACAGGGGTAGTAACAGCCCCTTCTGGATGGAGTATCTCTCCTCCGACTTTTGAAGCAGGTACAACAAATACGTATTGGTACTATACTTATACAATGACAGAGTCCGGGACTTACACAGCAGCAACTGATTCCTACTCGAGCACAGATAAAGTTTTAAATCCTACTGCTGGCAGTAACGCTGTAAAAGGTATAGGTTTCCAGAATCTTGTTACGTTTACGTCTCTTACTACTCCTGACTCAACTCAAATTGATGGATCTAATATCTATACGGGAAGAATTTCAAGTCAAGGAACTCAGTATACTGAAGGAAATGATTACACTAGTGCTGGATCTTTCTTTGATTTAACAAACGGTACTATAAGAACACAATATTTTTATAGTGATGCTCAAGGCGCAGGCTTTACGAGTGCAGCTTTATTAGGGCAACAAACCGTTGCACAGGTACAACAAACTGTAGCGGATGCAGAAGCAGCAGCTCAACAGGCTGCAACGGCAGCTTCGGGGTCAGAAGCAGCAGCTCAACAGTCTGCAGCGGCAGCTTCGGGGTCAGAAGAAGCAGCTCAACAGTCTGCATCGGCAGCTTCGGGGTCAGAAGAAGCAGCTCAACAGTCTGCATCGGCAGCTTCGGGGTCAGAAGCAGCAGCTCAACAGTCTGCAGCGGCAGCTTCGGGGTCAGAAGAAGCAGCTCAACAGGCTGCAGCTGCAGCGACTTTGGCTGCTCAACAAGCATCAGGTAAGGCTGCTGTTTATAGAGCTGCTTCTCCACCTTCCGCTACAGGTAAAAATGTAGGAGATATTTGGATAGAAACTGATAATAACAATAAGCCTTATATATGGAATGGTTCGGCATGGCAAGCAAGTCAGGATGCCAATGCGCTAGCAGCATCTTTTGCAGATAATATACAGTTAGCTAGCGGCACAATAGGCTTGTCTGGAGCTACAGGAGGAGGTATTTCAATAAGTGCTCAAACTAATACAATAACAATTTCTGAGTCTGATGGTCAAACCTCTGCAACTAGAGTAATACTAGGAAAACTCACATAACTGTAGAAATAAAATTAGTTATTGTAAAACGCCCCATATTCTGGTTTTCATATGGGGCTTTCATGCTAATTTTAGTAACTTCATGAAGTACTGTTGACGGAAAAATTATAGTCATATTACTATTGCATTCTATCTCTGCTTCTTTATTCAAGATTAGATTGCCTCCTTCAAATCTTTTAGGTTCCTTATAGAACCAAGTTAAAGAAGTCATTACAGATTTATCCGTGTGCGCTTCGTAATAATCAGAATCTTCATAGTAGGATAAAAGTGTAGTAAATTCAGAATTAAGAAATACGTAATTAAACCAAGAATGCGCTTGAGTTAAAGTTGTTAGTATAGTATTAGAAGTATATAATTTTAAATTATTAGTTAGTATAGAAGACGCATTTGTATCCGAGTATAAAGTATTTAAAAATAAAGCTTTATTTTTCTTTAATAATGCGCCTTCATGACCTTTTGCACTTCCGCTATCTTCAGGGTCTTTCCATATGGCGGGCCTGCTTCTTAAGTACTCTAGTTCTAAAAATATTTCTTTTACCTCTTGTTCTTCATACATATTTTGTATTAAAGCAAAAGGGGCTTTATTAGAAAGCTCAGCTATATCAATGTGCATTTTTAGTTCCTTTTAAAATTTTTAAGTATTATACTACATTTTATGCTTCTATGTCAAGAGAAAAATTTTTATTAACCATCAAAAAAATGGCACTTGACATACCAGGTGCCCTTTGATATAATTTCAACATAAACAAAAGCCCGCTTCCTCTTGAAGTAAGTTACCTTTATTTATTATGTCGTATACTTCAAAAGACTTAACTCCGTTAGTAAGAGGAGACGATTGGACAATAAAAGTTGTAGTCTCTTCAGGCGGTCAAGTCCTGGACGTGACAGGCTATACTTATTATTTTACTCTCAAATCAGACATTGATTCGCCAGACCCCGGCGATCTTCAAGTTACTGCAACACCTTCAGAGAATCCCACAGAAGGTGTTGTATATATAAATGTCCCCCGAACTCTAACAAACTCTCTTGAGCCTCGCACGTATAATTACGATGTTCAGCAACAAGACGATACGGGGTCAGTGCAGACTTTACTTATCGGTAAAGTTAAAGTCGTAAAAGACGTAACTCGCACAGTTTAATTTGGCATTCCGCCAAGAGCCTAAAATAGGCTAGAGAAATCTTAGATGGCAACAGTAACTGATCCCGATAATTTAAAATTATCAGCGAATCCCAGAGGTTCCACGCCTGATGGAAACGTTTACATTGATCCTACTACAACCCCTCCAACTATTCAGTTAATAGCAACTGACGATACTGGAGGATGGGTAGATGCAAATAGCTTTACAAAGAAAGAAGGCGTGTCTCTTCAGGCTCTTTATTCTTTTCTGAAGCAGCAGTGGAAAGACAACGATGTAAATGACTTCTATAACTATTTGTTTCCGATGGAAGCAATTACGTCAGAGCAGTTTGAATTTATTAATGATTGGGAACCAGCAGATGATGCTAGCCGTTCCTACATTCGTACTGGTGGTTGGACAGAGAAAACCGCAGCGGGTGTAGAGAAGCAGTCTTGGATGGGAGTAATTACTCTGGGTTCAATTGGTGCTACACAGGCGCCCTACTACGCTTGGTTCGATGGAAATAATGATGAAGGGGGCGATTTCCTTACTCTTCCTACCGCTTTCGAGTTTACAGGTGTTGTAAATGAGCCCGTTCAAGTATATGGAGATGCTTCAAATGGTAATATAGATTATCGCGATGATCAGCTCTTCTTATACATTCGTCCCGACACTCAAGGTACTTCTGGGGATGTAACAGGTTACACTTTTGATTCTTCTAGTACTGATGAGATTGGTGCGGGTGCTGGAGTCACTTACCAAGTGTATCGGTTCCCTCTCACAACGACTGAAGATTTGAATATTACTCTTACGGATACAGAAGTAGAAACTTTAATTACATCAAAAACACTACAAATTCGCTTTGATGTCGGCTCTTTGACTTCAGCAATTCTTCCTGTAGAGTTAAGCGGTGGTCCATACGACTTTACTCATATCATAGAATCTACCGCAGGAGATGCGTCTGCGCTAACTCCTTCACAAGTCTATAACTATGTTCAGTACCAATTACGACAATCTGGTAATATTGATCAAGGTGGTGGAGATAGAAAAGGACAGCTTACAGAAGAGCTTGTTCGTTTTGTGGGTTCTACTCTTGAAACTTTTGCAATTAACGGCGGAACAGAAGGCGTATTAATTGATAACTTTGATCAGGATGAAATTAGTAATCTTGCTTTCCGTGATAATACTAATACCCTTAGAAGCTTCCCCACAATCTCTTCAGGTAATATAATCTTTAATAACCGAGTTTCTGACGATCCTGCTGCTCGTTTCTGGATGTTCTATACCACTGCAAATGGAGGTAGCAATGTATATCCTGGAGCTACAGCGTTAATTGTTACTGACTACAATGGTGCCGATATTTCTGGATATATTCATGTAAAAGGAAATACTGCGACTGCCTCTGGAACTACAGATGGCGAAATTACTGGAGGAACTTCAGTACTTACTTCTACTGCTGGGGGTCTTGGAGATTTGTCTGGTCAAGTACTACGAATCACTTCTGGAAATAATATCGGTTTCTATTTTGTAGCAAGCAGTACTGCTACAACGATTACTATTGAAGGAACGTTTGAAAATACAGATGCTGCAAATACTGTTACATGGGCAGTATATCCAAAGAATGAAAATGAAGACGGAAATGCGGTAATTCCTTACTCATTTGATTATAGTAACGCACAGGGAAATAGAGGGGATGGCTTAACAAATGCTGAAGCCCCAGTTACTGTTGTTACTCTAGGACTAGACAATGCTCAATATGTTACACAAACTTCTAGAATCCTTGGAGGCGCGGGCAACAATATTTCTGTTAACGCACCTCTGGAAAGAAACTACTCAGATCCACTTTAATCTATCTATAGCGGGGTTCGCCCCGCTTTCTCACTTTCTAGGAATTTAAATGAATAATAAAGAATTACAGGAGTCTGTTCAGTTTTTTGACGAGTTCGTAAATGCGGCACTTCAGAAGGAAGCAGATAAATTCGAAGCATTGGAAGTAGTTAAGCACTATAATATTGTAAAAGCCGAACTAGCAAAACTACTGACACCAAAGGAGCAATAAATGGCAGGCGAGAGAACATTCTTACAAGTCCCACCAGACAGTACAGGCAAGCGTGTGCGAATGACGCACACCGCTGAGATTTTCTATAATAACCTAAATCCAGCAGGTTATGCTTGGGACATTGGTGAAAGATACTTCACAACATTTAGTGATGACGCAGTATATTATATTCATGTGCATGGCGCACATCAAATTACTCCTACATCAGGAATTCTTGAAGTACATTATCAAAAAGGTGCCAAGTATAATAATCTGGATCCAAAAATTGGTGCTAATATCTTAGATGAAGACGGTATTACTGTTGTTGCGACAGTTCAAAGTTTTAGAGATGTCTTTATAAATTCAAACCATATTATTGGATTTGATAATCCAGAATATGGTGTAGACGTTGATTCAACTGGTTCAATGAATATTCGTTTCTCTGAAGGTCTTCCACAACTTGATGCGTTTGGTAAACTGCGCACATCTGGCGCTACTATTCTCGGCGATTACGTTTTCTCTGATAACTTCTTACCGCAATACTTTACGACTACTAAATGGAATGGCGGTACAGTATCGCACGATAGTATTCGCCATACCGCCGTATTCACTACGCCCGATACATCTGCGATTGGCGTAGCAACAGCGGATCCAGATACAGAATTCTATGGCACTAGCGATCCGATGGATGAGGATAACTCTTATTCTATCACACATACGACAGATACGTATCATCACTATTTCCCAGGATTCTCTCACTCTATTACGATGACCGTTGCTTTACAGAACAATGGTGATGTTGCTGGTGTTGCTCAGAAATGGGGGTACTTTGACGACGACAATGGATATTATTTTCAAGCAGTTGATGGCGGTGGATTAGAATTCGTAATTCGTTCAAGTGCGAAAGGAGATAGAACACAAACTGTTATCAGTAGAGAAGAAACAAAATATTATATCAATGGTGTATTACAATCCACAAATTCAGACGGATGGAATGGTGACCCTGTAAATGGTGTTGGTGATAGCGGTAAGAATATAGATCTACGCGATGATAATATCTATTGGATTGATATTCAATGGTTAGGCGCAGGTCGTGTTCGCTTCGGTACATATCATGAAGGTCAACGTATCACGATTCATGAACATTATAATGATGTGAATGGTGGTTATCCTCACTCACAGACTGGATCTCTACCACTTAGATACCAACAGTATAACATTGCTGGCAAAACTGTACCACAATCGAATACTATGAGAGCATGGTGTGCTTCAATCATTACTGAAGCAGCGGTGGATTTGAGCAAACAAGGTTACGGTCAAGTAGAATCATTTGAAGTTTCATTTGATCCTGCTAATAAAAACGATTATAAAGGTTTGAATGATACTGGTTTAGGTGATCGTACTGGCACAACAAAAACTGGATGTAGTGGAACTGCTGGAACTAATACACTTACAGTGCCTAATCTGACTGATATCAAACCTGGGTATCGTCTACATGTTATGTCTGGCACTGGAGAAATTGATAGTACTGGGCGTGGCACTACTATTCTTGATATTATTGATTCAACTACTGTAAAACTTAATAGAAATATCGTCACAGATATCGTATCTGGTGATAGTGTTCGTTTTCACATGAATGTTGATCATGAATATCATCTTGTTGGTGTTCTTGCTCCAGTCACATATATTGGTTCACAAACCGATCATAAAAACAGAACGATTTATCAACCAAAATCAATGCAAGCATGGGCATATCATGATGATGGCGCTGATGCGTTTTGCGAGATTGAAGTATATACACAACCAATCATATCTGGTAATGATAAGTCCATGACGACTTCACAAGGTGAAGGTGGTCCGTTACAATCAATTGAACCTAACAACCCTTTTGCTGGAACTGAATCATACGAATTTAGCGATGGTCTTGTAAACTATTTTGGAAGTGGTTATCATAACTCTGTTAACTTCTGTAAAGGAAGAACAGAGACCATTGATATTTCTAGTTCGTATGGTAACTATCAGTCGGGTGCATTTAAACTTGCATCTGATAATGGTGGTAATAATCGTTGCCCAATTTCTAGAATTTATCAATCTTCTGCTGCTGGTGTAGCAACATGTATTCAAATTAATACGGCACCAACTGGTGTTGAGTTTACTAATCACCGAGAAAACGAAACTGCGCTGAGATTTGAAGGCATTGCAGGTGATATTGGAAACGATCCAACATATGGTCTTAACTACTCCGCAAGTGGATTAGAATTTTATGTTCGTCACTTGGATATTGAAAAGTTAGAACTATACAGAGATAAAGCATTCACTATTCCGCATGATACATCTGTAGCAACAACTGGTGGTGGAATTAATCCTACGAATAATGCTGGTGCAACAGTAAACTTAGGACCAGCAGGAACGGCAGTCATTCCTGCAGGTGCTTTGACATGGCCGGGAAATGCCGGTAGTATTGGTACTGGTGGTTGGATTATTTCTGGATATGGTGATCAATTATACTTTGCGATTGTTGCTAAACCAGTTGGTCCTAGCACAGCAGGCACAGCGTATCAAACAGAACATGGTAATATTACAGTACATTTCAAACTCACATGGAATGAGATTACACAGTAATGAATACAGTACTTAACTATGGACACTGGGATTTATGGCAGCTCTATCAGAAGGTTACTTTTGATGGAGCTAACCGTATTATACGTGTAAATCCGGATGTTACGCAGTTAGATATAAAAACAGACATATACTCAGACTGGAAAGATTGGGTAAATTCTAAAGATGATAATGCAGTATGGCTTCCAGCTATTCGTACAATTGGTGGAGACCCTACTGTAGAAGGACAATTTGCAGGCGATATTTACTTTTTAATTAATGATTGGAAACTTTATATAGACCTAACAAAAGTAAAAGTAACTGGAGTACTCTTTAGCGACGATTATGAAGCTGCGTATTTTTCATACGATGATGTTATTCAATATCCTGTACAAGTATCTTCTATTGTTAGTGGCTCTGCTCAACTTGTAAACTCTGACTCTATAACTCAAGCAAATAACGAAATATTAAATAAAGTGCTAGAAGTTTGGCAATTAATGGGTCTTGACCTTAGTAATCCAAAAACAATTACAGATTCATCTATTACAGTAAATGGAATTACCCTTACAATAGGGCAGCCGGATAAAGACACAACAACCGTAACGAGAAGCTAATGACTGCGCCATTTAGATTAGGATTAGCTACATTCGGTTATCGTGGAGGCTCACAACAAAATAATTATATTTTGCAAGATATAAAAGTAAATGTAGAAGATCAAATACTTTTTGCAGACATAAAAACGTCAGAACTTTCAGTAGATATAGAGGACGGTAATCCTACAGATATTACTATTACCGTAGAAGGAGCATATTAAGTGTCTTTTAAAGCGTTTGACTTACCTGACCAAGTACGAGGAGACACTTGGAACTTTACTTTTCGATTTCAAGACGAGAACGGAAATCCTATTGACATTACTGGAAATGAGTACTGGCTTACTGTAAAAGATAATATAAACGAACAAGATTTTGATGCGGAAGTACAAGTGGGTCCAGTAGCTCCTGATCCTGTAGAAGGACTACAAGGAGTTTTGTCAATAGTGGTTTCTGCAGCAGAAACCTCAAATATTCCTGCAAAAACAATGTATTATGATTTGCAGGAAGTATCCTCTTTTAGCGAAGTAAGTACTATACTGCTGGGGCGTATAAAAGTAAAAAAAGACGTTACTCTTACAGCAGATTACACAGGTACAGGAAGTCAAGTAATTCTATCATCTATCTCAGGAAATGCCATATATAAAGGTACTACTAACACGGATCAGTATAGCGGAATATTTTTAGATGGACAAGCAGGTCAAAGATATAATTTAAAGGACAGTAGTACCATCTCATTTAATGCTTTAGTTGTAGGAAAAGATACGGTTACAAAAGAGTCTTGTGCTTTTAACTTCAATGGAGCAATGGAAAGAGATGGAGACGTTACAAAAGTTATTGGAGGCGTAGGAAAATTTGTGTTAGGCAAGGAAAATCCTTTATTTGACGCAGATATAACCGCAGACGATTTAAACGAAGGTATTCAAGTAAGTGTAAAAGCTGCATCTACAAATTTAACTCAATGGTCAGCAAGAATTAATTATACAGAGGTATCCTTCTAATGAGCATGGAATTTGATTATCAAAATAATAAGATCTTTGTAAATGGAATAGAGATTTTAAATTCAGAAGGTATAATTGCTGAAAATGTGCCTGTAACGCCTTATGGAACTGTAACTGCTTCTGATTTACAAACAGCACTAGAACAACTAGCATCTCAAAAATTTATTGAACTATCAAACAATCCTCCTACAGAAAATGTGGAGGAAGGAGATTTTTGGTATCAAACAGATACTGATTCTCTTTTTGTCTATAGAGAAGTGGCACCAGGAACACGTGAGTGGGTCGCTATAATAATAGGAGACCTCTCCGAAGACTCGGACACTATAGACGCAGGAGCCTTTTAAGGGCTTAGGAGTTAAAAATGGCTCAAGTAATTAAAATTAAACGCAGTACTGATACGGCTGCCCCTTCTTCTCTTGAAAATGGTGAATTAGCTTACTCGGCTCAATCAAATACACTATATATTGGTCGCCCAGGGGGCACTACAGGAGATATAGATGTAATTGGCGGAAAAGCATTTATAGATAAATTAAATGCTGCTGCTCCAGGTACGAGCGGAAATGCTGCAAGCTATGAAAACTTATTAGTTCTTCGTGACGCGAGTGGTAGTTTTGTGGCAAAAGATTTAGTTCTTGATGGTAACCTCACGGTAAAAGGAACCACTACTACTGTAAATACAGAAGAAATTAATCTTGCCGACAATATTCTGCTGTTAAACAGTAACCATGACCCAGCTACTCAAGCTTCTCAAAATGCTGGTCTGGAGATTCAGAGAGGAAATACTGCAGGAACTCCTGAAGCAAACGTATTAATACAATGGAACGAAGGAACTGATCGCTGGGAATTTACCAATGATGGTACAACTTACTATAATATTCCTTTACCTTCAGAATATAATATATTTGATGTAGAAAATGTTTATGATGCCGTAAATACTATGGTATCCAACGGTACCCAAACAAATATTACTGTAACTACTGATGATGCAGCGGATTCAATTTCTTTTTCGGTTGCCACCGCTACTACCGGAGTCAACGATACCCAAGGTACATTAGGTCTTGCTAAGTTTAATAGTGCATATTTCTCTACTACGAATGGCTGGGTGGATCTACTTGTTGTGGATGGCGGAGTCTATTCTGCGTAATGGCTGATATAAATATTACAGTTGTTAGACAAACTACCGAAGTAACCGTGCAAAAACAAAAGAGCGGGGAAATTGTAATAACTCGTGTAAGGGTATAAAATGTCTCAGACTATAAAATTAAAAAGATCTTCTATTCCAGGAGCAAAACCGCTTGTAGGACAACTTGAGCTTGGCGAAATCGCCATAAATACAAGTGACGGTAAGGTATTTGCAAAAATTAATGACGGCACAGAACAAGTTATAGAAATTGCTGGAAGATACTTTCCTACTCGACTGGACGATATTATTACGGTAGACGGAGTAGCTACATATAACCTAACAAAAAATGCTTCTCCTTTCGAAGCCAGTCTTGCAGAAGCAATGCTTGTTTCTGTAAACGGGGTAACTCAAGAGCCTATAGAAAGTTACACCGTTTCTGGCTCCACAATTACTTTTATACCTGCTCTTTCTTCTACTGACGTTGTAGACTATATTGTGGATTTAGGAAAAGCTATTCCTATATCCCAGGAATTAAATGATGTGGTTGAAACTGTTGGGGAAATTTCAAAAGACCTTACAGGCTTTGTAAATCGTACAGACTCTTCTCTTTCTTTTGATGCGGGGACACGAACCCTTACTCTCACCCCTCAAAGTACGGCTATTGTCTATTATAAAGGTAAAGAGTTTAGTATCTCTTCGCCTCTTTCTATAATTATTTCTACTACTGCTGGTGGAAGATACATTCGTTTTGATCCAACAACTCAACAGCTCGTAGAAAAGCCGGTTGGAACTTTTGCAGATTTTAAAGAAGATATACTTGTTGCATATATTTACTGGGACGGTACACAAGCTATAATTTTTGGAGACGAGCGACATGGTGCAGATCGAGACACTCAATGGCACGTATCTCAGCATCTTGATGTGGGAGCAGTCTGGAGACGTGGAGGAGATATTACTTATGTTACCGACGACGATGCACAAACTTCCCTAGGCTTTACTGATATACAAATTGCCGATGAAGACGTTGTACATGATATTGTACATTCTGCAGCTCCTGCAGCCCCTTACGAACAAATTATATCAACGAATGCACAATTACCTGTAATTTATTTAAACGGTACAACTTACACACAAACATCTCCTTCTGCAGTTCCTTGGCTAGCGGGGGCAAACCGCGCACAATATAATTCAATTGTAGCAGAAACTGGAAGCCTTGTAGAGGCAGCAAATGGAAAATTTATTTGTTACTGGGTAATTGCAACAAATGATAGCATAAATCCGTTAAAACTTGTAGCAGGGCAGGTTGAACATAATAATGAAAATGCAGCAATAAATGAAACTTTTAGTGACTATGGGCTTCCTCTGCCTGAAGTCGTACCAATGTATAAGGTTATACTGAATGTAGACGATACGAATGTAAACAATTCTGCGAAAGTTACAATTAATTCGGTATATGAACTTTATGGGCGCCAATCTTCTGCACTTCAAGTTTTTGATACTGTAGGAACTTCTACCGACTATATCAATGTTGCTACTTTTACGGATGGAACCCTTACTCTTTCTGGAGAAGGAGACGCTGGTGCTTCTGTTAGCTTAGATGGAAGATATCAACTTGCTAGCGAAAAAGGGGCTGCAAATGGCTATGCTTCTCTCGATTCTGAAGGCAAAGTTCCTACAACTCAACTACCTGCACTAGCCCTTACCGATGTGAGCGTGGTTGCCGACGAAGCGGCACGATTGGCTCTGACCGTTGAAGAGGGAGATGTTGCAATTCAAAGTGACACAGGAAGTAGCTATATTTATGATGGTGCTTCTTGGTTAGAGCTATCTTCTACTGAAACTGATCCAATCTTTACTGGTTCTACAGTTTCTAATATTACTGACGGTACTGGATTTTTAGTCAATGACGGGGCAGGTAACTGGTCTTATGATAATACGAATTATTTAAGTGCTGTACCCGCTGAATACTTAACAGAGACCGAAGGAGATGCTAGGTATCTACAGTCCTTTACAGAGAGTGATCCGGTCTTTACTGGTTCTACAGTTTCTAATATTACTGACGGTACTGGATTTTTAGTCAATGACGGGGCAGGTAACTGGTCTTATGATAATACGAATTATTTAAGTGCTGTACCCGCTGAATACTTAACAGAGACCGAAGGAGATGCTAGGTATCTACAGTCCTTTACTGAAACTGATACTCTTGAAAGTGTAACGGGGAGAGGGGCATCAAGCACTAATGCAATTAATATTACAAACACCACAACATCTACAAGCTCATCACAAGGCGCATTAACTGTCACAGGTGGTGTTGGTATTGCAGAAAACTTGAATGTTGGCGGAAGTATTACAGTTCAAAAATACTTTATCGAAACCTACTCTAATTCTGGTAGTATTTCTTCAGGGACTTCTACTTTTGATCTAGCAAATGGATCTGTATTTTCTATTGTTGCTTCAGGTAGTTTTAATGCAGTGTTTGATAGTGTGCCTCCTGCAGGAGGAGTATCATGGACTCTTAGAGTTACTAATAATGGAACCGCCCATACTATTGGATGGCCAGTAGGAATTTTATGGTCTGGTGGAGAGGTGCCTCCTCCATCAACAGGTGTAGATATATACACATTTTTTTCTATAGAGGGTACAGTGTACGGATCGCTTTCAGTAAGAAATGCGTCGTAATTTGGGGAAGTTAAATGGAATACATCCTTGCAATAATTTTTTCTGGACTTTTTGGTGGTTTTGTGATATACTTACTCCGAAAACAGAAAGTTAAAAAATACCCTGAAACACCTGTCACAAAAGACTATCACGAAATGTCTTTAGAGGAGCTTAGAAAAGAAGCGTCCAACTTAAATATTTATATATCCGGACAGGACACAAAAACTAATATCATTAGGAAAATTTTACAAAAAGAAGCACGTCTTTAATCGGAGACATTAAATGACTATTGGCGGTGGTAAATTCATTTTTAATAAAACTAAAAATGATGAGTTATTAAATGTTACTTATACAATAAATAATACTGCAGCCCAAAATACTACGCTGTATGTGCCTTATGGTAAGCAAGAAGTATATGTCACTGGTCGTGGCGGCTCCTCCACTGCGGCTATTACTAATACTATTGCTAGCTATAATCCAAATACTGGTAACAACATTGCTAGCTATAATCCAAATACTGGTAACAACATTGCTAGCTATAATCCAAATACTGGTAACAACATTGCTAGCTATAATCCGAATACTGGTAATAACATTGCTAGCTATAATCCGAATACTGGTAATAACATTGCTAGCTATAATCCAAATACTGGTAACAACATTGCTAGCTATAATCCGAATACTGGTAACAATGTAGCTAATTATAACCCTAATAATGGTAATAACATTGCTAGCTATAATCCAAATACTGGTAACAACATTGCTAGCTATAATCCACCTAATAACACTGTAGCTAGCTATAATCCCTCGAACAATACTGTGGCTAGCTATAATCCCTCAAATAATACTGTAGCTAGTTATAATCCGCCTAATAATACCGTAGCAAGTTATAATCCTTCAAACAATACTGCAAACTATAATCCACCTAATAATACTGCAAATTATAATCCGCCTAATAATTTTGCAAATTATAATCCTAACAATAGTACTGCTATTTATAATCCGCCGACTAATACTATTAAGTATAATCCACCAAATAATACTGCTGTTTATAATCCACCAAATAATACTGCTGTTTATAATCCGCCTAATAATACTGCAAATTATAATCCACCAAATAATACTGCAAACTATAATCCACCTAATAATACTGCAAATTATAATCCGCCTAATAATACTGCAAATTATAATCCGCCTAATAATACTGCAAATTATAATCCTACTTTGAACAACTGGACAGCTTATACATCTACATACGACTTAGGCAACGCAGAAGTTTATAATAGTAATACTTTTAGTGGTAGCAACCCTGCATGTCCTAGCACTACTATTAGTAATACTTATAGTTTTTTCTATGATAACCCACTAAGAACTCAAACTAACTACTCTTGTACTTTGAGTGGAGGAAATTTAGCCAGCTACAACCCAAATAATGGTAATAATTTAGCTAATTACAATCCAAATAATGGTAATAATTTAGCTAATTACAACCCAAATAATGGTAATAATTTAGCTAATTACAATCCAAACAATGGTAATAATTTAGCTAATTACAATCCAAACAATGGTAATAACTATGCGGGCTATAATCCAAATAACGGTAATAACTATGCGGGCTATAATCCAAATAACGGTAATAACTATGCGGGCTATAATCCAAACAATGGAGGTAACTATGCAGGTTTTAATCCAAATAATGGTAATAATTTAGCCAATTACAATCCAAATAACGGAAATAATTTAAATAGCTATAATCCAAATAACGGAAATAATTTAAATAGCTATAATCCAAATAACGGAAATAATATTGCTACATATAATCCAAATAACGGAAATAATATTGCTACATATAATCCAAATAACGGAAATAATATTGCTACATATAATCCAAATAACGGAAATAATATTGCTACATATAATCCAAATAACGGAAATAATATAGCAAGTTATAATCCGCCGAATAATACTGTAGCTAGCTATAATCCTGCAAACAATACTGCAAATTACAATCCCCCGAACAATACTATAGCAAGTTACAATCCGCCAAACAATACTGTAGCGAGTTATAATCCTCCAAACAATACTGTAGCGAGTTATAATCCTCCAAACAATACTGTAGCGAGTTACAATCCGCCGAATAATACTATAGCAAGTTATAATCCGCCTAACAATACCGTAGCAAGTTACAATCCGCCAAACAATACGGCAAATTATAATACATTTGTTCCTGCGGTGCCGGGAACTCCTACCTCTTTATTAGGTGTTACATTCCCAGGTGCCACAACTAATGCTACGGATACTACTGTTAATACTGCTCCAGTAGTATCCGTAACAAAAGTCTCTTACTATGACGGAGACCAAACTATAGATAATAAAACTTATCCGGTTTCACTGCCAAAAGGTTCTTATATATCTGTATCAAATACTGACTAATAAGGAGAATGAAATGCTTAGAGGCATTCAAAAATTTAATAAAGAGTT
>Ga0181602_10002655_pt1 | contig 14877 bp, 13 predicted proteins | sample 041ome_14_FD_148640 | JGI IMG/M metagenome (GOLD analysis project Ga0181602, IMG submission 148640) | Coastal salt marsh microbial communities from the Groves Creek Marsh, Skidaway Island, Georgia - 041408US metaG (spades assembly) | ecosystem: Environmental > Aquatic > Marine > Intertidal zone...
GTAGGGGTAATTAAAAATCCGAAGAATAATGCTTCACCTGATTCGGATTATACAGCTACAACTGGTAAAGTGTTAAGATATTTACTTTTAACATCAGCAGCAGATGCAGCAACATTTACAAAGGACATTACAGTTCTTGGTTCGAACTCTGGCGCACAAGCAGTTATTGACGATATAGATAGTGATAAGATGTATGCACACCAGAATGAAATTACAGGATTTGGTGAATTTAATGAAGGTGAACCTATTACTGGTGGTGGTGCATCTGGTACTTTAATTAGTGCTGGTGCAGATGCAGACTCAGATGCTTTTTATGATGACGATGTTAATAGATTCAGTGGTGAACTACTTTATCTTGAGAATAGAGCAGCAGTAGCAAGAACTGCAGATCAAACTGAAGATATTAAAGTTATTATTACACTATAAGGTAAAAACAAATGGCGACATTACTTACTAGCGCAACATTTTCGAATACTTATAAGGACGATCACCTCGATAGTGATGGCTATTATAGAATCTTATTTAATAGTGGACGTACCTTGCAAGCTCGCGAACTTACGCAGATGCAAACCATTATTCAAAAACAGATTGAAAGATTTGGAAGTAATATTTTTAAAGAAGGCGCTGTTGTAAAGCCCGGTGGTGTACACTTAAATCAGAAATATGAATTTATTAAATTAAATACAACTACTAATAATTTACCAGCAAATACAGCAGCACTAGTTGGTACTTCTTTTACTGGCCAGACATCTGGTGTTATTGTTAAGGTTATTGAAGTTGTTGCTGCAACAGCAACTGACCCTGCAACATTATATGTACAATATACTAGCACTTCGGCTTCACTCTCTGCGACTACAGTTCCTATACGTATGCAGGCAGGAGAGAATATCGATAATGGATCAACTACACTTACCGTACAAACTACAAATACGGTAGCAAATCCTGCTATTGGTACTGGTGCTAGATTTTCTATTGCTTCTGGTATTTACTATACGCAGGGGTACTTTGTTTTTACCGAAGATCAAAGTAAGATTATTTCGAAATATTCAGATGCACCAAATGCTAATGTTGGCTTTAAAGTTATTGAAGACATTGTAACGACTGCAGATGATACAGGACTTTTCGATAACCAAGGCTCAACACCTAACCTTTCCTCACCTGGTGCCGATCGATATCGAATTAGATTAATTATTGCAGAAGAATCAGAAATTGATTCCGATGAAAACTTTTTACATATTGCTACGATTAAAGGTGGCGTAATCTATAATTCTGTTAAAGTTACAGATTCTTATAAAGTACCTAATGACGTAATTGCTCAGAGGATTTTCGAAAATTCAGGTAATTATATCGTTAAGCCGTTCTATGCAAAGTTTGATGAAGATTCTGATTCTGGATTTTTACAGTTGCAAGTAAGTGATGGTATTGCCGTTGTTGAAGGTTATAGAGCTGCTAGATATGCACCTACAACTCTTCGCCTTGGTAAATCTAGTACCACTAGTATTATTAACAATGAAGTCGTATCTGCTGATTTTGGTAATTATGTCTTAGTATCACCATCTGGAAATACTAAAGGCTTGCCTAACATTAATTCTTTGGAGATAATGAATCTTCGAAGTGCAGTTAATTATGGCGGATCTACAATTGGTACTGTTAGAATAAGAGCAGTTAGTGAAGATGGCGCCAATTACAGATACCATTTATTTGATATTAAAATGAATTCAGGTCAGGCTTTTAGAAATGTTAAAAGTATCGGTACTTCTTCAAGTAATTACTTTAACCCTACTTTAGAAAATTCTAAAGCGGTTCTTAAAGAGGCTCAAAAAAATAGTCTACTATTCTCTTTACCAAAAACTAGACCCCAGACTTTAACTGATATTTCATTGGCTTCTCAGCGTAGATTTTCTACTACTACAAATGCTTCTGGTGAAGCTAATATTTCATTATCAGCATCAGGCGAAACTTTTAGTAATACTGGAGACTGGGTGTTTGCAAATGCAGATAGCGATATATTCTCAGGATCAGTATCTGTAACAGGTGCTGGTACTGCAGCAGCTACAATTAGCGGTCTTCCTGCTAGTTCTAGTAATATGGAAATATTAACATATGTTAATAAAGCTAGCGCTACAGTACGAACAAAGACTATAACTAACAGATCTGTTACAACAACTATTGATTCAGATGGAAATGGTACTCAATTTGTTCCGTTGGGTAGAGCAGATATCTTTGATGTATCAGAAGTAATTAATGCTGCAGATAGTTCAGTTAGTTATTTAAATAGATTTACTTTAGATAATGGACAAAGGGATAATTTTTATGCTCTTGGTAGGATGGTGCTAAATGGTGGTAGTTCTGCCCCTGGTGGAAATATACATGTTAAATTTAGACATTTTACACATGGTACTTCAGGAGATTTCTTTGCCGTTAATTCTTATACCGGTCAAGTAGCTTATTCACAAATACCTTCCCATAGATTGAATAATGGTAATACAATTAATCTAAGAGATGTTTTAGATTTTAGACCAGTACAGGATACAAGTGAACAATATACTAGCACTTCAAACGGTGCAAGAATAAATGAGCTTCCTCAGCCTACTGATCTAATCCAAGCTGATGTCAGTTACTATTTGGCTAATTCTGGTAAATTAGTTATTAATACAGAAGGTGTTTTGAAATTTATACAGGGTACTCCTAGCATAAATCCTAGTCCTCCGGTAAGACCGGATCAAACATTGGGTCTTTATAATATCAGGCTTGGGGCAAATACCCTTAATGACTCTGATGTATTATTAGAGAAAATTGATCATAAAAGATTTACAATGCAGGATATTACTCAGCTTGAAAAAAGAGTCGATAAGTTAGAAAGACTTACATCATTTACAATGCTTGAGCTAGATACTAAGAACTTTGACGTCTTGGATTCTGCAGGTACCAATAGAACTAAGTCTGGTTTCTTTGTCGATAATTTTACTAGTCAAATCCTATCTGACACAAAAAATGTAGATTACGCGGCATCGATCGATCCTTTAAAACAGTTATTAAGACCTACGTTTAATGAAGACAATGTTAAGTTAATATACGATTCAGACGAATCTATTAATACTGTAAAGAAAGGTGATAACATCTATCTTAAGTATTCAGAAGCAACTTATATTAACCAAAATCTTGCAAGTAATTCAATCCAAATTAACCCATTTGCTGTTATTGTACATGAAGGTATTGTTACTCTATCACCAGCATCAGATGAATGGCGCGATGTAGATTTTGCCGCTAATAAAGTAATTGATGGTGGAACTAAACTTGATACTAATCAAGCATATATGTGGAATAACTGGTCATGGAATTGGGGTGGACTAGAATTAGAAGATTTAAAGGTTGGCTCTACAACTAATGTTAAAGATGAATCAAATAGTTCACAGAATGTTACAAACGTAAATAAAGTTGTAGCAGAAGAAACTATTATTGAACTAGTAGGAGAAAGATTACTTAACGTTGCTCTTATTCCTTTTATAAGATCAAGGAAGATATTCTTTAAAGCCCAAGGTCTAAGACCTAATTCTAAAGTGTTTGCTTTCTTCGATGGAAGAAACGTTGCTAGCTGGGTAAGATCAGAATCTTTCCAATATTATTCTAATAATCCTGTTGATTACGGGAATATCTATACAAGAGCGCCCGGTCACCCTGATGGGGCAACAACACTACAAACTAATTCAGATGGTGAAGTAAATGGTAGCTTCTTTATACCTAATACTAGCGCTATAAGATTTAGAACTGGTAAAAGATTATTTAAGATCCTAGATATTAGTGTTGATAAAGAAAATGACGCAACTGCAGTTGCTAGAGCAATTTACGCTGCTACTGGATATTTAGATACAGTACAGAAAGAATATATGTCAACTCGAGTTCTGCAGATTGAAGCAGTTCGCAATGTTACTAATAAATATTCTTATAATGATGGCGGCGGCGGTGGAGATGGAGAGGGTGGCGGAGACGGGCCTGGTCCTGGCGATAATGCTAACTCATGCTCAGGTACAGGTGTAAGTGGCGTAGGTGATATGAGTGGTGGTAATGAGCCAGGTGCAGGAGGCGGTTCGAACTCCGGCGGTGGAGATGGGACTGGCGGCGGCCCTGGCACTTGGATTTGTACAGCTACTTATGATTTAGGATTAGTTAGTCATGATCACTTTAAGATCCTTCGTAAATACGGTATAGGATTAAGAAGATCGGATCCTTATATGATGAAAGGCTATGATATTATTGGCCCTTATATTGCATCAACAATTAAGAAAAACAAGACTATGGCAAGTTTCGGCTTAGCTCTATCAAATTATTATAGAGATCTAGAGGCAGGGAAAGATCTTTCCTTTAATCAGAAAGTTATATCGATATTTTCTAGGGGAATAGTTAGACCAATATATAGAGTTGTAGGATTTGTTTCAGATATAAGAAAAAAGGTTAAATAAATGGCAACCTCTCTAGGATATAAAATTAATAAAAATCCAATAGCTCAATCATTTTTTATCGATGAGCCTAATGGAATATATGTTACTAAAATTGATCTTTATTTCGCAGCTAAGGATTCATCATTTCCTGTACAATTACAGATAAGACCTATGAGAAATGGTTCACCATCATCAGAAGAAATTATTCCTGGTACTCAGATATTAGTCCCAGGTGGTAGCGTAAACACATCGACCAATGCGACAGCAGCAACTACTTTTACATTTGTTGAACCGGTTTTTCTAAAGGGTTTAACCGATTATGCAATGGTTGTTACTGCAGACTCTGTAGACTATAAAATATTTGTTGCGCAGATTAATGAATTTTTAGTTGGCTCTACGGAAAAAAGGGTAGATAAACAACCTGTTCTTGGTAGTTTATTCTATTCCCAAAATTCAGTAACTTGGACACCCTCTCAAAATGAGGATCTAACTTTTAAACTATATCAGGCTAAGTTTAATTATACATCAGGTGCTGCTACATTCCATAACGCTTCTGTACCTAAAAGATTGTTAAATATAGATCCTATTTCTACTACAGGTTCTAGTAGTACAGTAACAGTTAAACATAAGAATCATGGATTTGTAATTGGAGATATTGTTAACATCTCAGGTGTAGATTCATCAGGCGTTGGTGGTATTAACTATAGTTCATTAGTTGGTAATAGAACGATTACAGCCCTAGATCATACAGGTTACAGATTTGTAGCTGATTCTGCTGCAGATTCAGATGTTATTGGTGGAGGATCAGGCGTACTAGCAACTAAAAATATACCATATTCAATTATATATCCCCACACTCAATATTTAGTTCCTGGTAGAACAACTGTTAATGCCGGTGTAAAAACAACTAGCTCAAAATCATATGCCGGTTCTGAAACTGCTTATCAAAAAGATGCGGTCTTTAACTTTATGACTCTTAATAAAAATAACATATCTAATCGAATAAATGTTATTGCAAACGATGCTAGTGAAAATGCAGAGTTAGGTACTGGTGTTAAATCTCTAGATATGACTATTAATATGCAAACGGCGGATTCGAATGTAAGTCCTATGATTGATGCACAACGTGTGTCGATGACTGGTATAGCATATGATATTGATAAACAAGATTCTACGGCAACTAGTGGATTTAACGTACCTCTTAATTTTGTTAACGAGACTTCACCAACTGGTGGTTCTTCAGCATCTAAACATATTACTTCACCAGTTACACTGGCACAAGATGCTGTTGGTATTAAGATATTATTAACTGCTAATAGACCTTCAGCCACAGATTTTCAGGTATATTATAGAATTGCAGCAAGTGATGAAATATTAAATGATATTAACTGGGTATTAGTATCGGAACAAACAAACAATCCTTCTGATGAAAATCCATTCCAATATAGACAATATCAATATATCGTTGGTGGACCAGGCGGTAACTTACCGGCATTTACTCAAATGCAATTAAAGATTGTATTTAGAAGTACAAACTCCGCAAAAACAGCGGCTATTAAAGATTTAAGAGTTATTGCTTTAGGCGTTTAATTATGAAAGAAATTATAAAAGTTGAAGGTCACCCTGGATTTATTAGGAATGCAGATAATAATGTAATACTTAATATAAATAAAACTGAAATAGAAATTGCCCGCGAGCGAAAAAGACTTAGAAAACAAAAAGAGAATGAATTCGAAGAACTAAAGAATGAGGTTAGTGAAATTAAGGGATTACTTCTTAAACTTATAGAGAAACAGTAATGGCAAAAAGTATCATTAATCTTACCGATAATATAGCAACCTGGGTTAACAAGGCGAATACAACTGTTAATCGAGTTGGTGATCTTGCGAATTTAAATACTAGCCAAGACTCAAGTTTGGTTGGATCAATAAATGCCCTTGACAGTGATATCAGAGGTTTTCTAGATTCTAATAGAGAAGCCTTTCAAAATGCCGATAGTGATATTTTAGTTACTGTAGCTAATAATGACAGTGATATTAGAGACCTTCTTGATTCTAATAGACAAGCCTTTCAGAATGCAGATAGTGATATTAGAGACCTTCTAGATTCTAATAGACAAGCCTTTCAGAATGGTGATAGTGATCTAAGGGCTCTTATTGATATTCTAGATAGTGATATGGGTGACAGAACCGCTCTTATTACTACAGATAAAGAAGATCTTGTTTCTTCTATTAACGAAATTAAAGCCCAAGTTGATGCTTTAGATAGCTCAACTAATAGTACAGTTGGGGACTTAAATAACTTAACAGATTCTGCTCAAACACTAGTGGATGCTGTAAACGATATTACTAGTGATTTAGATTCAGCAACATTCGATCAAAGAGTAAGAGATTTATTTGCTGCAACCGGTGATTTAACATATGATAGCTCTACCGGACAATTTGGTGTAACGGTTAATAGTGAAAGTATCCAGGATGCTGTTGGTAGTGCTATGACTGCCGGCACCCAAAATGGTATTTCAGTAACCTATAATGATGCAGGCAATGCTTTCGACTTCGATGTCAACGATCCGGTACTTACTATTTCAGGTGACGCGTCAGGATCCGCAACTATGACTAACCTAGGTAATACTACAATTAGCGTATCTTTGGCTGCTAATACTGTTAACTCAAGTGAGTTAGCAAGTGCAACTAGATTAAGGATATATAATTCATCAGGAAGTGTAGTTAAGGATCTATATGGATCTGGATCTTAAAACTAAAGGTAATTAGATTATGGGAAATCCAATTAAATTAAGAACTGATAATGATCTTCAGCAAATGACTACTGCTGAAACAGATTATATTCAATATGTAATTCTAAATGATTTTGCAAATACTTCTACAACTGGTGTTGGTACAGTTTCAGTTAATCCAGCTTCAACAAGTGGTCTTACCTTAATTGGTACATTTGCAAATACAAGAAGAACAGAATCAGTAGGTACACATCCTGCATCAGGTACTACAACAGTAGTAGCAAACTATAATTTCTATCAAGATAGACGTACTGCTAGTGAAAGTTTAACTGACTATAGACCAGTTGAGCTTAATGGTACTGATATCAAAGAGATGACCGATGGAAATGCCAATGTTGGATTTATCGATTCTACCCAAGATAATTTTGCAGCAAGTGGATTAGGATCTTATGCTCTTCAACCAACTGCGCCATCAGGTGGTACATGGACAGCAAGAGCAACTATTTCTAATACTGAAGTAGATGGTTCTTCAAATAATACCTATCTTTGGCAAAAAACTACTCCAGCTTCAGTACCTACAACAGTAAGGCCTATTCGGAAAAGATCAGATAATGATCTTCAAGAAATGACAGACGCTAACATTGAAAGGTGGACTGCAAGATTTAGAAATAGAGCAGTAGCAGGTATTGGCCAATATGCTTTATCTACGAATGCACCGACTTCTGGTGGTACATGGGCAAGACGTGGTAATGCCTTTTATGATACACGTAAGCAAATTGCTAATGTAAACTATGCTGGTACCTATACTGGTTCTTTTACAGGAAATTATACTGGTACCTATACCGGTTATTATAGCAGAAACTTTACCGGTTATTATAGCAGAAACTTTACTGGTTACTATAGTAGATCATTCACTGGTTATTATGGTAGAAGTTTTGCTGGCAACTATACCAGATTTTATAGTGGATCTAATTACGGTACGTATACCGGCTATTATAGCAGATCATTTACTGGCTTCTATTCGAATAGTTTTGCTGGTACCTATACCGGTACATTTGTCGGTACCTACACGGGTACATTTGCTGGCAACTATACCAGAAACTTTTCTGGTACATATAGTAGAAACTTTACTGGATATTATACCGGAGCAACTATACAAAGTTCTAATGAAAATGTTTCAAACATGTCCCTATGGGTAAGAACTGCATAAATAAATTATTATTATATTCTGGAGTATATGAATGGAAAATATTAAAGTACACCCGGCTCCCCCAGAGCCCGCGAAAGAAACCCCAAAAAGAATTATTAAAAATCCCTGGTGGGGAAATGTAGAAAAGACAATTGTACGTTGTCAATTCTTTATGGAAAATGGTGAAATCTTAGAGGCATCAGTTTCTGATACTGAAGAAGGTAATCCTGATTGGTACGAGATCATGGAAACCTTTGGGCTAGAAGATATTGATAAAAGAACCCAAGCTTTTATTGATGCCCACGAGGAACAACATCGAAAAGAAAAAGAATGGAAAAAAGATCAACAGGAAAAACAAAGGAGTGACGCTTTATTTTCTGCAAAGCTAGAAGCCTTTGAAATGGATCTTATTAAAAATTCTAAAAACCGTGAATTAAAATCTATGATACGTAAAGCAAAAAATATTATGGAAGTTACTACATATGCTAGTGTATTAGTTATGAAAGAATTTGAACTTGGAACAAAAGAATAACGGATTTCTATACGTTGCATCTCTAGAACATTGTTTTATAACAGCTGCTAGATATTCTGCTTCTAGTTTAAAAGATTATTGGCCTGAATCTAATATTACTCTTTTTACACATAAAGAGTGGGTTACAGAAGCAGACTATGATCTTTTTGATAATATTATTACAGAAGATGTTCCCTATCATAAACGATCTAAACTGTGGGCTCTTGATAGAACACCATATGATCTAACGTGCTATATTGACTGTGATACAGAAATTATGCACGAAGATATACAATATATCTTTGATCAACATAATATAGAAAGTGACATTACTTTAACCAAAGTAAGAGATTATGCTGCATCTACTGATAATTATTTTAATGGTGGATCATTAACAGACCATTGTGGATTATTTGTTTACAATAGTAAACCAAGAACATTATCCTTTATGAATATGTGGTGGCATCTATATTGCGATCAGCAGGATAAACAAGCATTTAATATAGAAGCTGCTGGATATCCTACCTATCTCAGACAATGGGATCAATTTACATTTTGGTATCTTCAAAATAAAACTGAATATAAAATCAAGCGTGGATACTTTCCGGATCCTGATGCTAAGTGGAATTTCGTGCACATATATAGACAGGAAGAACTTCAAGGACATGATATGGTTATCTGTCACAGAACTATACCTAACGATATGAGAGACTAATGAAAGAAATTGAATTAAATAATCCTGAAGTAAAAGAAATCCTGGATAACTTCTTACAATGGTTTAAGTCTATTGATACTAATTTAATTAAGCTAAAAGGGGTACCGGATACAGATGAATATTATACTGGTGAAGAATATTTTGAAGAAGTGAATAAGCCAGACCATGTTGGATTCCCAGAAGATTCATATGGCCAGGATCTAACAGATATTGAAGCTACTCCTATTGAATGGAGAGATAAAATCAGAAAATTAGATGAAGATCTAAAAGCAGCTCTAGGATCTCCAACTTGTGCTGTTAAGATGTATTATCCATCAAATGGATTTATGGGTTGGCATAACAATTGGAATTGTCCAGGCTATAATATCCTTTTTTCCCATACAGATAATGGCAAAGGATTTTTTAGATATAAGAATCCTACAACAAATGAAACATTTACCATACCAGATAAACCAGGATGGACTGCTAAAGTAGGATATTATGGATCATTTGAAGAGCACGATAAAGAGAATGTTTATTGGCACTGCGCCCGGGCGTACGAAGACAGATTAACCTTAGGCTTTGTTATTCCAGATGAAAACATGTGGGAAATGATGATTGAAGATATATCTGAAAAATAGGGGTTTACAAACTAGAATTATTATGATATAATAAGCTATGGTTTCGGAAGGGAATAGATTACTGTAAACCTATTACCATATATCTTTCATAACCGTTCGGCATTTCTAAAGTACCAGAATATAAAATATCACGTAATCCAGATTTAGATTCTAGTTCTTCAACATTATGTACACAATTAATATGCTCTTCTAGATGAAACATATTATTACTTTGTAATGCAAATATACAATTTTTATTGTACTTTTTATCTTTTATTAGTACCGGTAGGTCAGGCATATGTTCTGATGAAGTATTAATAACTAATTGTGTACATATATCTATTCTTCCGGGATTTGACACATCATCAACTCGAGTTTTATAAACTAATTCATTAAGTTTTAGTGAACTATTAATATTTCTACAGATTTTTATAGCGGATTTATCAATATCGATATTTTCTAGTAACCCAATATCAAACCTATCTCTTAAAAAATCTATAAGGGGATATCCGTACCAACCTCCAAAAAGTTGTATATTGATAGGTTCAGGTACCGGTAATTGAGATAGTTCATTAACTAACCATTTTTTACATTTTATTTGTAAGGGACTTACACTATCTAATAAAATTTTAATTTTTTCAAGATTATTATCCTTACTATACTTCCATAACATTCTCCAATATATTTCATTAATCCCAGTAGTGTTCAAGTCCATGATATGCATCATCCCCTATCAAATATTTACCATTAGGTATATCACCATTCGTTTTCTTATTCCATCCATTTACAATACAAATATTATATTCAGGGTCATAAAAATATCGACCTCCTAGTTTAGGATATATCATACCTCTACCCCAATTTATATCCTTATCTATGCCATATCCCCTAGAATATATTTCCCTTTCCGGAAACCAATTTAAATTTTCCCAAAAATGGTAATAGAGAAAAGAATCGATGCCTTTATATTTTATCATATAAAAATCTGGGTTATTAAAAAATTCTTTCCATGCCCATGTACAATTACCAATCCAAATCATAACAGAAGAATTCATATCCATATCATAAGTTATATTTTTATATAATTTAGGATTTATCTTTTCTCCTTCAATAGTTCCTGTTTCCTTATATAAAAAGTTTTTCCAATATGCACGTATTACCCGTATCTTACCATCTTCCGCATAATTTCTATAGTGCGTAATATCATTTTGGATTACTACATCTAGATCAAAGAAAAGATTAACATCATTGTTTTGATTTTCAAATAGAGTTAATTTCCACCACCAGTTTTCTAAATCATAATTAGGTAAAGGTTCTATTTTAATATCCGGATGGATATCTGTAGGATTTTCTGTGTAACAAATAAAATTAAAATCACTGTGGAAGTTTTTACACACCATACGATATAATCTGTTAACATGCTCGTGACTAAATTTATCACCCCACTTTAGACATATAATATTCATTAATCACCAATATATCAAGTTCAGTATTATTAAAAGTTCTAATAGCTTCTGTTGGTTTTTCTACAATAGGTTCTTTGCAATTAAAACTAGTATTCAACAACATAGGAATACCTGTTATTTTATAGAATTCATTTATCAAATCATAAAATCTTTCGTTCTGTTGTCTATTTACAGTTTGTATACGAGCAGTTCCATCGACATGGGTTACACCAGGAATTTGATCAGACTTTACCGGCATAATCCTAGACATATAAGGACTAGGCTGGTTAGTGTCAAAATATTCTTGATAATGTTCTTCGAGCACAGAAGGAGCAAAGGGTCTAAAGTCTTCCCTTTGTTTAATAGTCCGATTAATAATATCTTTAATATTAGGATTACGAGGATCTGCTAAAATACTACGATTACCTAAAGCACGATTACCAGATTCTGATTTACCTTGAAACCAACCAACAATTTTACCATCTGCTATAGCCTGTGCTAATTGAGTTAGATCTACTTTCTTACCTTTCATATGCGTATATTCGCCTCCCGCGTACGTCGCGGGCACGTGCGTATTTTTATTTAAAACATAATCTGCATGCATATAGGTACCAAGAGATTGTCCTTCATCGCCAGGAGCTGGTGGTACATGTACACCCTTATAGATTTTAGTAAATTCCTCATTCATATAACCATTATATGCTACCCCACCAGCAATACAAATATTTTCACATGACTTTAGAGGATGTACATATTCGCGGATAAGTTCTTGCGTTACATACTGAAGGGTGTAAGCTATATCTTCTTTTTTATGGCTATCTAAAATATCATATACATTATCAGGGAAAGTAAAACCATTTGAATGATAGTAATCAATTAAAGTATGAATCTCAACTTGATATTCGCCATACCCGGCTAATCCCATTAACTTTCCTGCGCCAAGATGACCAAAGTATAATTTCTTAGCAAAGTAATTCCATAATATACCAATACTCATTTTATCTGATAAATCTGTAATACTGCCTGACCTATCGATAAAAATACAATTGTAGTTCCATCCACGACCATCGATTGCTAAGATATCTGATTCTTTATATCCTGAACTAAGAAGTGCATATGCTGCATGTGATTGATGATGGTCAATATAGTATTTGTTACCGATTAATTTATAATCCCACAACGTAGAAGGCTTAAATTCTAAAAATTCTTTTTCTATATTATGATAAGGTATTGATTCTATTCCGCCTACAGTTATAGTAAATGCTAGAACTTCATGATTATCTGGTTTGAAATATTCGTCATAAAATTTTCTAGTATATTTTGTATCTTTTTTATTCATTCTTGATGCTTCGGAATGATGTGGATATACATCAACATGCCATGGAACATTATGTTTTTTTCGGCTATATCTTTCTATTTGATTATGGAACATCCCATCATATGTATTATGATCATGTGGACCTAGGGCTATACTAAATATTTTCATACATAAAATCCGCTATTAATTCTTGTCCTTTTTTATTTGGGTGAGCATCTTCATTAGATATTTCAAAACGCCTGTCTGGTTTATGTACTATTTTATTTTGAATATTAAAACCTCCAATTTCTTTAAATATTGGCCAACCTATAAAATTATCTTCGTTGATTAAATCAATAATTACGCTAGTTTCAAAGGAAACTAAAGCCCTTCTATTACCAATTCCACTACCATCCCCATACTGTGTTGGACTTAACATTTGAACTTGTTTATATGGTACTTTAATATATTCACATAATATTTGAAAACTATAATAATATCTTATTTGTCTTTGGATCCAATATTCATTTGTCCCCTTTATATCAAATCTTTCATTATTCCAAGTTTTATTCTGTTTTTGCCAATCACGTCTTTCTGATTTTGACCAAGCCGCAATTACTAAACCAATATTACTAGTATGAGGTACTGTTTCTAATAAGCTATTATATATGTATTCAGAGCCAGAACCTCCCTTACCTAGGTTAATGCATTCCATTCCTAATTTTTCGGCCAACATTTCTGGCCATTTTGGCCAAGAGCAATCTAGCTCCGGATGGAACACCGACTCAAATTTTGTATCACACCAGCTGCAACCTGAAACAATTAGCTTTTTCATAAACTAGGTCCTGATGCAGCTAAAATACTTAAAAGCATTTCCCTATTTATTTTTGGTATTTTTTCAGTACATACCTTACAATATTCTTCAAATTCAAAAAGTTGATAGTTCATCATCTTATCGACATTCTCTTGACTAATTTCATATTGGCGAGAGCCATTAATTACTTTTTTGCTACAATGTCTTATTTTTTTGATTTCGAAATCAATTACCGGTACTGATGGAAATGCAGCACAGATCCTTCTTTTTTCCTCAGGGTCTTGTTCCAATCTGTTAAAAGTGGGAGACCTTGAATTATATGCTTTGAGTATGGTATTGTCATGATCAATATATCTTAAATCATAATTTTTTCTATATTCAAAATAGCCAGGAGTTTGAATTACGATATTATAGTTATTCTTGTCATTTTTTTCGAAGAAATCGTAATTGCCTAGTTTTTCCATTTTATCCCCGTAAAAATCTAATACTAAATGTTCCATATAAAAAATTGTAGGATCTTCTAATACAAATGGATATTTTTTTCTTACAAATGAATTAGATAATACTGCAGGAATATGTTTATCGTTTTTTTTTATTTCAGAAATAACCTCATCTAGATTTTTAATTAAACCAGGCTCTCCTCCAAGAAGATTAAACTTAGCTTTATAATTTTTAAAATAATCTAGGGTTTCTCGTAGGAAATCCATATCAACAGTTAGATTTCTCATTTCAAGTGTCCACGCAGTACAATAATGGCAAGACTTATTGCATGACATTGATAGGTATAGATCTATTGAAGGATAACCAATACTTAGTTCATTATATGATATCATAAGAATACCGATTCTATTTCTATTAGGATTTTATTTATCTCTTCACTAGTTAGCCATGGATGAATGGGTAAAGACAATATGGATTTACTTACTAGTAAAGAGGTTGTCCTAACTGGGCCGCTATACATACTATTTTCAGATATAGTTTTTTCATAATGTACTTGTGCTTTTAACCTATTTCTAACACGATCTCTGATATCTTTATTTTCAAAACGAACAGTATACTTATGATAGTTATGGTTTAGCCCATTACTACATTTTTGTATTGATACTGGAAGATCATTTAGTACGTACTCATATT
>Ga0181602_10002656_pt1 | contig 14871 bp, 9 predicted proteins | sample 041ome_14_FD_148640 | JGI IMG/M metagenome (GOLD analysis project Ga0181602, IMG submission 148640) | Coastal salt marsh microbial communities from the Groves Creek Marsh, Skidaway Island, Georgia - 041408US metaG (spades assembly) | ecosystem: Environmental > Aquatic > Marine > Intertidal zone...
GCCGCCTGCCATGGCGCCAACCGCCTCGGCGGCGATGTCGGCCCCTCGCTCGTGGCCGTCGGCAACCAGATTTCCAGCACCCAGGTCGCCCGCTCCATCATGTATGGCGCCGGCCGCATGCCCCCGTTGCCCCACTTCACCGACGAGCAGATCAACGACGTCTACAACTTCCTCGCCGACCGGGCCGATCCCTCCACCGCCCGCGGCCGGCCGGCTCCCGCTGAAGACCTGCCCGACGGCCCGGTGGTCGCCTCCGGCGGCGCGCCGCAGCTCGCGGCCACGGGTGGTCCCCGGCCCCGGCCCAGCTCGGATTACCCGGAAGGTGTAGACGTCCCGCCCACCCGCTACTTCACCGGCTACGGCCTCGGCAACGCCTGGGTCATCCAGCCGCCGTGGTCCGAAATCATCGCCTACGACCTGAACCAGGGCGAAATCCGCTGGCGCCAGCCGCTCGGCGTGGATCCCGACGCCGTCGCCCAGGGCTTCATCGGCACCGGCCTGCCCCACGGCGCCCAGCGCATGAGCCTGTCCGTGACCGCCACCGGCATCGTGTTCGCCACGTCCAAGGACGGTTACATTCGCGGCTACGACGCCGACAACGGCGCCCTGCTCTGGGAAGGTAAACTCCCCGCCATGCCCAAGGGCATCCCGGCCATGTATGAGCACAACGGCCGCCAATACCTGGTCGTCTGCGCCACCACGCCTGTCACGTGGGGACTCAACTCGAACCCCGACGGCCGCGGCGCCACCGACCCGTGGGGCCAGGGCGGTTATGTTGCCTTCGCCCTGCCGGAGCGGTAGGCCACCGGCGTGAAGCGCCCGCTCGGCAACCTCTTTCAACCGGCTACGGGGGAAGGCGAAACCTTCCATTCCTTGCTGCGCGACCCGGCGTTTCTGCTGGAGCACATCGTCTCGCGCGGCGCCGCCACGCCCGCCGGCAACTGGTAGGACCAGCAGCAGGCCGAGTGGGTCGTCCTGCTGCGGGGAACGGCGGAGCTGGAGTTCGCCGATGGTAACACCGTCGCCCTCGCCGCTGGGGACTACCTAGCCATCGCGCCGCACGAGCGCCATCGCGTGACCCGCACGTCGAACGACGCGGTCTGGCTGGCCCTGCACCACCCGCCGCCGTCGACCTGAAACGCACGTAAGCTTTCAGCCCCCAGCCAGCAGCTGGGCAAACTGCGCCTGCATTTCGGGCAGCCGTTCCGCCCCTTCCCGCGCCAGGGTTGTAGCCTGTTGACGCCGGCCGGCATCCAGGGCCCCGCCGATTGCCCGTTGATACCAGCGCCCCAGCATCGCCCGCGCCTCCGGCATCCGCGGGTCGCGGGTCATGACGCCATCCAGCCGCTCCCGCGCCGCCGCCATGCGGCCCTCCAGCATATCGATCTCGGACAGCAACAATTCCGCCCGGGCAAATTGGGGCTGACGCTCCAATGCCACCGCCAGGTCGGCCCGGGCGTCCGGAAGCCGCCCCTGCTGCAGCTGCACCATCGCGCGGTTCAGCGCCGGATCGGCATAGTGCGGCAGCGCCGCCAACGCCGCGCTGAAATCCGCCAACGCGGCCGCCGGCTCCGCGCGCAACGCCCGCACCCGTCCGCGCAGATCCAAAATGATCGCCGACCCCGGCTGCCGCCGCAGGCCATCTTCCGCCACCGCCAGTGCTTCGTCGGCGCGCTGCGTGCGCAGCAGCAATTCGCCCAGGGCCACCCACATGCTCTCGGTCGCATCCGGCAACTGCACCCCGCGCCTCAGTAGGTCGATCGCCTCGGCCGGGCGCCCTTCGTCAGCGTGCAACTTGGCCAGCCGCTCGTAGGCTTCCGACGCCTCCGGCGCCAAGACGATCGCCCGCTCGAACAACGCGATCGCCTCGTCCACCCGCCCGGCAAAATCCTCCTTTATCGCCCAACGGACCAATTGCGGTGCGTCGTAGCTCGACGCGCGCAGCCCGTCCAGCCACGGGTCGGCGGGCTCGATGAACCGCGCGCCCAACGCCGCGCGCACCCGCATCTCCTCGGCATCCGCCGTCGCTCCCGCTGCCGCGAGCAGGTTCGACAACAGGTTCAGCGCCGGAGCAAACTCGGGATCAGCCGCAAACGCCTCGCGCAGCCGGGCGATCGCCGCCTCCGGGTCACCCCGTTGCTCCGCACATCGCGCCAACCCGAGCAACGCGAAGGGATCGGCGGGGCTCAGCGCCAGCCGACGTGCATACGCCGCCTCCGCGGCTGCCAGGTCACCGGACTTGAATGCCGCTTCCGCCCACCGCAACCACGCCCGCCCATAGTCCGGCGCCAGCCGCGTTGTCTCGCGCCATTGTTCGACCGCCCGGGCCTCGTAGCCCGTCTCCCGCCAGACATCCGCTAGATAATACGCCCACCGCGCCTCGGCCGGATCGAGGGCCTGCAGCTTCGTCCAGCACGCCGCCGCTTCCGCCCAGAATCCGTTGGCGTGATACAACGCCCCCAACTCCGCCCAACCGTCCCGGCGCGTGGCCGGGTTCCGTGCCTTCACCTCCGCCGCCAACCGCGCGTCGGCAAAAGCCGCCGGCAACCGCAAATCCATCGGTGCCGCCGGCAGGGTCATCACCACCTCCGGTGTCTTGGTGCAACCGCCGCCAAGTCCGACCACCACCAGTCCTCCGCCGGCAGCAAGGAGACGTAGCAAACGACTGAACCGAGGCATGCGCACAACCCACTCGAATCCAGACCGTGCGGAGCCGTCAACCGCCCCGGTGAACCTTGGGGCGTGACCCCGGTCCCATGACTCGCCATACTCAAACCTCGTTCCTCATGCGCACCGTCGCCACCTACTCCATGCCCTCCGAGGCGCTCGCGCCCATGAGCCGACTGCAAAGCGCCGGCATTGCGGCCAACCTGCGCGACGACGCCACGCTGCAGATGAACTGGATGTGGTCCAACGCCATCGGCGGGGTGAAGCTGGAGGTGCCGGACGAGGACTTCGCCTCCGCCCGCGAACTGCTCGGCCTCGCCCCCAGCGCGGCCGGAGCGCTGCAATGCCCCTATTGCGGCTCGACCGATGTCAGCATCCGCACCCTCAACCGGTTCACCGCCCTCTCGCTCCTGCTGGTCGGCGCCCCTCTCGGCCCCCAGCGCACCCGCGCCGAATGTCAGGCCTGCGGCCGCAGTCACACGCCCACCCTGGACGAACACGACGCGGACGCTCCGGGCCGCTAAACGCTTTTCCGGGAGCCAAATCGCCGCCGACGGGTCGGTGCACGGAACCTTAACCCGCTTCCACCATGCTCATTACCCGTAAAATCGGCGCCATCCTGCGCGGCAAGGCCACCCCGTTCCAGCACTCCCTCCGCGGCGGACCAAGCCCATGACGAGGCTGTGCTGCTCCTGTCGCGCCAACGAGAAATCCTGGAACTCGAGACCGCGATTGAAGCCCTGCAGAATGGGCCGAACTAGTTGAACTGCGCCAGTCGCATCAGGGCGTTGCTACTTCCTGCAACGCGACCCGCGCGGGTCCAACTCAACCTTCAGTTCAATCGCTCGAACTCGCTCCGCGCGCGGCCCCCGTTCCCATCTGCCGGGCGGCGCTCTGGGCCTGGGATCCACTCATGACGGCCACCGGGCTCGCGCCGCTGTCGTCCGCCGCCGCCTCGCCCTGGCGCACGCGCTGCGGGATGCGGCTGCCCGTGGAGTAGACCGTGCGGTAGGTCGCCTCGCCGCCCTCGCCTTCGCTCGCCCGGGGCGGGCCGGCGCAGCCCGCCAGCCACAATCCCATCAGGCTCAAACCCACGGCGCTCAGCGTTTGGTTTCGTGTGATCATGCCCGCGCGATAGCACGTCACCGACAGGGCGCCAGGGGAATGCGATGAATCCCCGCAGCTTCGCGCCGAATCGCCCGCCATGGGATTCCCGTTGACACCCCCCGCCGTGGTTTGAAACGACTGGCCCCGTCCTTAGGGGCGACCCGGCTTGGGTCTGAGATGTCCACATCGCTTCGGCAGCGTGGCGGTCCCTTTGAACCTGATCCGGTTGATACCGGCGTAGGAAAAGGCATCTCTGCAAAGTCCGTTTCGCGCCCAAGGCCGGATCTCAAAACAAAAACTTGAGATCCCACATGAAACCCTCCCCCCGCCTCGCTGCCCTCGGCAGCTTGCTCCTCGCCTCCGTCGCTTCGGCGTGGGCCCAAACCGCGCCGGTCACCCAGCTCGACACGCTCGTGGTCACGGCCGACCTCTGGTCATCCGAACTGGCTCGCACCAGCGCCTCGGCCACCGTGTTTGGTCCGGCCGACCTCGCCGCCCACGGCTCCACGGCGTTCGGCGACCTCGTCAACGCCACGCCCAACCTCACCTGGACCGGCGGCACCTCCCGCGCCCGCTACTTCCAGCTGCGCGGCATCGGCGAAAACTCCCAGTTCGAGGGCGAGACGCCCGACTCGTCCGTGCGCTTCCTCATCGACGACCTCGACTTCACCGGGCTCGGCGGCGGCGCCACCCTGTTCGACGTCACCCAGGTCGAGGTCCTGCGCGGCCCGCAGGCCGGGGCCTTCGGCGCCAACGCCGCCGGCGGCGTCATCAAACTCGTCACCGCCGACCCCACCCCCGTCTGGACCGGCTACGCCGAGGCCACCGTCGGCGAGGATCAGCTCCTCACCGGCGGATTCGCGGCCGGTGGCCCGCTCAGCGACACCGCCGGCGTGCGCGTCGCCCTCCAGCGCACCACCGCCGACGGCTGGCGGCGCAACGCCTTCCTTGGCCGCGATGACACCAACGCGATCGACGAGACCTTCCTGCGCGCCAAGCTCCGGCTCACCCCGACCGATGCCTGGCAGTGGGACGCCACCCTCTTCTACGCCGACCAGGCCAACGGCTACGACGAGTTCTCCCTGGACAACACCGGCTTCACCACGTTCTCCGACCAACCCGGCTTCGACACCCAAGAAGCCTTCGCCGGCGCTCTGCGCGGCACCTGGACGGGCGACGCACTGAGCTTCACGACCAAGACCAGTTTCACGACCGCCGACTCGCTCTACAGCTACGACTCCGACTGGACCGACGCCGCCGACCCGCGCGGCTACGACCTCTTCCTGGAGTTTCACCGGGATCGCGACACCTTCAACCAGGAGCTGCGACTCGACGGCGAAGCGGGCGACCGGGCACGCTGGACCATTGGTTCGTATTACGAACAATTGCGCGAGGACACCTTCCTCACCGAGGGCTTCGGCGATGCCAACACGACCTACGACGCGCGCACCTTCGCCGTGTTCGGTCAGTGGGGCCAGGACCTCGCCGCCGGCACCCGGCTCATCGCCGGCCTGCGGCTGGAGGACTACGACCTCGACACCACCATCGACTTCCGCGCGCCAGTCGACTTCGCCGACACCCTGGTCGGCGGCAAGCTCACCCTCGAGCAGGACCTCGGCGCCCGCACGCTCGGCTTCGCCAGCATCACCCGCGGCTACAAGGCCGGCGGCGCCAACATCTACAACTACCTGGTCGTGCCCGACGAGGGACCGGCCGGCTACGGCACCGAGATCCTGTGGAACTACGAAGTCGGCCTGCGCACGCGCAGCGCCGACGGCCGGTTCAGCAGCGAGATCGTGGCATTTTACCTCGACCGCCGCGATCCGCAGGTGCGCGATTCCGCCGGCTACGGCGGCACCTTCACCTACTTCGTCGACAACGGCGAACGCGCCGCCATCACCGGCGCCGAGGCCAGCTTCCGCGCCCGGCTCACCGACGGGTTCACCGCCTACGGCAGCCTGGGCCTGATGGACTCCGACCTCGACCCCTTCACGCTGCACAACACCGCACAGACCCCCGCCGGCGGCCGCGAACTGGCCAACGTCCCGTCGCACACCTACTCCCTCGGGGGACTTTACGAAACGGGGGGGCGCGAGAACGGCTTCTGGGCCAGCGCCGAGGTGAGCGGCCGCGATTCGTATTACGAGTCCAACACCCACGGCGAGCGCCGCACCGGCTTCAGTGTGGTCAACGCCAGCGTGGGCTACCGCACCGGCGCGTGGAGTTTCACCCTGTGGGCCCGCAACCTCCTGGATGAACGCTACGAGAAACGCGTGTTCTACTTCGCCAACGCCGGCCCCGACTGGGCGGCCACCCGCTACGAGTCCCCGGCCGACCCCCGGCAGATCGGCGGCACCGTCCGCTGGTCGTTCTGACCCCCGCTAGGGACGCCTCGCCGAGGCGTCCGCCACCCCGGTCACGGAGGGATTGGGTCGCCCACGCCTCAAAAGACCCGCGGTGCCACGCAGCGGACGGATCGGCGATCCGTCCCTACCCGGCGCCGCGGGCTTCTTGCTGCGCGTTTGACCGGACCGTCCGGGCGCGCCAACCTGACCGCGCTTTCCTCCCCGCGTCGGCCCCCGCCCCAAACCCCTACGCCGACCGGATCAACCGAACCATCGACCATGTCCGGCGGCACCTCGACCAGCCGCTGACCCTTGAGTCCCTTGCGCGGGTGGCCAGCTTCTCGCCGTTTCACTTTCACCGCATCTTCAAGCTGCAGACCGGGGAGTCTCTCCACGGCTTCATCAAACGCACCCGATTGGAACGGGCCGTGGCGCTGATGACGCAGCGGGGTTGGTTCAGCCGCCGGCGCGCCTCGCTGACCGACATCGCGCTGGCCACCGGCTTCAATTCCTCGGCCGACTTCTCGCGCAGCTTCAAACAGCACTTCGGCGTGCCGCCCAGTCGGTTTGACGTCGCGAGCCACCGGGCCGGGCGCCGCGAGCACTGGCAGGATCACGCCGCGGGCCCGGACCACCGCCACCTGCTCGACGGCCTGGCCCCCGGCGAGAATCCCGACGGCTTTGTCGTCCACCTGCGCGAACAACCCGCCCGTACCGTCGCCTACCGGCGGGTGGCGAACTCCTACCGGGAGGGCGTGGTGCCGCGGGTGGCGAACGAATTGGTCGCGTGGGCGGAGGCCCGTGGTATCGCCGACGGCCGCTGGCTGGGCTACACGTGGGACGACCCCGAGATCGTCGCCCCGGAGCAGTGCCGCTACGACGTCGGCCTCGAGGTACCGGCGACCACCCCGCTGCCCGACGGCGAGGTCGGCCGTTACATGTTCGAGGCCACCCGGGTGGCGGAGATCGAGATCCGCGGCGGCATCGACCGGGAGATGCGCGCGCTCGACTGGCTCTACGGCACCTGGCTGCCGGGCAGCGGGTACGTGCCGACCGACCAGCCCTGTTTCGAGGCCTGGATCGGCCGGCCCTTTGCCCATGGCTACGAACACTTTGAACTCGTCCTGCAACTGCCCGTGCAGCGCGGTTGAACGATTGAGTGAATGCACCCCGGCCGGTCGCTTTGGCGGCTCGACGCCCGTCCCGCGCTCGTGCTGAATGCTCCTCCCCATGAAACGATCCCCCCTGTCTCTCCTGTGCTGGAGCGTCCTGCTCGCCCTGGCCTCCTTCGCCTCCGCTGCGGAAAACGACGAACTGTATCAGCTCGGTCCCGACTCGCGGCTGCATTACGGCGTGCCGCAGGGCAGCGTCACCGAGTGGCGCCAGCTCCCCAGCGAGGCCTACCCCGGCACCCTGCACGACTACTGCATCTACGTGCCGGCCCAATACGACCCGGCGAAGCCCGCCTCGCTGATGATTTTCCAGGACGGCCAGGCCTGGGTGCGCCTCTCCGGCGACTACCGCGTGCCCTACGTGTTCGACAACCTGATCCACCGCCGCGAGATGCCGGTCACGATCGCGGTCTTCATCAACCCCGGCCGCACCCCCGAGCAACCCGAGGCCTCCGCCTCCGACTGGGGAGACCGCTCCTCCAACCGGCCGCAGGAATACAACGCCCTCGATGACAAGTACGCCCGCGTGATCGTCGACGAGCTGCTGCCCGTGCTGAAGGCCGACTACAACATCTCCGACAACCCCGCCGACCGCGGCATCGGCGGCACCAGCTCCGGCGCCATCGCGGCCTTCACCGTGGCCTGGCACCGCCCCGACCAATTCGGCAAGGTCCTAAGCGCCATCGGCAGCTTCGTCGACCTGCGCGGCGGCCACGTTTATCCGGAACTGATCGAGGCCGCGGACCGGAAGCCCATCCGCGTCTACCTGCAGGACGGCCTGAGCGACAACCGCGGCGTCCGCCGCAACGGCCAATACAACCCGGAGCGCGACTGGCACCTCCAGAATCGCCGCCTGCTCGCTGCCCTTGAGGCCAAGGGCTACGACGTGAATTACGCCTGGGGCATCGGCACCCACTCCAGCCGCCAGAGCGGCGCGCAGCTGCCCGAGATCCTGCGCTGGCTGTGGCGCGACTACCCGCGCCCCGTCGACGATCCGCTCGACGCGACCAACCGCCAGCCGCTCGGCGCCGCCGAGTCGATGTAGGCCGACCGGTCAGCCTGATTTGCACCCTCATCAGCCGGCCTCGTTGAGGCCGGCTTCTTTCTACCCCACCCCAACTCCCGCCCCATGAAATCCCTCCTGCTCCTGCTCACCCTCGCCACCTGCCTCGCCGCCCAGACCGGCAAGGTCTTCGACAACCTGTCCGTGCCCAGCGAGATCCTGGGCGGCGAACGCCAATACGCGGTGTACCTGCCGCCCGACTACGACACTTCGGAACGCAGCTATCCCGTGCTCTACCTGCTGCACGGCGGCGGGGACGACCAGACCGGCTGGGTGCAGTTCGGCGAGGTGCTGCGCATTACGGACAACGCCATCCGCGACGGCAGCGCCACCCCGATGATCATCATCATGCCCGATGCCAACACCGGCACGCGCGGTTACACCAACAACGCCACCGGCGACTGGCGCTACGAGGACTTCTTCTTCGACGAGTTCATGCCCGCTGTGGAATCACGCTACCGCATCCGCCGCGAGAAACGCTACCGCGCGGTGGCCGGCCTCTCGATGGGCGGCGGCGGCTCCTTCTACTACGCCCTGCACCGGCCCGACCTGTTCTCCTCCGCCGCGCCGCTCAGCGCCTCCACCGGCCCGCTGACCCGGGAGGCCCTCGACGCGCAACTCAACCGGGCCAACAGCCCGGCCACGCCGGAGCAGCGCCAGGCCTGGTTTGAGCGCTACAGCGTGGTGCACCTGGTCAACACCCTGCCGGTCGAGGACCTGAAGGCCGTGCGCTGGTTCATCGACTGCGGCGACGACGACTTCCTCTACGAGGGCAACTCGCTCGTGCACATCGCCCTGCGCAAACGCGAGGTGCCGCACGAATTCCGCATCCGCGACGGCGGCCACCGCTGGACCTACTGGCGCGAATCCCTGCCCGAGGTGCTGCGCTTCATCTCGGACGCCTTCCACCAATACTGAGCCGCGCCGCGGCTAACTCCTGCTCCGCCAACACGGCCCGGATCGCCTCCAGCCGCTGCTCGACCAGCTCGTGCAGGCGGCGGTCGCCGGGGGGGATGCTCTCCCACAGCGCTTCGGCCTCCGCCCAGCGGCCCAGTCCCTGCAGGGCTTCGGCCCGGCCGTGGGTGATCCAGGGCAGGCGGCCGGCCAATTCCGGGTCCGGCTCCGCAAACGCCTCGTAGCGGTCGGCGATCCGCAGCGCCAAATCGAATTCACTTTCGCCCATCGCGCTCCACAGCGCCGTGGCAAAGCTGTCGTCCATCAATTCCGGAAACTGCGCCAGCTCCGGCCGGGCCAGCGTTTCCTGCGCCCGGACCAGCGCCGCCGCGGTGTCGCCGGCGCGACGCTCCAGCTCGGCCAGTTTGGTGACAAAGAGCGGATTGCCCGGATAGGCCTCGACCAGCTCGGTGAAAATTTCCCGGGCTCCCTCCCGGTCCTCGAAAAGCTCGATGCGAATGCCGGCGAGGAAATAACCCGCGTCAGCGGCGGCGTAGAGCCCGTCCCGCGCCTCGCCCATGAGGCGCAGCCCCAGGTCCATGTCGCCCTTGAAGCGCATGAGAAACACCAGCGGCTTCAGGTAGCCCGGAGTGTTCGCCATGTAACAGTGCCGCATGCCCAGCGGCAGCTTGGCATCGGCATAGTCCGGGTGGGCGTCGAGCAGCTCCTCCATCGTGCGCAGGGTGGCACGCGATTTCCAAAACGCCGCCCACCAGCGCCGCTGGTCAACCGCGTGCATGACCTGGGTCAACTCGATCAGGGCGACGGCGTAGGCCGCATCCGGATCGTCCGGGTGATCCAGGCGGTAGGCCTTGGCCCGGTCCAGGGCGGTCTCGGCGAATTCCTCGTAACGCGCGGTCGCGGCGGCGTCCCACCCGGCGTAATTCTGCAGCCAATAGCGGCGGCCGACCTCGATCAGGTCGGCAACCGGCGAAGCGGGATGATCCCGCCGCAACGCCGCCACCTCGTCCTCCACGTCGGGAGCCAGGTTGTAGGCGTCATCCAGCACCGCCCGGATGCGCGCTCGCTCGACACCCAGCATCCGCTCCTGCGCGGACAGCGGGCCGGACGTCAGCAATAACGCCGCGACCAACAGCAGAAAACGGAAACCAGGGATACGCATGACCGGCGAAGGAGTCGGCAGACGATTCAGACAAAATCGCCCGCCGGCAACTCCGCCCGGCAATCAGCCGCTGGTACCTGCGGCGGCCTTGCGGTCCAGCAGCTCCTGCTCGATCTGTTTCAGCTGCTGATCCGAGATGGAGTATTTCAGCAGGATGAGGCCGGCGGCCGCGGCGAGAATGCCGGGGATCCAGGTGAACAGCAGGTTGAGGCCGGCGATCACACCGGGTTCGCCGGCGGCGGCCGCCTCGCGGGTGTAGTCGATTATCCACAACACCAGCGCGTTGAGCTGGGCACCGAGCCAGAGGCCGCCCTTGATGGCGAAGAGGATGGTCGCGACGATCAGGCCGGTGGCACGGCGGTTGTTCTTCCACTCCGAGTAGTCGGCGACGTCGGCGTACATCGAGAAGACGATGACCGGGCCGGGGCCGGAGCAGAACATGCCGAGCAGGTGGAGCGTCAGGATGAGCCCGTAGTTGTCCACCGGGGCAAAGAAGATCAGCGCGTAGAACAGGCCCTGGAAGACCATGAACCAGACGTAGAGCGTCCGCTTTTCGAAACGCTTGGTCAGGTAACTGGTCGGGAGCACGCCGGCCACGGTGACCAGGGCGCCCAGCGACATGAACAGCACGGTGCGCGTCACCTCGAGTTCGAAGAAGCCGAACGGCACGGTGAACAGCAGCACGCCGCCGCCCTCCATCACGTAGTCGAGGAAGTAGAGCATGGCGCCGTTGCGCACGGCGACGTTGCCGAGGTTGAGCGCGGCCGAGATGAAGAGGACCCACCACGGGCCGTTGCGCATGAGGTCCTTCCAGTCGTCCTTGAACTTCGAGTTCTTCTCCACGACCGGCTTGATGCGCTCGCGGGTGGTGAAGAACGTCATGAAGAACAGCAGCGCCGACAGCGTGCCGAAGACGATCATCGCCGTCGGGAAACCGGCCACCGGATCGTAGCCGCGCTCGGCGATGAAGGTGGGCGATTCGGGCTTGTTGCCGAAGAGGATGACCAGCGGCACCATGAAGGTGTTGATCAGGAACTGGCCGGCGAATGCCATGAAGAAGCGGTATTGGGAGACCGAAGTGCGCTCCTGCACGTTCGGCGTGATCACGCCCATGAGCGCGCAGTACGGGATGTTGATGCCCGTGTAGATCATGGTCGCGAGGATGTAGGTCGCGCCGCAGTAGAAGACCTTCGCGGTCGGCCCCAGGTCCGGCACCGTGAACAGCAGGTAGGCGCTGATGCCGTAGGGGATCGCGAGCAGGAAAATGTAGGGCCGGTAACTGCCCCACTTGCTCTTGGTACGGTCGGCGATGGCACCCATCAGCGGGTCGTTGACCATGTCCCAGATCTTGGCCACGGCGAAGATCCAGAAGATCGCCGAGGTGCTCAGCCCGACCACGTCCGTGTAGAAGAACAGCAGGAACGTGTTGAACGTCTGGAAGAGCAGGTTCGACGCGAGGTCGCCCACGCCGAAGCCGGTCTTCTCGAGGATGGACAGCTTTTCCTTGGCGGGGTCGACAGTGACAGGGGCAGTGACAGCAGACATGGAGGGGCGGGGTTGGAAAACTGCGGCCGGGGTGGCGCAGCCCGGTCAGCTTTCCGAGTGGACCCGACTTGGCAAAGCCGAATTACGCCAACAATTGGCGGCGCCGACCCGGTTCAATCCGTCCAGCCGGCCACGATCAGCCGCAGGGCGTCGAGGCGCAGTCGCGCCGCCCTGGCGGCGCCAGCCGTCTCCTCCAGCCGCGACTGGGCCAGCGCTATCTCCTCGGTGCGCACATGGTCGTTGAGGCGGCGCAGCTCGACCAGGCGCTGGACATCGGCGCCCAGCTGGGCTGTGGCGGCGGCCGCGGCGGCCGTGCGGAGCGGCGCCGCGACCCCTTCGGCACACTCGGTCGCTGACTCGAGCAGGTTGCCGAACAGCTGCGCGTTGAAGGCGGGTTGCTCCATCAGACGCGGCAGCGGCACGTCGCGCACCAGCTCGCTGACCGTCGCCGGGTCCCACTCGGCGGTGCGGTCCTGACCGCGCAGGTCGACCACAACCCGCACCGGCTGCGGCGGAAGGAATTGATCCACGTGCCAGCGTGAGTCGGCCACTGTCTCGAGCACGAACACCGCCTCCAGCAGCACGTCGGGCTCGGCGGACTCCACCACCCCGGCCGCCGTGGTGCCGGCAGGCGAACTTAGCAGCAGGTCAAAGGTGTCCGCCACCAGCGGATGATCCGCCGACAGAAACCGGATGTCCTCGCGCGCAATCGCCCGGCGCCGGTCGTAGGTCGCCAGCATGCCGTCGCGCGGGATGGCCGGGAAGCCCTCCACGTAGGCGTGGTCGGCGTCGAGGAACACATCACCGTCCTCGTGCTCCTTGAGACGGACCCCGTAGTGGTCGAGCAACGCGGTCAGGATGCGACGCAGCGCGAGGTCGGCATCGGCGGCCCGCACCTGCGCAATGACCCCGGCGGCAACCTCCGGATCGAACGAGTTCAGTTCCAGCAACCGGTCGCGACCGCGTTGCAGCTTCTCCTGCAGGTCGTGACGAAACGACACCGTGTCCGCGATCAGGGCCTCGACCTCGGCCGGCGGCGGCGCCTTGCCGGCGCCGAAGCGCGTGGCCAGCACCAGCAACCGCTCGCGGAAGGCCGCCTCGTAGTCACTTCCGCCGTGCAGCGGCGCCGCGAAGGCATCGAGCCCGCGGGCATACCAGTCGGCCACGCAGGCCTCGGCACTGCCGGTGACAAAGGGCACGTGAATGCGGATGGTCTCGGTCTGGCCGATCCGGTCGAGCCGGCCGATACGCTGCTCGACCAGGCCGGGGTTGAGCGGCAGGTCGAAGAGCACGAGGTGGTGGGCGAACTGGAAGTTGCGGCCCTCGCTGCCGATCTCGGAACAGAGCAGGAGTTGCGCGCCATCCGCCTCGGCAAACCACGCGGCGTTGCGGTCGCGCTGGACCAGCGGCAGGCCTTCGTGAAACACGCCGACCTTGGCCGACATGCGCTCGCGCAGGGCCGCGTCGATGGCCACCACCTTGCGCTGGGTGCGGCAGATCAGGAGCACCTTGCGCGCGGGGTCGGCCTGCAGGAACCCGGCAAGCCAGGCGATGCGCGGGTCGTCGCGGAAATTGTGGCGGATCGAGGTCGCCTGACCCGTCTCCTCCGCCTCCAGTTCGCGGGCAATCCGAGTGAGCAGCGTCGGGTGATCCGACGCCAACGGCACCGGACAATACTCGCGTTGCGGAAATCCGGTCATGGCCGTGCGGGTGTTGCGAAACACCACCCGACCCGTGCCGTGCTGGTCGAGCAGCGTGCGCAGGAGTTTTTCGCGCGCGCCGGGCCGGCCGGCATCCAGCGCGGCGAGGTGTGCGGCGAGGCCGTCCGGATCACGGACAAAGATGTCCCGCAGCTGGCGGTGGTCGGCGGGTTTGAGCGGACGCTGTTCGACAATCTTGTCCGCAATGCCGGCCACCGCGCCGAAGGCCTCGGCCTCCCGGGCGAACGCCGCCAGGTCGGTGTAGCGATTCGGGTCGAGCAGTCGCAGCCGGGCAAAGTGACCGGCCAGCCCGAGCTGCGTCGGCGTGGCAGTGAGGAGCAGTAGACCCGGGGTGCGTTGCGCAAGCGCCTCGACGAGGGCGTACTCCCGGCTCACGTCGGCTGGGTCCTCCGCCCACGCCAGGTGATGCGCCTCGTCGACCACCACCATGTCCCAGCCCGCCTCGACGATCTGGGCAAACCGCGCCTCGTTTTCGGCGGCGAAGGTCACGCTGCACAGGGCGAGCTGGTCACTGAGAAACGGGTTGCTGCCCGGCTCCGCCGCCTCGGCCTCCGCACAGCGTTGCTCGTCGAAGATACTGAACCAGCGGTTGAAGCGGCGCAGGAGCTCGACGAACCACTGGTGGACGAGCGACTCCGGCACGAGAATCAGCGCCCGCTTGACCCGGCCGACCGTCAGCAACCGCTGCAGGATCAGGCAGGCCTCGATGGTCTTGCCGAGGCCCACCTCGTCGGCCAGCAGGACCCGCGGCAACTGCCGGGCCGTGACTTCGGAGAGGATGTAGTATTGGTGCGGGATGAGTTCGAGCCGGCCGCCCAGCATGCCGCGCACCGGCGAACCGAGAAACCCCGCCCGCGCCGTCAGGGTGCGGCGGCGCAAGTCGAACACCTCCCCCGGATCAGCCTGCCCGGCCAGCAGCCGGTCGAGCGGCCCGCCACTGCTCGTCGCGTCGCTGATCTCCGCCTCCGGCACCGCCCGCCCCTGCCCCACGTAGGTCAGCAGCCCGTCTACCTCCTCCACCCCCTCGATGGTGAACGACCCGCCGTCACGCAGGCCGATGGTCTGCCCGGCCTTGAAGGTCACCCGCTTGAGCACCGTGGTGCCCCGGGCGTAGAGCCGGCGTTCCCCGGCCGCCGGGAACGCCACCGCGATGCGTCCGTCCGCGAGGCTCTCG
>Ga0181602_10002684_pt1 | contig 14784 bp, 8 predicted proteins | sample 041ome_14_FD_148640 | JGI IMG/M metagenome (GOLD analysis project Ga0181602, IMG submission 148640) | Coastal salt marsh microbial communities from the Groves Creek Marsh, Skidaway Island, Georgia - 041408US metaG (spades assembly) | ecosystem: Environmental > Aquatic > Marine > Intertidal zone...
GATGAGGATGAGGATGCAGACGATGATGATGCCGCTGAAGAGGACGACGGCGACGACGCGCGGTCTCGTCCGTGAACGCGCGCGAGAGCGCTGACGCGCGATGCGTGCGATGCCGACGCGCGCGCGGCGTCCATAGACACCGACGACGACGATGCGCCGCGAAGTGGCTCGACACCGCGCCCGACCGCCAGATGCGGTGGTGCACGGGGTACATACGGGGTACATACATACACAGCCATCGCCGATCCCTAGGGTGCCCACCCGCGCGCGACGGCGTCAGTGCGCGACGCGTCTCCGCGCGCATCGCGCACTCACGACAGGCTAGGCGCGCACCGCGTTCGCGCGGTGCGTCCCGCGCCGCCGTCGGTCGCCGGAACAAGCCCGGACTCTCGCGAGCCGGGTGGCGGACGCGATCTCGCGAGATCTCGCGAGATTCGCGTCACACAATTGTGCGTCTCAATTTTGTAGGAATTCTGCTGAACTCGCGGCTGTCACACGCACGCACGAACCCAGAAAGCTATCAATCTATCAATCACGCTGGTGATGATCCGGTTTAGACATGTATACGTTTACCGCGTTTACCTGGAGACGTTTTTTTCCTACTAGGAGTTTCGCACCACGCGTGCTCGACGCAATTCGATGCACTGGAGAGAGGACAAAGAGGTTTGATTACACTCGATGTTGAACACGCCTTCCTCGCGACGCGCACGCGTCCGGGGTGGTTGTTGTCTATGTTTCTGTTCCCAGGACCCGCACATCTCTGCTGCACACATATATTTCTCATGATTGGGGCTACTACACGTACGCACGCACTCTTGCTTTATTTGTTTCAGACGTTTGTTTTGCGTTAGGATTCGTCCGTAGTTTACAACCAAACAGCGTCGCTTCATCAAAGTTCTCGACCACCTGCTTCGATATTTATCATCGGTAGTTTTCTGGCTCGAGTGTTTATTTGCGTCACGTCCCCCTCTTCCATAGATTTATCATCTTCTCTTTATGGTTCTGGCTCTCTCCTCCGCCGTAGTCGTAGTATATTCCTACACACGCACGCCGTAGTATTTCCTACACTCAAATGATTATACCTTGGACGTTTTCCCACAGACAAGAAGAACGATGCCTTATGATCTTTTGGACGCTCTATATTTTATCAGGTTTTATCAGTGACTCTTTATCTCGTTGACTCGCGAATTTCTTCAGATGCCCGAAAAAACACAAATCCAAAAACAAAAAAAAAAACGGTATACAAACACTTCGTAGTTCCAACTCCAAATCTTCAGATTACAGGCCTACGCTCCTACTATATCAAAATCAATTAGACCGAATCCATGGTATTCGTGTTTCTCTTCTATTCGTAGAACTTATTTCATACCCTGTGATGGCTTTGTTTCCCCAAAGCCGGAGGGTTCTCAAGACGCTGACGGTCTCGCGGCGCTTAGCGGCGCGCGCGGGGTGGTTCAATTCCACCGAGCGTGAAACCTTCTCGAATAATAAGGAATGGAGTTCATGATTTTGTTACAACATCAGCAGTACTAATAAATATGTGCGCAAACGCTCAATCGCCCTTCTCCACGTCGACGTGAACGACAGCGTCGTCCTCCTTGACTTCGTCGATGAGTTTCAACGCGGCGAGCGGTAATAAACCAGTAACGTTGCAAATCAGTACCAAGAGGAAAAGATTATCAAAGTTATCGGCAGTTACGCCGAGACTTTGTGTCAGTCCCGCACCCAGGAATTCACTCGTCACGCCCCCCGCGTTGAAGAGAGACATGAGCGCGGCGAAAAACGTCGCCTCGACGCCTTCGGGGCAAATCTTTGCCGCTAACACGAGTACTGGTAAAAAGCTCACCTCGCCTAAAACTGTCAATACTGCGGTATCCGTCAACGCGAAGAGCTTGTCACTAATGCCTAATTCTAAATTCATGCGGCTCACCAACAACAGTTGCGTAGAACCGAGGGCGGTGCCGAGAATCGACGTCCATAAAAACATCTTTTTCAGCGGCACGCGCTTGAGGTAGCCATTGTACAGCGCCACCCCACCGAGGGCGGCAAACGCGCGAAGAAAAGCAACTCGGCCCAGGAATTCCGGATTAAACCCAAGTTCGTTTGTGTTAAAGTAAAACATAGCCGTCCCGGCGCTCGGCGTTGCTTGCCATAAAAAGACAAAAAACGCTGGCGCCCAAATGTCGCGTCGCTTGGCAACCTGGAATAACTTGCCAGTCATGGTTTTGAAGTCAGTGAATATGCTATCGCGCGACATCAGTTCGCTTTTCGGCACGGGCTTTTCTTGCACCAACGTCGATGCTCCGGCAATCAAGAGCGGGAACACCGCGGTAGCGCCAAAGACAAACCGAGACCCGTAAGACTCAATCAAACTTCCACTAAAGTACGAGCTGACGATGCTCCCGATGGCAACAGATCCCCAGCACAGCGACTGTAAAGATCCAGAAACCCCTTGTTCTTCTCCACGCGCTTTCGTGACGACGATACTGTCGATCAAAACATCACTAAACGCGATGCTCAAAGACCCGAGCGTAAACGCCACAACCGCCGTCGCCGGCGCGTCCACCCACGTCGCCATCGATGACCACCCCAAACATCCGATCGCCCCACATATCATGAGGTACGATTTTCGTCTGTAGCCAAAGATAGGCACGGAATCGCTCAAAAACCCCCACAATGGCTTCACCAACCACGGCGCCTGCGAAATGGACAAAATCAAAGCCGTTTCGCTCGGACTCAAGTGCAGCTCATCTTTCAAATAGAAATCCTTCGCCAATCTCGACAGCCCGATGACGCCTTGCACAAAGTACACCAAAGCAATGGCATACACTTCCGGGGACATGGGCACGCCGAATATCACGCGTTGCGTCGACGCCAAAGCCGACGCCGACGCCAAAGCCGACGACGGCCCGAGCGCGTCCCCACCGCCGTCCACGTCGCCCGACATCGACCCGTCCCTCGATCGCGCGCGCATGCCACCCACGCCAACGTCGCTCGCCGTCGCACTCGCGCTCGCGCTCGCGCCTTTATCGCCGTCGACGTCGTCCACCACGCGCACTCTCGCGTCGCGAACGCGCTGTTGTCCTCGCGCGCGCACACCAAACGTCACCGACGCGACGCGCGACGCCACGCGCGAAGACGCCACGCGCGAAGACGAACGACACGAATGCGTTCGCGCACGTCCAGCACACGCGCGCGCCGAAGACGTGGCGAGCGTCGCGCACATGTGCGTGCGGGACAGTGAGGTTGACAACGAGCGCACCACCACCACCGTCGACGACGCCGCCGCAGACGCCGACGCCTGTGACGGCGCGAACGCGCGAGATGTCGCACGTCGTGCACCGTGAAGTGCACCCACCCACGGGCGTGGACCACGCGTGCGCGGCGTATTTCACCCGCGCCGTGGGCGATGGTGGGGACCCGAATGTGATCGTCGTGAGCGCGAATCGCGTGACAATCTACGCCGTGAATCGCACCGCGGACGCTGAGACGCTGGATGTGGTGTGCGAGTTCGATGCTCAAGGGCCGATTGGTTCCATCGCCGTCCTGCGTCGTCGGTTCGGGGCGCCGAGGAATCAAAGAGACGGGTTGTTGATTGGGATTCGCGAGCACAAATTGAGCGTCGTCGAGTACGACGCGCTCACTGGTGGTGTTCGTGCGTCGTCGTTGCACTCGTTCGAAGGGGACTTGGGGTGCAATCCGATGTATCAGACACTGCGCATGAGCCGTGAAGCACCGCTTGTGGTGGCGGATCCGGAAGGTCGCTGCGCGGCGGTTGTGTTGCGGAGAGATGGAGTCGCGGCGCGCGTGCGCGTGTTGGCGAGCGTGAACGGTGGGCTCGGTCTGGTGAGCGCGAACGACGGCGGTGGAGTTGGGGATGATGATACGCAAGTGCGTGGACCGGCGGCGGCGGTGCGAGAATCTTTTGAGTTGAATGTAGAGGGGCGAGGGGTGAAGATGATTCGAGACGTGTGCTTTTTGCACGGGTACGGCGAGCCGGCGCTGTTATTGTTGTTTGAAAAGACCCCGACGTGGGCAGGGCGCTATAATTTGGCAAAAGATACGTGCGAACTCGTGGCTTTGTCGATTGACGTGGATAAGCAGAAGAGTACGGTGATTTGGCGTCGGCAGGGATTGCCCTCGAGCGCGTACAAATTGACAGCGTTGCTGCCGCCGCTCGGAGGCGCGCTCGTCATGTCCACAGACTTTTTATTGCACGAATCGCAAGAAAGTTCGACGGCACTGAGTTTGAACACGTTTGGTCGTGGTGGGCCTCAAGAAGGCAACGACGCTGAGGCGCAGGCGCGTGCGGCAGGTATGGGACCAGACGCGATGGCAAACCCGCCGCCGAGGTGCGCGGCTCGCGCCATAGATTGCGGATTAGAATTGACCCTAGACGGCGCGCAGGCCGCTGTAGTTTCCGAAGAGCGTGTGCTCGTGACGACAAAAACGGGTGCGTTGCTCTTGTTGGCGTTGCACACCGATGGACGACACTTGAAGCGCATGATGTTGCAGCGAGCTGGCGGCGCTGTGCTTTCGTCAGGGATGTGCTTACTCGCGCGTGATTTGTTATTCCTCGGTAGCCGTATTGGTGACTCTTTGTTGGTGAAATTCACCCCAAAAGAAGAACCAGCCGCGCCGCTGTTGTTGCCCGAGCCCGAAGATGAAAACGAAGATGAAGACGTCATGGAGAAGTCAAAGGGGAAGCGCGCTAAATCGGTGACGAGAATCATGGGCAAGCGCGCAAAAGTTGAAGAAGCGCCACCTGCGCCGTCAACGCCTGGTGCCGCCGACGAAGAAGATGAACTGGAGGCATTGCTGTACGGGACATCCACCGTAGCACAGGATGCGGCAGCAGCGGCGATAACAGAAAAGAAACCCGAAGGCTTGGCCGGTATCATCCCGGGCTTGAAAGTCGCGGGTTACGATTTCAAAGTGAAAGACTCATTGCTAGGCGTCGCGCCCGTTGTAGACATTACGGTAGGTGCGTCCGCGCCCGTTGGTACTGATGTCGAAGATCGCACTGAACTCATCACCGCGTGTGGGCAAGGTAAGAACGGAGCGCTCGCCATTTTAACGCGCGGCGTACAGCCCGAGCTGGTCACCGAAGTCGAAGCCGGGACGTTGCCAAACTTGCAAGGATTGTGGACTATTCATTACCGCAAGGAGGGCGCTAAGGAAGAGCGCGAACCATTTCACCATCATTTGGTGCTTAGCATGCAGTCGACGACGATGATTCTGGAAACTGGCGAAGAGCTCCAAGAAGTGAGCGCGGCGCTCGAATTCATTACGGACTCGGCAACTTTAGCGGCGGCAAACATCTTCGGGCATTATTGCTCTGTGCAAATCACCGAACACGCGATTCGCGTATTAAAAGGCGGCATGAAAGTGCAAGATTTAGCCTTGAGTGACATCGACGCTCCCGCTGGTTCGGCAATTGCGTCTGCGCAGATTTTCGACCCATACGTCGCAGTTCGACTTTCCGATGGTTCCATCCGTTTGCTCGTCGGCGATGAAAATAAAATGACCCTCGCGGTGATGGATTCCGGTCCGATACCGACGACCGCAGTGACGTCGTTCACACTCGTGAATGACGCGGTAGCCGCCGCCGATGCGCCGGGTGGTGGCGAAAGACACAGTGGGTGGATTCACCGCGCGGCTACAAACGGGTCTTTAACCGGGTTGGAGGGTAAGAAAAAGAAGGACGCGTCCGAGCAGCGCGAAACCATCATTGCGTTGACACGAACGGGTGGAAGTTTGGAGTTGTTCTCTTTGCCGAGTTGCACGCGCATCTGGAGCGCTGACGGTTTATCTGAAGGTGCGCGCGTGTTGAGCCCGCGCATCAAACTGAACGCCGACGCGAGCGTGCCAGAAATCGTAGATATTAGAGTCGACTCGTTTGAATCCTCGCACGAACGTCCGATGTTGACTGCCGTGCGCGGCGATGGGACGTTATTGGTCTACCGTGGTTTCATCGTTCCCGCCGGCACGACGCGCGACGGCGATAGCGATGATGTGCTCACCGAGAACGAACTTCGATTTGCACGAGTACACGTAGACGTGGAAGGTGCGGGATTGAACGTCGCCGGTTTAGGCGCGGCTGGTCAAATGCGCGATTCACTCGCAGGTGCGCGTTTAACGCGCATCGATAACGTTGGCGACGGTCAGGGCGTGCAAGGCGTTTTCGTCGCTGGTCCATATCCGTTATGGCTCATCGTTCGTCGTTCTCGCGTCCTCGCACTTCCGACTCGGGGAGAAGGCGAAATCGTGGCGTTTACGCCGTTCCATAACGTCAACTGTCCGAATGGTTTCATCCTCGGCACAGCCGTGGGCGGCGTGCGTATTTGTCAAATGCCGAGTAAGATGCATTATGAAGCCGCGTGGCCGGTTCGAAAACTGGCGCTCAAGTGCACGCCGCACACAATTACGTATTTGCCAGATTTTAAGCTTTACGCCTTGGTGACGTCGTCTCTCGTTCCGTGGGTTGAAAGAGATATTTCCGATGAGAATGTCCATGGTTTGGCCTTGGCTAAAGCCCGTCGCGAACGCGCGAACGCAAACGATGGTATGGAACTTCAATACTCCGTTCGCTTACTCGTTCCCGGAACATTAGACGGCGCTTGGCAGCACGCGCTCGAACCCGGCGAGCACGTGCAATGCGTGCGAAACGTTCAGTTGAAAGATTTAAACACTGGAGCGTTGGTTTCCCTTCTCGCCGTCGGCACTGCGATGCCTGGTGGTGAAGATACTCCGTGTCGTGGGCGCGTAATTTTGTTTTCCATGGTTTGGGAGCGCGACCAAGACTCACCCGATGGCTACCGCTGGATTGGTCAGGTGTGCTGCGTTCGAGAAGCGCGCATGGCGTGCACCGCGCTCGCAGCACTCGATGGTCACTTGATGGTTGCTGTCGGCACCAAGCTCACCGTTCATACGTGGGATGGAACCGAACTCAACTCGGTGGCGTTTTTCGACACGCCGATCCACACCGTGAGCATCAACGTGGTGAAGAATTTCATTCTCGTTGGCGATTTAGAAAAAGGATTGCACTTTTTCCGTTGGAAGGATACTGGTTTTGAAAAGTCGCTCATTCAATTGTCAAAAGATTTCGAGCGCATGGACGTTGTGAGCTCAGAGTTCCTCATCGATGGCGCACAGTTGAGCCTCTTGGGGTCAGATTTCAGTGGAAACGCACGCATATTCACTTACGATCCAAAGCATCCAGATTCGTGGAAAGGACAAAAGCTCCTCGCGCGTTCGGCGTATCACGTCGGCTCACCAATCAGTCGTATGGTGCGCTTCAACGTCGAAGGCGCATCGAAAAAGAAAGCTGTTGCTGGTGAACGCCCCAAGGGCGCTAACAGACACGCCGTATTCTTCGGTACGCTCGATGGCGCGCTCGGGATTTTGATGCCCACCGAGCAACCGACGTACGAAAAGCTCCGCGCGCTTCAACACGCGTTGACCACTGTCGTACACTCCCCAATCGGTCTCAATCCCCGAACGTTCCGCACGCCCAAAACATTCGAAGGTAAACCTCTTCAGCTTCCCACGCCCTTGGAAGTCCTCGACGGTGGTTTACTGTCCAAATTCGAAGCTTTATCATGGAGCGAGCAAACGCGCGTCGCTCGAGACGTCGGCGTCGACCGCGACTTGGCCATCGGTTTAATCCAACAACTCAGCGCCAACAACGCCTTCCTATAGATAGACGTGTAGTCACCTCACATGTATCACTACTTCACACACACGCACACACATCAACCACCATTATCCAACCGCAATGTCAATCGAATATTCCGCGCGCGCGCGCCCGCGGCGACGCCCAAACCTTCCACACCTTTCTAAAAATATTCGCATATTCGACATACCAATCGTCACACCCCGACGCACGCGCGACGTTTTTCCGCACGATGGCCACCACAACGCGCGCCGCGCCGCAGCGATTGCAGTACTTCAACATCGAAGGCCCGGCTGAGAAAGCCCGGCTCGCCATGCGCATCGCAAAGATCCCCTTCAAAGACGATCGCGTGTCGTTCGATCAATGGCCGAGCATCAAGCCCACGACTCCGTATGGACAATTGCCCGTGTTACACCTCGCAGATGGCACAGAATTGGCGCAATCGGATGCGATATTGCGATACATAGGACGCTGCGCGCGAGCCGAGGGCGCGGCGCCGCATTTGTACCCGAAAGGTGGGGAAACTGCGGTGGATGAAGCCATGGCGTTGGTGGATGACATGCTCACGTCGTGGCGTTCGTGCTTGTACATTGGCATGAATCCATCGGCGTTGGGGCACGAATGCGACGATGGATCGGAGTTTAAAGGGTCTACAAAGCATAATGAGATCACGAAGCGCATGCGCGAGACGTGGATGCGCGATGAATTTCCAAAGTACTGTGGATTTTTTGCGAAACGTTTCGAGAATGGGCAACAGTGGTTGTGTCCCGGGGACGCTCCGACGCTCGCGGATTGCGCGTTGGTTCCGGCGTTGCGTCGATTTTCCAGTGGTGGGATCGATTACGTCGATGCGGCGTGCTTGGATGCGTACCCTGAAATCAAGGCGTACTATGAACGGTTCCATGCGATTCCGGAAGTGAAGGAATGGTACGCCGAACGCGCCGCCGCCGCGAGCTCTTAACCGCCGCGTCTCTTGTAAAAATCAATCACCTTTTTTTTAACGCGCCATTCATCGCCGCCCGCGCAGTGGCGATGACATCATCATCGAAACAACACACGCGAGTAGAATTTTCATCCGCGCTCACCGCTCGCCAACGCGCGCGCGTACACGCGCTCGCTGAAGACGCCGGAGCGTTCCACGCCTCGCGAGGCGCCGGCGATGACAGACACATCGTCGTCGGGGATGACGCCGCCAACGCGTCCATCATTCGCGTCGACGCGGTGTGTGACGTAGATATATGTCGCGCGCTCGCGTTGGTTGGCATCTCGTGCGACGTTCAGGCGTTTCGTGCGGTTGGGAAAGGTGAGCAGCGCGGCGGCGCCGGGCGAGACGCGTGGACGGCAAAGACGACGCAGTTACTCGAGCTCGAACGCGCCGCGGAGGAAGCGCAGGCGATGGAGATTTTGCGAGGAATGACACCCGAGGTTGCCGCGCGACGAGGGCGCGCGATGCTCGGATTGACGTGCGTGGACGCGCGGGGCGGTTTGCTCGGACAGACGGTGTTGACGTTGGAGCTCGCGAGCCGGACGAGCGGCGGGGATGTTCGTCCGTTACCCGCGCATAAGTTGAGCCCGCACGACGTGGTGTGCTTGAGGCAGAATAAGTCCACGAGTGATGGCGAGGCGCTGGCGAGCGGAGTGGTGTATAGGATTCGTGACACGCAAATTGAAGTGGCGTGCGATGACGCGCCGGATGATTTGAGCGGGACGTTGCGGCTCGAGCGACTTGCCAATGACGCGACACATAAGCGACTCGTGTTCGCGGTCGAACGCGTTGGGAAGTGTGGGCACGGTGGGGACTGTCCCGCACCTGGGTCGCATTTGGTGGACATTGCGTTTGGTGATTCGAGTCCGCGAGTGGCAAAAAAGGCGGCGAAGGATGTTCAATGGCTCAATCCGTCGCTCGACGCTTCGCAACGCGCAGCAATCGAGCACGCGCTGCAATGCGTGGACTTTGCGTTGATTCATGGCCCACCGGGAACGGGAAAAACCACGGCGGTGGTGGAGTACATTGCGCAAGAAGTCACTCGTGGCTCACGCGTGCTCGCGTGCACGGCGTCAAACGTCGCCATCGACAACTTGGTTGAGCGCTTGATGAAGGTTAAATTATCCAACGGCGGCGACATGCGGCTCGTGCGCGTGGGACATCCCGCGCGTTTACTCCCATCTGTGCTTCAAGCGTCGCTTGAGGCGCAAATTTTGGCCAGCGACAATAGCAAGCTCGCGAAAGACTGCGCAAAGGAGAGCAAAGCGTTGCGTAAAAAATTGGACAAGCTCACGGATAGAAAAGATAGAAACGAACGTAACGACGTGCGTAAAGAATTACGTGCGCTCGCGAAAGAAGAACGAAATAGACAGAAAACAGCGATGAAAGACGTGGTATCTGGCGCACGCGTGGTGTGCGCCACGCTGAGCGGCGCGCTTTCGGGGACGCTCAAATTTGAAGACTTTGATGTCGTCGTCGTGGACGAAGCCGCGCAAGCGCTCGAAGCATCGTGCTGGGGCGCTGTGTTGAAGGGTAAAAAGGCTGTCTTAGCTGGTGATCACTTACAACTTCCCCCGACGGTGATTTCCGACGAAGCTCAAGAGAAAGGCTTGAGCGATACGTTGTTCCAACGCTTGCACGATTTGTACGGAGACGGCGTCGCGCGCATGCTCACCGTGCAATACCGCATGCACACCGATATCATGCAATGGTCATCTGACGCAATGTATCAAGGCAAACTCACCGCAGCGGAATCCGTGGCGACGCATAGATTGTGTGGCGATGGCGACGATGACCCGCCAGTGTTACTTTTGATTGATACCGCCGGATGCGACATGGAGGAACGCGTCGAAGAGGATGGCGAAAGTAAGGAAAATCCCGGCGAAGCTCGCGTGGTGATGGCTGTGGTGAAACGTTTAATGAATGATCACGATGTACGCGTCGAAGATATTGGTGTGATTACGCCGTATAATGGTCAAGTTGCGATTCTACGCGAATTACGCGCGCAGCATGAATCCATGTCAGCCTTGGAGGTGTCCACCGTGGATGGATTTCAAGGCCGGGAAAAGGAAGCCATCATCATCAGCGCCGTACGATCGAACCCGAACAGTGAAGTTGGATTTCTTTCCGACAGTCGCCGCATGAACGTCGCCGTGACGCGGGCGAGGAAGCACTGTTGTTTAATTTGTGACACCGACACCGCGCGAGGCGATGCGTTTTTAGCAGATTTAGTCGAGTATTTCGAGACGCACGGCCACATTTCGTGCGCGGCGGAATTCGTAGAATAGGTGTAACCTCATACGTTGACTCACACGTCACGACGACATTTGTCACGCGCGCACGAATCATCATGGCGGCTCGACTTGTCAGCGGCGTTGTCGTCGGCGTCGCATCCTGGATGACCGGTGTCGACGCCGCGTACACCAAAGGTGAATGGATGAAAGGACGCGCGACGTACTTTGACGCCCCAGACGCATGGAAACAAAAGTTTAGTCAACAAATTTTCGGTGACCTGTACGGGAACGCGTGCGGATACGTGAATAAGGGTGCGGGACGTGAGTCGAATGCAAACTTTCCATTCTTGGCAAACGCCGTGGCGGCGGTGGCTGATTTCGATCCGAAATTACACGACGGCGCGTGCGGGAGTTGCTTTGAGATCAAATGCGAGTCGGGACGCGTGCGAAATACCCCTGATTCGCGAGGTTTCGTATATTCTGTCGAGCGTGGGTTTTGGGAAACCGATCCAAATGCGACGGATACGCTCGGGCGTCGGCTCGCCAAGCGCGGCGCCGAACGCGACGTCGATGACGGTATAGAATACGAATACGCAAGATGTTGGAATGAGAGTGCGACGATTAAAGTACGGATCATCGATACGTGTCCGTGTAATTACATCACTGGCACGCAAGAGATATGTTGCGGTCCGGTGCCGCATTTCGATTTATCGTACTGGGCCTATGAGACCATCGCGCATCCGTTGCAAGGAAAGATTAACATTTTGTTTCGACCAATTCAATGCGAAGAAGACGGCGTAGTGCTAGATTACGAGCTCGGCGCCAAGGCACGCATAAGTCGGACGATTTTCAGCGACGGTGTCGTCGGCGCTGGCTGGGCGTGGCTTCCATATAAGGACAAGTGGCTCGTCATCGAACGCCCGGGGTATGGACGAAACGGACACGCAGCGAATTGCTTACAAGTCGATCCAGAGGGGCGGATCGCATTCACCTGCTGGTCGTGCGAGCGTCAAGCCAAGCCGTTTGATGGGACCTACATTTCATTCTGGCTGCGCACGTCTTGCACATCAAATTTCGACGCTCCAATGTACCTTGGTATTTCCACTCGAACGCGCAAGGAATTCCTCAACGGCACCATCGTCGCAGAAGAGAGTGAGTCACAAGTGGGCATCAAACGCCTCCTCGAATCCACATTTTTCGATTCACGCACCATCGATGACAACTGCGGTAGACGCGCAGTTGTTCCGCTCGCCGAGTTCGCGTCGACGCCCGCGCGCGCGAACACATTCGCCATCGAGCTCGCCGCCCCCACCGATCCCGCATGGGCGCGCACCGTAGAAAAACAACATCATCCGGTGACATTCTGTGTCGATGACGTCGTCATCGTCCCATGAAAGCACATGTCAATGTCCTCCGCGCGCGAGCCCAACCGACGACGGTTTCAAAGATCTCACAATGTTTACATTTTGTCATGCCACACCATTGACCAATCACAACTCCGAACATAGGACTCTATTGTCTGGTGGCGTCAAGCAATCCAACGCTATCCACACGCCGCGCCGCGACCGCATTCGCGGACGACGTTCGCGCGCGCGAGTGGCGGTCTCGATCGATTTCGTCGCCCCAAGACGAGCGTACGCGTCCCGTGTGACGCCTGCGACGCGCGACGCGCGCCGTGCGACGACCTCACGGACGCACACGGCGCGCGCATTCGTTCGCGCGATAGGCTCGGGACGTGACGCGCGGTGCGCCGGTGATGCGGACGATGTCGACGACGACGAGCGCGCGATTGGGCGCGACGCACGGTGTTCCGACGCAGCGATGGGTGCGAAAGGTGTGTGCGGGGCGCTCGCGGGCGTGCGCGCGCGGTGTGCGCGTAGGAGGGCGTGAGCGATCGATCGGGCTACGCGTGGAGGCGAGCGGCGCGGAGACAGAGGCGACGATTGAGAAGGAAGTAGCGTCGAGAACGGCGGTGATGGATGCGTCACCGTCATCGAGTGATGGTGATGTTGAGGAGGGTGCGGCAGAGGATGCGGAAGGGACGGCGTGTCCGTATACGGCGACGAAGCAAGCGCTCGGGTTGGCAGGACCGCCGCCGACGCGTCCAGACGCCGACGGGAACCCAGCTATGATTGACAGCAAATCATTCTTAAAGTCATTGCTGAAGGCGGCTCAGCATCCAGTGGGGATGCCGATCGCCATGCTTGATTGGGCCGCGGAGAAAGGCGAGTGCGTTGGGATCAAGAACGCCATTGGACCGTTTTGCGTGTCGATTCTCGATCCGGAAATCGTAGAGTACGTATGCTTTACGAATGCGAAAAACTACCGACTGCGCATGCTTCCTGATGCGTTCAGATACGTAATTCAAAACAAAGGTATTACGGGAAGCGACGGTCAGTACAATCGCGAGCATCGTATGATGTGCCAAAAGCCATTCATCAACTCTTTTTCGTTGACGCAGTTTTCGTCTACAGTTGAGGAACGCATTGCGTACATGTGCAACACTTGGAGACAGGCGGCGAAGATGGACACCACGGGCAAGCCGATGGAGATTAATATCGATAATGACTCGCAACAAGTGACACTGGACATTATTGGCAAAGTTGCTTTCGCGTTTGACTTTGAGCGATGCGAAGCGCACGAGGCGTTGACGTTGCGAGGCGACGAAGGGAAAAAGGACAACATCTCCAAGCTTTTAGCGGCGTACAATGGAAGCAGTGAGATCATGGGTGAGTTGTTCATCACCCCGGGGCCCATTTTAAAGCTTCAAAACTTTTTGGGTCTCGGTCGTGTGCGTGAACTTCGGGAGCAGTATGATATTCTTGAATCCGTCGGCTCTAAATTGATGGGTGAGCGACGCGTGGTGGTTGAGGAGCGGATGAAGAATGGCGACAATGAAGATTATTGTTTGCTCGATGTGTTGGTGAAGGCGAAAGATGCAGACGGTAATCCGCTCCCGGATGCTGATTTGTGGGGTGATATTAACGACGTCATGGCTGCGGGTCACAGAACGACAGCGTCCAACTTCACCGTCAACCTTTGGCACGCGGCGCGCCACGAGCACATTCAGCGAAAGATTGAGGAAGAAGTCGCCGCCCTTGGCGGACGTGCGCCGACTTTCAAGGATGTCCAAGAGGGTAGATTGCGCTATACCGAGCGTGTGGTGAAAGAGTCGTTGCGTAAGTATGCGCCAATCAACTTGTTCCCGCGTCTCGCCGAAGGTCCTGACACATTGCCGAGCGGCCACCAAGTTAAGGAGGGTGATTTCATCTTGCTCTCCACCTATGCCATGGGTCGCAACCCTCGCGTATGGGAAGACCCGTTGAAATTCGACCCCGATCGTTTCACCGATGAAAACTTGTACGCTCAGGCTGAGAAGCAAGCCAATGCCGTGGCGCGTAACGACCCAGCCAAGTTGGAAATCGCCCGCGAGCGCATGCGCCGACGCATGGCTGCCGGTCGCGATTTCACCTACACCCCATTCGGTGCCGGCCCGCGTTCGTGCATTGGAGGTGTGTTCGCCTTACTTAGCGCCACAACCATGCTCGCTACTACTGTACAGAACTTCAAACTCTCCCCAGCGGGTGACAAGCGCGACAAATTGGGCGACGAGTTGAACATCATGTACGACACCACGATTTGCTTCCCCGAAGGCGTGTGGATCAACCTCGAACCGCGCGACGCCCCCTTGGGTGCGGCGTGAGGCACCAACTCAAGCGCTTTTACCTAGTTTATTTCCTCTCATCGATCGCATTCGCGCGCGGTCGTGTAATCAATCTAGACTCATCGTATAATCGCGCCTCCTCGTCCCGCCTTCGCACTTCGCCTTCGCTTCAGTACCCTAGTCCACGAAGGAGCCTTCATCCTCGCCACACTCGCGCACGTGAGTT
>Ga0181602_10002685_pt1 | contig 14778 bp, 12 predicted proteins | sample 041ome_14_FD_148640 | JGI IMG/M metagenome (GOLD analysis project Ga0181602, IMG submission 148640) | Coastal salt marsh microbial communities from the Groves Creek Marsh, Skidaway Island, Georgia - 041408US metaG (spades assembly) | ecosystem: Environmental > Aquatic > Marine > Intertidal zone...
AATCATCAACTGTATAATTAATCGCAGCATCTGCACCAAAGCGACGGATCGCGTCACATTTTGCAGCAGTGCGCGCCGTGGCAAAAACAGACGCACCAAATGCCTTGGCAATCTTGATCGCGGCAAAACCAATCCCGCTGGTGCCGCCCTGAACAAGAACAGTCTCACCGACCTGCAACCGGCAGCGATCCATCATATTTGTCCATACAGTGCAGAAAACTTCAGGCAGGCCAGCCGCATCTAACACCGACACACCGGTTGGAACGCGCATGCATTGGCCCTCGGGCGCCACCGCATATTCAGCATAACCTCCACCAATTAACAGCGCGCAGACATAATCCCCCGGCTTTAGGGTTTGGCACGATCTTCCAACTGTGATGACCTCGCCCGAAACCTCCAGCCCCATGATATTTGGCGCACCTGCAGGAACCGGATATTTTCCCTGACGTTCCCGCAAATCAGCGCCATTAACACCTGCCGCATGAACCTTGATCAGCACCTCATCTGCGCCTGGATGGGGAACAGGAGCTTTGAGCAAGGTCAAGGTGTCCGGCCCACCCGGCGTATTGACGCCAATAAAAACCATTTCCTCGGGAGGTTTCGCCATAAAAGAATTCCTTCGGGTTACATGTGCATAAATCTTTGCATCGACACCAAGCAAAGCCTGCCGATGGTGCCTGATGAAAACGCGTGAACAAACTGCTGTCTACTCACATCCGTCAGATGGATTATGCCTATATTGGAAGATTTAAAAACCCTAAATGCATTAGCTTGGAACTCGTAAGCCGCAAAATTTTAAATATTGATAATTATAAGAAATCTGGCTGATATCATAGAAATGGATTGACATGAAGGGCCCAAAGAGACACAAATTGAGGTCTTATATCTCTAAAAAAAACTCAATTAAACTTTCGGAGGAATAAATGAGAATTTTGAAAACAGTCGCCCTTAGCGCAGCGGCGTTAACGCTAGCCTCTGGTTCGGCAATTGCAGGAGGGCACGGTTCTTACCCATCAAAGCCGGTAAAAATCGTTGTCGGTTTCTCTGCGGGTGGCGGAACGGACATCACTTCCCGAGGCTTTGCATCATTTCTTCACGAATCAGAAGCTATGGGTGGCCAGCCTGCCTATATCGTGAACGTTCCTGGCGCGTCCGGACAAAAAGGTGCTAAGCAAGTACTGGGCGAAAAACCTGACGGCCATACTCTTTACATGATTAATATTGGAACCTTTATCGTGGGTGAGCTCGCAAAGGGTAAAGATGCCCCTTACAGTGTGAAAAACGATTGGGAAAACCTTGGGTGTATGTCCCAACTCGTTACTTCTATGCAAGTTCACCAATCACATCCTGCAAAAACCATGAAGGAGTTCATCGACTGGGCGAAGTCTGACGGTAAAACTATTACTTGGGGAACTTCAGGCGCGACAACAATGCATTCTGGCATTGGTGTGACTTTCTTTGAAAAACACGGCATCCCTCACAAGATGGTGCCATTTAAAGGTGGTGCTCCTGCCAGAGCTGCTCTTGTCTCCCAATCTGTACAGGCTGTTTTTGGGGGCAACAACACAATCGCTGGCTTTGAAGACATCATGCGTCCACTCGCAACCGCGGGCGCTACTCGCGACTCGACGATGCCAGATCTCCCAACTTTTGCTGAAGAAGGCATGAAAGGCGCTGACTTCACTGGGTTGTTCTGTCTGTTTTCGCCAAAAGGCGTATCAGATGAGGTCAAGACCAAAATCGATACAGCTATCCAAGATGTAGTCAAGCTAAAGGGTTTCAAAGGCTTCATGAAGAAGAATAACCTTGGGGCTTTCTACACCAGTCCAGCGGATGCGATCAAAGCTCAAAATGCCATGTATGAAGCTATGATCCCGGTGATGGAAAAATTAACCGCGAAATAAGATGACTGAAGTGTCAGTCCTGGAGGGGCAGGTTCAATAATAGCCTGCCCCTCATTTAATTAAAAACATCAGCATTGAGATCCGAGTTTGTAATGCAAGATCAAACATACAAAGTAAAAATTGAATATGGCGTGGCAACTATAGTCGCGCTTATTGGGATATTTTTTATCTATCAGGCGTTCACAATCAAGGTATCAAGTGAGGCCGTTGGCCCACGCACAATGCCCATGGCTCTAGCTGTCAGCTTGGTGTTAGGGGCGTGTTGGTTATGGCTTCGGGCATACCGCGGAAAAGTTGGAGCTGTGAAGAGTGAATATGGCTTTTTGGACAGTGACATTAAAAGGATTGCACTTGTCATTGGGTGTGGGGTGTTATTTGTAATTACATTCTGGCTCTTTGGATTTTTTATGTCTGTTATTACTGGGTACGTTGCAGCACTTTATGCCTTTGGCGTTAAAAGCAAATTCAAGATCGCTGCGTCTACGATAGTGATGGCCCTGGTGCTTCAATGGCTTTTTATGGGTGTCATGAGACTAAACGACCCTAAAGGTGAGCTAATTGACATGAGACCCCTTACTGACCTCATTAGTGGGAATTAATTTAGATATGATCTTTGCAGATATTATTGGTGGTTTTCAGACCTTCTTCGCTGATCCATTTGCTATTTGGTTTGTTTTCCTAGCGGCATTTATTGGAATGGTTTTTGGGGCTCTGCCCGGCTTAACAGCGGCTGCTGCAATCGCAATGATGCTCCCAATACTAATTGTGTATAATGATATAATTGGCGGTTTATCTGGGTTGGCATTTCTTTACGTCGTCGGGAAATCTGGTCGATATGGCGGCTCAATTGCAGCAATTCTATTTAATACGCCCGGAACCGCTGCGTCTGCTGCCACAATGCAAGATGGCTATCCCATGACACAATCGGGGCGAGCAGGCAAAGCTCTGAAGACTGCCACTATAGCGTCTGTTTTTGGAGATTATTTCGGCGAAATAGTCTTAATATTTGGTGCCGTATCAATTGCAGCGTTCACAAGACAGTTTGGTCCTCCAGAAAATTTCGCAATTTACCTCATGGCATTCATCGTGATTGGATCTGTTGTAAGCGACAGTATCATCAAGGGAATAATATCTACACTGTTCGGCGCAGTAATTGCTCTCATTGGGGAGGACACAATTACTGGTCAATTTAAGATGACGATGGGTATCGATGAACTCGAGTCAGGGATGGCATTGGTGCCATTGTTGATCGGTGTTTTTGTGATCTCTGAGGTAATTATCCAGGCTGAAAAAGCTGTTAAATTGAAGATGGTGGATATTGGATCAGGTAAAATAGATGATCCAACAGCCCACTATTTCACCTGGACAGAATTCAAAAGATGTTTTCCATTAATGTTCAGATCATCAATTTACGGGTCACTGATTGGTATGATGCCTGGACTTGGTTCATCTGTTGCTTGTTTTGTTGCGTACGGCGAAGAAAAAAGACGTGCTAAAAACAAAGAGCAATGGGGAACAGGCGTAGTGGAGGGTATTGCGGCCCCAGAATCTGCTAATAATGCAGTCTCCGGCCCATCAATGATTCCACTCCTAACTTTGGGCATCCCTGGCTCAACAATCGCCGCAGTTTTGATCGGCATGTTCCTGGTGAACGGTTTGCAAGTTGGCCCACAAATCTTTGCCACCGAGCCTCCTCTGTTCATCGGCGGTAACATGATGAGCCCACGGGAATTCATTTTTGCCATTTTTGCTGGTGGACTAATTGGGATTGGAGCCTACGGGCTTATTGGATACTTTTTTGCACCATTAGTTGGCAAAGCTATTGCGGTTCTTCCGACTGAGTATTTGTACCCATTCATTTTTATGATCTCTTTGGCAGCCAGTTACTCTTCACGTTCTTCAATATCCGATGTTGGGTTTGCAATCCTCTTTGGCGTTATTGGCTATGGTATGCGTCGCACCAACTTCTCCGCTGCGGCATTCATAATTGCTTTTGTACTAACAACCTCGATGGAAACTGCTTTCCGCCAATCTATGATTATTTCGGACAGTGGGTTGCTTATCTTTTTTAAGTTTGAGTACATGAATAAGTTTTCCTATGCGCCAATATTCCTGATCATTGGAGCTTTGGTTGTTGGATTTCGTGCTTACTCAACTATCTCTAAGAAAAAGAAAACAGTGGTTTAATCGAAACGCGAATTGCCTGACGAGTTCCGCTAAACAACAAAAAAGAGCCATGCTTGCCACAAGCAAGCATGGCTCTTTTTTTTGAGATATGATGCTAAATCTAAGGCAAAGAATTAGCCGCTAACCCGCAATCACCAGTGACAGGATAGCCAATTTTTGGTTCACTAAACGCAATATTCAAGACGGTTTCACAAGGATAGATATTCAGCATGACAACGACAACAGTAGAAGAAATGGCCGCCGCTTTTAAAGAGATGGGGACGCCATTCATTGTGGGGCATCCGGGCGGAGAATCAGTCGAGCTGATGGAGGCTGCCAAAGCTGAGGGAATGCGTTTTATTCTGATGAAACAGGAAGTCGCTGGTGCGATGTTGGCGGCAACATGGGGCGAAATTACTGGCAGCCCGGGCGTGTGCCTGTCTACGCGTGGGCCGGGCGCAACAAACATGGTAAATGGCATTGCTCACGCCTTTTTAGATCGCGCGCCACTTATTGCGATTACCGATCGTTATTCCGCACCCGAACAGGCAATTGGTATTCGCCAACGTCTCGACCATCAGGCCGTGCTGCAGCCAATTGTTAAATGGTCAACCGCCATTGACGCGTCGGTGATTAAACAGCAATTGCGGCGTGCTGTAAGAATTGCCACCGGTTATGCACCAGGTCCGGTTCATTTTGACCTGCCGCAGAGCGAAACAAAAAAAACTGCTGGATCGGCGCCAAACCTGCCAAACCTCATGCCAAATTATTATCACCCAAAGCCTGATCCGCGCGGATTGGATGATGCGGTTGCCATGATCAAGGCCGCCGACCGGCCAGTGCTGTTAGTTGGGCTAGGCGCTTTATGGGATGGCGCTTGTCCGGCGATGATGGCGCTGGCGGAACATCTTGGTGCGCCGGTTCTGACCACGTCAAAATGCAAAGGCGCAATTCCCGAAGATCACCCGCTGCGGGCGGGTTGCATCATCGGCGGCTTGATCGAACGTGATTTGGTTTCTAAAGCAGATTTGATCATCACCATCGGTCTTGACGCGGTTGAGTTACAGCCGAAGGGCTGGCCCTATGCAACAAAAGTTCTCTCATTTGCCAATCACCCGTCATTAGACGGGCTGGTTGCCTGCAACGAAGAAGTGATCGGCAACCTTGACGCTTTAATGACCGAAGTCCGCACGGCAGTTCCACAAGGATCAGGCTGGGGGTTTGACGCCGCCAAGGAATTTCGTGACCGTGTCCATAAGGCATTGGACACGCCCGCCACCGGCCTATCACCGCAATGGGTGGTTGAGCGCGTTCGCGAGATCATGCCGCGCGATACGGTTGCCACCTGTGACGCGGGTGCAAGCCGGTTGCTGGTTGTGCAGAAATGGCAAAGCTATGGGGCGCGTGAATTTCTGACATCAAACGGCCTTGGCTCAATGGGATTTGCGATCCCCGGTGCATTGGCCGCCCGTTTGGCCCACCCCGACCGGCCTGTGATTGCCTTTACCGGTGATGGCGGCATGCTGATGGCTGTTGCCGATATCCAGACATCTGTCCGCGAAAAATTGCCGATCATCATTCTGGTGTTTGACGATGGCGAGGTTGGCCTGATACGCACCAAACAAAGCATCAAAGGCATTGATCCTTACGGCGTTCATATTGGCGGGATTGATTGGGAGCATCTTGCCCGCGGTTTTGGCGCAAACGGCACGAATGTTGACACTGAGGCCGGTCTTATCAGCGCCCTTGATCATGCGTTAACAAGCAATGAGACAACCGTAATCGGGGTCAAGATTGACGCCAGCGGCTATGTCGATCAGTTCAACGCGCTTCGTGAGCTCTGAGATTCCAACCCTTTTCGCTCACCGCTTTTAGCGCCCCATGGTCACCGGCATCATTGCCAGATCGGCTTGCCAGCCCCCAGCTTTGGCGTTGGCAACGCCCATCGCGGGGCTGTCTCTGACAGGCTTAGCAATGGCCCTAAATGTTTTATCCGGCCTATGTGGCAATCTGTTTCGATAGAGAGCGCATCAATCTCGGCCGGATTAAGGCCCAGCTCATCCGGCAAATTATCCAGTTTGCCTAGTGCATAAATCATCATTGCCGTTTGGCATAATGACACCCGCACATGATAGCTGCCACCTTCACGCGCACGCCGTCCAAGCGCCAATAACGCGCCATAAGCACCAAGATAACCGGTGATATAATCATTCGCAGCCACCGGTAATATGTTGGGCTTGCCGTTTGATAAGGCCTGCATCTCTTCGGCCGCAATGCCTGTCATAATCTGCGCGATCTGTTCCCACCCAGCGCGGTGGCTAAAAGGCCCATCCGCCCCATAGCAGCTGATTGACACATAGATCAGCCCGGGCCGGGCTTCGGCAAGCTGTTCAGGGCCAAATCCCAATTGTCCGATCGTATCGGGACGATAGCCTTGCGAGAACACATCAGCGCCTTTCACCAGATCGAGCAGCGTATCCTTGTCGCCATCATTACGCAGATCCAGAAAACAGCTGCGCTTGCCGTGACTTGTGTCACCAACATATGACCACACCTGTGGCAGATGCGGTGCCGAAACCATCAATACATCAGCCCCATGTTCAGCCAGCGTACGGCCAGTAATCGGCCCCGCCAGAATCCGTGTCAGATCCAGCGCCTTAATTCCCGACAAAGGACGCTCGCCCGCTGGCATCGGCTCTGGCTCACTGTCACCGATCTTGATAATTTCAACGGTTGGCTTTGCGGCGATGATTTTGCCATGCGGCTCATTCAGCCATTCATCATGCGTGCGGATCATTCCCCCGCAAACACGGTTTTCATCAATGGCCGCCTCAAGCTCACGCGCGTCCCATTTGGCCACAGCCTTTGCGATCGAGTTTTTATCTGCGTCAGCCTGCAATAAATTAAGCATCCGGCGGCGCAGATGATCAAGTCCGAAATGCGGTAATGCCCAGCGTCCATCCTTGGTTTGATAAATGCCTGTCAAACCCCGGTTCGCCTCATGGCCCGCGTCGATAATCTTCTTGAAAGTGCCATCTGCAGTCTTTGCCTGATAGAAATCCTTGCTCTTTAGCGCGGCGGCAGCAGCCCTTGCATCAATCGCCACAGATTGGCGTCGCCCTGTTTTCAATTCCCACAGATCATTGACCGCAACTCCAACACTCGCAAGCGCAGCAGCAGCGCTCTCTCCAAGGCGGAAATTGGTTTTCAAAACCGGATCCGACCCTGTGACTTTCACCTCATCCTGATGCGGTTTTGGTAAGCCACGAATAGCCATTAAACTGTCAAAAGCAGACATTGGTTTTCCTATCTTGATCAAAATTGGTCTCTGGTGCTCACAAAACCTGTCAGCTTTTTCAACTATCGCATAATTCTGACGCGGGTAAAGCAAGAACAATCATTCAAGCCTGGACCGGTGTTTTTCGACAAGTTCAGGTGACTGCCGGCGATAAACTGCTCCTTGGCAGCGCCGGATAAAAACCGCAAATAGCCTATTTTATGGCCGCCAGCTCTATGCAATTATTGTGATGACGGGGAATATAGGCTTGGCGCCTTGACCAGAAATATTCGCCACGAATTTAAATGATGGGATAGCGCGGTTATGACAATTCAAATTTTACTTGCCCTTACCATCCTTATAAGTTCGGCCTGTGGTTTGATCATCGAGATTGTTGCAGGCAGGCTTTTAGCGCCAATATTCGGGATGTCGCTCTATACTTGGACATCAATTATTGCCGTCGTTCTAGCTGGTCTGTCGATTGGCCACTGGATCGGTGGCAATATGACACGCGGTGAATTTGTCAAACGCGCTCAGTTTATCAAAATTGGTAATGCGCTGTTCCTGTCATCTTTTACCAGCCTTTTGATCCTGCTGTTAATCGACCATATTCCAGTATTGCTGCGCAGCGCTGATTTGAGCGTGATCAACGCGATCATGCTTGCCGCGATTATTCTATTTTTCCTGCCCAGTCTGTTTGTTGGCATTGTCTCACCCGTTGCAACAAAGCTGGCAATTGATATTCAGGCCAAGGGCGAGTCTGGTGTGGTGATTGGCCGGATGTACGCGCTAGGTTCAGCCGGCGCGATTTTTGGCGCGTTGCTTGCGGGCTATTTTCTGATTTCGATGCTTGGATCCCGCAACACGGTGATTTTGGTTGCCGCGATCTATTTTGCTCTTGGGTCGATCTTTTTCATGCTCGGCTACAAGAACGGTGCCAAAATTATGATTATCCCGCTTGCCATCGGGCTTTCGATCATGGCCGGTGCGCAAAGATTGGGGGCGCTGACAAGCCCTTGCATGACCGAAAGCAATTATTTCTGCATCCAGATCCAAGATGTGGGTATGACGGGGGCGCAAACCCGCCTGATTGCACTTGATCATCTGGTTCATTCGATCAATGAAAAGGATCAGCCACAACGGCTGCATTCACCTTATGTGCATTTTGTTGATGAATATGTCAGCATTCGCTTTGGCGACTTACCACCCCGTTCATTCTTTATCGGTGGCGGCGGCTTCTCGTTGCCGCGCGCCTGGATCGAAAAATATCAGGGCAATGCTGATATCACCATTGCCGAAATTGATCCAAAAGTCACCGATGTTGCCAAGGCCGAATTATGGTTTCACCCTAATGGATCACGTACCAAAATCATTCACGGCGATGCGCGCTATGAATTAAACAAGCTGGCTAATAATGTAGATTATGATCTGATCTTCGGTGATGCGTTCCATGATATTTCGATCCCCGAACATCTAGTCACGAAGGAGTTTAATGACCTTGTGGCAAGCCGGCTTGGCGACAATGGCGTCTATCTTGTGAATGTTGTTGATCATGCCAAGCAGCCACTATTCCTGCTGTCCTATGTCAAGACCCTACAGCGGTCATTTGACTATGTTGACGTCTGGTTTGAACCTGACCCACAGCAACAAGGCGCGCGGACGACCTTTATCGTTGTCGGCACAAACAGGCCGATTGAGAATGATTATATCAATGCTGAAACCGGTTTTGAGCGGAGCTGGTGGCGGTGGCCACGCAAACAGCTGGCCAGCGCAAGCGCGGCACGGGATCTGCCAATTTTAACCGATGACCGCGCGCCGGTTGATCGATTGATGAGTGGTCTATTGCTGGGGGCGGCAAATTAGGCCCTGCCAGTTTGGCCTAGACTATTGGGATACCCAGCTTTGCTGCCACACCATGCCGGTTCAGCTGGGCCGCAATCCAGCCATTGCGGATCAGATCTGCAATCAGCGCGTTCAAAAATACCACTGCCTCGGGCTTGCCCTTGGCGATACCGACCGATTGTTTCACCGCGGTAAAGGGCGTTTCGATGAGCCGCAGCCCTTTATGACTTTCCATATCTTCAAGCAGTTTTGGCTTGAGGCTGGCGAGCACAGTGACCTCGTTCTCAAAAAACATCTGATGCGCCGCCTTGATTGACGGGGCACGGACAATCTGTGCCTTTTTGAAATTATCGGTTAGCCACAGATCATAGGCGCTGCGCTCAGAGACCGCGATGCGCACAGATGCATGATCAACATCGTCATTACTGACAAAATCTTCCTCTTGACGAAACAGGAAATTGGCCTCAATCAACACATAAGGGTTACTGAAATCCAGCGTTTGCGCGCGCTCGGCCTCAAATGCGATATTACCAATATCCCAGATATTCTGGTTCACAGCATCGGCCAGCTTTCCCGGACGATCAAAGCTAATCAGCTCGCAAGGCACATCAAGCGTGGCGGCAATATATCTGGCAATATCGGGCGAAATACCGTCCGGACTGCCATCGCCAAGCTGGCCAGATACAAGCAGGAAATTACTCAGATTAATACCAGCGCGCAGAACGCCCGTTGGCGCTAATTGCTGTTTTACAATATCGGAAGGGATCATTAATACACGCTCTAAACTTATATTTATCATCGCCAACCTTGGCCAAATAGAAGATCCCAGTCTTGCATAGCGGCGCATGATTAAGCAAAAAGAAAAGCGTGGTTTGGCCTTTAAAAAAAATCGCCGTGATCCCCTGATAAAGATGCGCTATTTCACAGTGCGAATAGCCCATCCTTTGTCTTTAGGGTACATGTCATGCCATGCTAAGATGGTGCGGCTCGGCCAGCCTCAATCGACAAGTCAAACAACAAAGGGGTAGATTACAATCATGAAACAAGTTGTCCCCAGTTTATTGATCGGACTAAACAACAGCATTGTCGTGATTGTCTGTTTATATTTGATATTGTCGGATGGCATCTCCTTTCAAGAGAGGGGAATCTATGCTGGCAGTACGATTTTATTCTGGATGGGGGTTCAACGACTTATCCGGAAAATAGCAAACCGAAGCCACTAGAAACTTTGGCCATTCATCAACTAGGGCCGCAAGACAGCGTTAATCATCGCAAACAAATTCACCAGATTGCTGTTGCTGGCACATAGTTTGCAAAACGGTCAGCATGACGATCATGCACCGAGCCCATCAGTTTAATGACTGGTGGGCTTTTCTTTTTAGCTGATTGGCAGGGTTATTTATAATGTTCGCGTCTGTCAGAAAATTTGCGAACGCGGCGTCGCCATGCTTCGTAGCTGCCTCGTTTCAGATATTGGCGCATGATGCGTTTAACATCATCTGCGCTCAAACCATACAGCCTCTCAATATCGCCAAAGCTGGTATGATCCGACAAGGCCATCTCAATGACCTCATCAATGTTATAGTCGTTCGACAAATCAATATCCTGCGGTGTTTTAAGTTCAATCTGACGATACACATTATCGCTGTCGATTGTCTAGGACGGACACGCGCCACTCACAATCGGGCTGAAACGGGAATGACGGGCGCGGAACATTGTTGAAATTCCACCTTGAAAGCACTGGTGACGTCAACCCAATCGTATCAATCTCATATGTCCTTTGACTGTCAAACCAAGGGGCAAAGCCCGCTCTGAAATGACCTCGTGATTTTACAATGACTGTATGGGCGGCTGCGATATCCTGCCCGAACATCTCAAAAAAGACGGGATCAGCCGTCTGCGATCTCTCAGAGATTACCACCACTCTTACACCCCCGATCTCTAGCAACGCACACAGTCCAAGCGATAGTTTGCGGCCCGCCATCATTCCCAATTTGCCAACGATCTCGCCATTGTGTAATCCGATTACCTTTGCATCAATGACCAGCCGCTCGTCCCAGTTTTCCCATGCGGCATCGCCTTGTTTTTGGTTGAAAACTGCCGAAAAACTAGCGCCTAATCCGGTTTGATGGGCGTCACGTGCCAGCGCCGGATCAAAGAATGAACCGTACAGGATATTGCGCGCATCAGACGCCAGTAATGCCGACAACAAGCTAGTCGTTCGTCCGCTGCCGCCACCGCCGGGATTATCACCAGAGTCGGCAAAAATCACCGGCTCGCGATTTCTATCCAAGGCGATTTCAATAGCCTTATCAAACGGCGTTAGAGCCTTTACAAAATCTTCTCTTATATCCCATATAAATGTCGCGATTTCGGCGGCTAAACTGGTTGCAATATCACAATCATCTCTTGCCGTGACGACGACAGAAACACCGTTTTCGGGGACGTCTGAGAAAATGAAATTTCCAAATACTGAAACATTCATAACCCGGCTGCCATATTCCGCCAGACGGCGTTGACCAAAATCAATCGCCCGTCCCAACGGCCCGCCAGCGGTAAGCAAGGTTACCGAAGATGGCGCGAGGGGCAATTTGATATGCGATATTTTGGGCGACGCCATACCAGCTAGTATCTGGCGAAGTCCGAATGCCGCTTCTTGACCTCTATCATATTGATCAACATGGGGGTTCGTTCTGTAACCGCAAACAAGATTCACCGAACGGCACATCCTGTCAGAAATATTTGCATGTAGATCGAGGGTCATAATGATTGGCGTATCTGGCCCAATTGCGGATCGCACCGCGGCGGCGATGACACCATCAGGATCATGCAGATGCTCGGCTACCATAGCACCGTGATGACACAGATAAACCGCATCATAACTCTGGTCTAACCTCCTGATTGCCTCGGCACAATAATTGTCGAAAACCTCTTTTTGCACCACGCCAAGAGGGCGTGAAGCCATCAGGATTATTGGCTCAGGATTCCAATCACCAGTGGCGTCCATGGTCTTTACAAAAGCCGAAAATTCAATCGCTATTGACGGCGTTTCTGACCTTGCATCATTGATCAATTCCTGACCCCGTTTTAGCGTTAACAGCGTAAAATCTTCAAGAGATGCTGGTCGTGCAAAACGGTTAGACTCGAGGATAAGACCGAGTAAGGCTACCTTTGGTTTGTGCTTGGTCATTTGGTATATTTTTACGGCCGCTAGACTTAAAACTATCAAAAGTCTAGGCAATTGATCACCTAACATCAAACCAACAATAGCCGATGTGTTTTTTCAGCCCTCGAAGATGGGTTTATTTGCCGGATCGGGCAGTCCTCACATTTAGATTAAAATGACACGTTACAAGGTTCAATAGAAATGATCCCAACCAAATACACCCAACTAACGTTTGGCTTTTTCCTATCAATCTTTATGTCTTGCGTTGTCTCAGGTGTCTCAGTCTTGAACACAACTGGATTGATTGATGGATTTTTAAACCTGTGGATGACCGCTTGGTTCAAAAGCTGGATTGTTGCATTCCCAACCGTCCTTGTTGTCGCGCCATTAACTAGGCGTCTCGTCAGCAAGCTAGTTATAGACTCAAATAAATGACACGCTGCTAAAGACTTAGCGTCAAGCAGGGGAAAAACTGATACCATAGCCCTCAAAGCTCGCCCCAGTAACCATCTTAGTCTCACGACTTCAAAAAAGGGGGCTAAAGGGTCGGTTGTTAGTTGTTGTTTTTTAAAAAGCCAAACCATACGCTTTTAAACATAGACACAGCTTTTCTATGGGGATAACGAAAATGTTTGAAAACTTCCACCAAGCAAAAGTTCAAACGACTGACCCTGAAGTCTCTATTAACCTTCGCTACGGTGGAGGTGGCCCACCGATACTTCTGCTCCATGGCAACCCTCTGACCCATGTCCACTGGCACCTTGTTGCCCCACGCTTAGCTGAGAAGTTTACCGTGGTGGTTCCTGATCTTCGGGGGTACGGAGACAGTAGCAAACCGCGTGGCAAGGCAGACCACTCAAATTATTCCTTTCGTCGCATGGCTCAGGATCACATTGATGTCATGGCGCAACTTGGTTTCGAGGAGTTTTGCGTCGCCGGCCATGACCGTGGTGGTCGCGTTGCGCATCGCATGGCACTCGACCACCCAAAGGCAGTTCAGAAGCTAGCTACGTTCGATATTCTTCCGACGCACTATGTTCTGAGCAACACAAGCTGGCGATCTGCTTTAAATTCCTATCATTGGTTTTTCATGGCACAGCCATATGACATCCCCGAAAAACTGATTGGGGGGCGGGAAGATTATTATATTTTGAAAAAGCTAACTAAGATGGGCATTGGCAAAGGTGGCTTTAGCGAAGAAACATTGGCTGAATATGCACGATGCTGCACACCAGAAAACATCCATGCTGTTTGCGAGGATTATCGAGCTGGGGTTAGTGTCGACATGGAGCATGATAAGTTAGACCACGATGCAGGTCGTGTGGTCACTTGTCCAACAGCTGTTTACTGGGGTGCGCACAGTCACACTGAGAAATTCTTCGATCCCAATATCGCCTGGCCCCAATATTGTAACAACATTGTAAAGATGAAAAAGCTAGATTGTGGACATTACCCAGCAGAACAAGTGCCAGACGATGTTTTCAATGAACTAGTTAATTTCTTTTGAGTTACTTCAATTCGACTTCAATGAAGCTATACGGCCCATCGTTGTTGTTAATGATGTTGTGTTCAACACCTACTGGACGAACGTAGCTTGCCCCCACGGTCAATTTGTTCTCAATAACAGAGCCATCTGGCATTTCTGCCGTCAAAGTGCCATCAGTCAAAGGCACGACTACATAATCCATCTCGTGCCTATGCCACCCTGTTTCCGCCCCTGGTGAAAAGTCCCATCGGGTCACTTTCACTTTGCCGTCATCAATTTGAACGGTTGGTTTTGCTTTTTTACGCTTCACGGCTTCGCCTCCTTAAGCTATCGACGGCACTAACGAAAACCCTAACTCAAAAGCGCCTCTTCAAACAACCTACGCATCCTAGGTGACGGAAGATAAAGGGTGATTGGCTCTCCTCTCCTGACCCTAGACCACCATACCCACTGTATTAGCTCAGTGAGAGCATAGGCGTCACTGACGGCCAGTCTTTGCGCTGGTCTTGTTTTGTGGCAAAGTTTTAGGATGAAAACTGACAATTTAGAAAAGCAGGTTAAGTTGCTGAGCATTCTCGTCGACGGGTGCAAGAAGCATCCTGCGTACAGAGCTATTCGCCCAGCTACGGGTCGTTGCCAGCCTTGTGTTGATATGTGGCAGGCAAGACAGGAACTGGAAGAGCTAAACAAATGACTATCAAAGTAGCCATCATTGGGTTGGGTATAATGGGACAGCGGATGCTTACCCACATGCGTCTTCATCCAGAATTCGAGCCAGATTATTTATGGGACCCAAAAAAATCTGCTTGCAAACAAGCCATCTCTTTAGACTCCCAATCTCAAATCATGGAAAGTGCGAGCCATGCCATAAAAAACGCAGACCTCGTTTATCTGGCATGTCCACCGGCCTCCCGGGAAGCGTATGCCCTTGAAGCGG
>Ga0181602_10002708_pt1 | contig 14704 bp, 13 predicted proteins | sample 041ome_14_FD_148640 | JGI IMG/M metagenome (GOLD analysis project Ga0181602, IMG submission 148640) | Coastal salt marsh microbial communities from the Groves Creek Marsh, Skidaway Island, Georgia - 041408US metaG (spades assembly) | ecosystem: Environmental > Aquatic > Marine > Intertidal zone...
TCAATCAACTCTTCTAAAAAATGTAAAAACTCTGGTAATTGATGTGTGTGTTCCATTAATTACAACCCTTGCAAGTTGTTATAATTTGCATTGAAAAATCATTTAAGTCGTAATTTTTAAGTGATTTCTTTTTAAGTATTTCGGAAAATAGATTTGATTTTAATTCTTCAGTATCACCACATTTTTTACAAATTGCTAATGCAGTATTATGGTCTTCTTCATGATCATGATTGCAAAGAACAAATGTTTTATTGATAGAATTTTTGTGAATTCTTTCTTCTTCAATCAGTTTATCAAGCGCTCGATAAACCGTCATAGGTTGTGTCTTTTTAATTTTCTGCAACTTATCTAAAATCTCATAAGCAGTGAGGTTTTTTGATGATTTTTTAATAATATTAAAAACTATTTCTGTATTTGACATGTTATGTTATAACATAACATATTAATTGATCAAGTAAAAATATAATATTAATTTCACTCACTAAATAAAAAGATTAGGATAAATAATGAATATGTTTATTAAAAAATATCTTAAATGGATAAGTACAGCTTTAGTATTAATTGGAATATTACTTACTAATTTAAACTACTACCCTATTAACATTTATTTTCATGGATTAGGAGTTGTAGGTTGGACAATTGCAGGATTTCTATCAAAAGATAAGGCGATACTAACTAATTTTGGTTTACAGATACCTTTGTTTTTAATTGGAATTTATAAAGTTGTATTTTAGTTTTAAAGTGGACATAAGTTTAAATTAGTTTAAAGGTCAACGAATCCATTATCTAATTTCATAATTAAAAAATAAATATATAGAATTATTATCCGTCTCCGACTAAACATTCCTTAAGTCAAGAATCAATAGGAACCGAAAACAATAATATAAAGGAGTAAAATGAATTTGACTTTAATTTACACGGTTATAGGGTTTGCCCTTGCCGGTTATAGCGTAATCGCTAACGACTCAATTCAAACACTAGGTACATTTATAGCTTCAAAAAAGAAGTGGTTTAAATGGTACGTACTTGCTGGATCAGCTTCAGCTGTTATGATTATAGCACTTGGATGGGGATGGTATGCGTATGACGGTGATATTTCATATGGAAGATTAACTAGAATACCTTATCAAGAAATTCAATGGTATCATGCAGTAGCACCTGCAATACTGTTATTATTAACAAGAATTGGGATACCTGTATCAACAACCTTTTTAGTTCTTTCAGCATTTGCTTCAACTGTTGTGCTTGAAAAAATGTTATTAAAAAGCGTTGTAGGTTATGGATTAGCAGCAATGGTTGCCTACATTGCATGGGTATTGGTATCTAAGTTCATCAATGAAAAATTTGATGAAGTAGATGAAAAATGGATAGGTTTTTGGAGAAATGCAGTATGGGTTTCTTCAGGTTGGTTATGGTGGGTTTGGTTATCTCACGATGTAGCTAATATTGCAGTCTATCTGCCGAGACAATTGAACTTAACTTTACTTTTAATTGTTATGGCTTATTTTACTTCATTATTATTTTATATTTTCTACATTCAAGGTGGACCAATTCAAAAAGTTGTTCTTGAAAAAACAGGAACAAGATATGCAAGATCAGCTACTATTATTAACGTAATTTACGCTGCTGTTTTATTCTACTTTAAAGAACTTAATGATCTACCTATGTCTACAACGTGGGTATTTGTAGGATTATTATGTGGTAGAGAACTTGCAATATCAACAATGAATAAAGACTATAAATTTAAGTACGTCTTTCCTTTGATTGGTAAAGACTTTCTTAAAATGATTTTTGGTTTAAGTGTATCAGTAGGTATCGTTTTAGCGATCCACTATATTATTATTCCAAATAATTGGTTTTAAATTATTTTTTGGGCGTATTATAAAAATTAATACGCCCGAATTTATAAAAATCTTCCCTTAAAAATTGAATTTTTTTTTAAAAATCATTAAAAGATCCACTTACTATGAAAAACAATCAAAATAAATACGGATTTACAAAAAAAGAGTGGAGTAAAATGAGTCCAATCATAAAATTGGAAAGAAAACTAGATAGAGTTAATCATATAATGGAGCTTATAAGAACTATAGTTCCTGTAATGCTGTTGCTTTTGAATACAATAATTATTCTTAAATTATTCAACTATATTTAAAATAGCTTAATACCAATCACCCCAATAACTATAAGCACAATAGAGATTATTTTTTTAAGATTGATAGTTTCTTTTAAGAAGAAATAGCCAATAAATATTGAGAAAAAAATACTTGTTTCTCTTAGAGCTGCAACTAGAGGAATTGGAGCTTTTGTGAAACCCCAAACAACAATTACATAGATAATAAAAGATATAGATCCACCTACCCAAAATATCATTTTGGCATCTTTAAAAACCTTTGAAAAAATATTCTCATGTTTGTTAAGTTTTAAAATGACAGGAAAAAGTAAAGCACTAAATAAAAAAGAAAAACTTATATAGGATATTGCTGATGTGCTTATTCTTGCTCCATATCCGTCGATCAACGAATAAAGGCCTATAAATGATCCAGTAAGAAGTGAGTATTTAATGATCTCAATTTGATTTTGATTTTTTGAACCAAATAATCCAAAAAACATTATTCCTGCACAGATTAATAATATTGAAACTAGAGTTACTTTTTTGAATATAACTCCAAGAAATATAATAGAAATTAATGTAGCCAATAAAGGTCCAAAACCTCTGAAGATTGGATAAACGTTAGTATAATCACCTACCTTATAAGAATTAAGCATATACCATTGATAACCTTGGTGAGCTAAAACACTTGCAATTATATACGGTAGCGACTCTCTCCCCGGTAAAGGAAAATATAAAATACAAATTAAAGCTAAAGGTATATGACCTAAAACAATAGCTAGAACTGCAATAGCTTTATCTGGATGATGCTTGACCATTGCATTCCAAATTGCATGCATAATAGTCGCTAATAGGATTACAAAAAAGACTGTGGTGTCCATTAAATGTTTATTTTACTCTACCGTAAACGTCTTGAAATCTTACAATATCAGTTTCTTTTAGTATTGAGCCAACTTGAGCTTCAACAATCTTAACTGGTTTTTTTCCAGGATTTTGAACTCTATGAATGGCCTCTAATGGAATAAATATGTGTTCTCCAGGTTTTTTAATAATTGTCTCTTTGTTTAGAGTTATTTTGGCATTTCCTTGGGTAACCAACCAATGTTCAGCTCTATGGTAATGTTTTTGTAAACTTAGTATTCCTTTTGGTTTGACATAAAGTTCTTTGATTAAAAATTCTTTCCCTTCAAATAGGTTTGTGTATTTACCCCATGGCCTGTAATAAACATTTTTCTTTTTAATGTATTTATTTTTATTCTTGTCATACATCTTTAAAATTTCTTTCCAACTACCAAGATCTGACCAAGGTATATCTAGTTTAATAGCATTAATCTCTTTTGTTTTTTCAAGGATTGCATAATCAAATGATTTAGCAGTAGCTTTTATAAATGAGGCTTTATTTAAATAATAAGTATTAGATTTATATTTAGCTTTATTCACAGCCTTAATACAGTTTCTATAAATTGTTGGCTGATATTTTTTAAAGTTATTGATAATTGAATCTTTTCGAAGAAAAAACATCCCTGAATTCCAATAACCTTTTTGCTTAATTACTTGTTTTGCTTTAGCTTCTTTTGGTTTTTCAATAAATTTTCTTACTTTATTGATATTACCTTTAATTTTTTTTGTTATGAAATATCCATATTCACTTGATGGCGAGGTTGGTTTAATTCCAAATATAAATATATTTTGATCAGTTAAATTAGCTTTGTTTTTATGAATAGATTTATTAAAGACATCTGTTTTTTCAATTAAATGATCAGCTGAAAAAAACATTAATGCTTGTTCCATTGGAATATCTTTAATTAATGCAGTACTTAAAATAGCAGGTGCTGTATTCCTTTTTGCTGGCTCGAGAACAATTTTAAATTTTTTTATTTTATGTTTTTTTAAATGTTGTTTTACTTGTTTTAGATATTTTGAATTAGTGCTTATAATTGGGGCGTCGAATATAGATGCCTTAACTCTCTCTAAAGTTTTGCCAAGTAAAGTCCAATTACCAAAATCAATAAATTGTTTTGCTTGATGATTTTTAGAATTTGGCCAAAGCCTTGTGCCAGCACCACCACATAAAATAACTGGTCTTATTTTCATTAAATCTTAGAATATTCTCTAACTTCTTTTTTCTTTCCAGGATGTGTTGGTGCTCCCAAATAAGCAGGGCCAACTGTTTGAGCATATTTCCAAATCGTTCCAGACCCAAAGTCAGATTTTTTAGCTTTCCATTTTCTTTTTCTCTTAGCAAGTTCAGCTTTTGACAATCTAACGTTTATTGTTCCTTTTTTTGCATCAATATCGATGATATCTCCATTCCTTAAAAGGGCTATAGGACCTCCTAGAGCCGCCTCAGGGCCCACATGACCTACACAGAAGCCTCTTGTGGCACCAGAGAACCTTCCGTCAGTTATAAGAGCTACTTTCTCACCTTTTCCTTGTCCATAAATAGCACCAGTTGTCGATAACATTTCTCTCATACCAGGTCCTCCAACAGGACCTTCATATCTAACTACAATAACATCCCCATCATTATATTTTCTGCTTTGAACAGCTTTCATTGCGCTTTCTTCATTATCAAAACATCTTGCTTTACCAGTAAATTGTAATTTCTTTAGACCTGCAATTTTAACAATTCCACCTTCAGGAGCTAAATTACCTTTTAGTCCAACTACCCCACCATCTGGTGATAATGGGTTATTGTAAGCTCTTAAAACTTTTTGTTTTGGATTAAACTTAATTTTTCTTAAATTTTCTTTCATGGTTTTGCCTGTAACTGTCATACAATCCCCATGAATATATCCACCATCATAAAGTGTTTTTAATAACATTGGCACACCACCAGCTAACCACATATCTTTTGCAACATATTTTCCACCCGGTTTTAAATCTGCAAGATAAGGAGTTCTTTTAAATATTTTTGCAACATCCATTAGATCAAACTTAATCCCTGCTTCATTTGCAATAGCAGGTAAATGTAAAGCAGCATTCGTTGAACCACCTGTTGCTGCAACAATTGTTGCTGCATTTTCTAAAGCTTTTCTTGTAACTATATCTCTTGGTTTAATTCCTTTAGCTAAAAGGTTCATAACAGTTTTGCCGCTTTCTTTTGCGTACTTATCTCTTTCCTCATAAGGCGCAGGAGTACCAGCAGAGTAAGGTAAAGCTAAACCAATAGCTTCAGATACACATGCCATTGTATTTGCTGTAAACTGGCCTCCACAAGCACCAGCACTAGGACACGCAACTAATTCTAAAGCTCTTAATTCTTTTGCTGACATTTGACCTGATGAATGTTTTCCAACAGCTTCAAAAACATCAACAACAGTAACATCTTTCCCTTTATATCTTCCAGGAAGAATTGAACCTCCATAAATAAAAACACTTGGAACATTTAAACGAACCATCGCCATCATTAAAGCGGGCAAAGATTTATCACAACCAGCAATACCAACTAATGCATCATAACAATGACCTCTAACAGTTAGCTCAGCTGAATCTGCTATTACTTCACGTGAGATCAAAGAAGACTTCATACCTTCATGACCCATTGCAATCCCATCAGTAACCGTAATCGTACAAAATTCTCTAGGAGTTCCACCATTAGCTCTAACACCTTTTTTAACTGATTGAGCTTGTCTCATTAAAGCAATATTACAAGGAGCTGCTTCATTCCAAGTTGATACAACGCCCACAAAAGGTTTTGATACGTCTTTTTCGGTTTCACCCATTGCATAATAAAAAGATCGGTGCGGTGCTCTATCTGCGCCTAGTGAAGTATGTCTGCTTGGAAGTTTCTTTTTATTAAATTTTGGCATTATATTCCCTCTATGGTTAATGAGATTTTCTTAATATCATTTTCTAAATTATTATAATTAGTTTTTTCTTGTTCAACAATCTCTTTTGGTGCTCTATCTACAAATCCTTTGTTAGATAATCTTTTAGATATACTGTTTAATTCATTTTGGTATTTTTCTTGTTTTTTAAGTAAGTTAGATTTTATCAAATCAAGATCAACATTTTCGTCAAAATAAATCTTATAAATTTCACCAGATATTACCATTGAAGCTGCAGATTTATCTAAATCTTCATTATGAAACTTATTTATTCTTCCTAGTTTTTTTAAAACAGTCTCGTTATCTTTAATAAATTTTTGACTATCTTTATTCAAATTTTTAATAGAAATATCCGTGAAAGAACCTGGGCTTACATTAAGCTCATTTTTAAATGATCTTAAATCAGAAATAATGTCTATAATTTTTTGAACATCTATTGAAGATTGATCTTTTTTTGTTTCATCATTAGGCCAATTTGAATACATTAAATAATCTTTACTTGAATTATCAAACTTATTATTCAGCCATATTTCTTCAGTTACAAATGGGATAAATGGATGAAGAATTTTTAATAATTGCTTAAAAACGTATACAGCAGTAGCTCTAACTTCATTTTTGGCACTATCATCGTCGGAATATAAAATTGTTTTTGATAACTCCAAATACCAATCACAATAAGAATTCCATGCAAATTTATAGGAATTTTTTGCAGCCTCATCAAAACGATAATCTTTTATATTTTGTTCAATGGTGCTCTTAACTTCAATTAATTCGCTGTATATCCACTTGTTAATATTAAGTGTAAAATTTGGTTTTTCATTTGAATTGAAATCACATTCATTAGAAATTAAAAAGTTGTTAGCATTCCATAATTTATTTAAAAAATTTCTATAACCTTTAACTCTATCTTCAGAAAGTTTAACATCAGTTCCAGGAGATGCCATGGAAAGCAGAGTAAATCTTAATGCATCCGCACTATATTTTTCAATTAAATCTAAAGGATCAATTACATTTCCTTTGGATTTTGACATTTTCTGTCCCTTTTCATCTCTTACTAATGCATGAACATAAATATCTTTAAAAGGTTCTTTCTCTAAAAACTCCATTCCAAACATCATCATTCTTGCAACCCAAAAAAAGATAATATCAAAGCCGGTTACAAGAACAGTCGTTGGATAAAATTTTTCAAGATATTCAGTTTTTTCTGGCCAACCCAATGTAGCAAAAGGCCAAAGTCCTGATGAAAACCAAGTATCTAAAACATCTGGATCTCTAATTAATTCAACATCTTTGTTATAGAAATCTTTAGCATCTTTTTTTGCTTCTTCTTCGTTGTTAGCAACAAAGATTTTACCATCTGGACCATACCAGGCAGGGATTTGATGGCCCCACCATAATTGACGTGAAATACACCAGGGTTCTATATTATTCATCCATTGAAAATAAGTCTTTGACCAATTTTCAGGAAAAAAATTTGTTTTTTTATTATTAACAATTTCTTTTGCTTTAACTGCCAGTTTTTCTGCATCAACAAACCATTGATCAGTTAAAAAAGGTTCTATAACTGAATTTGATCTATCACCATATGGAACTTTATTTCTTATATCTTCATCTTTAACAAAAAATTCTTTTTCTTTTAATTCCTTTAAAAGTTTTTTACGTGCATCAAATCTATCTAATCCAGTATAATCTTTAGGTGCGTTTTCATTAATTTTTCCATCTTCTGTAAAAATATTTATAACTTCTAAATTATTTCTAACTCCAACTTCATAATCATTAAAATCATGAGCAGGCGTAATCTTTAATGCTCCTGTGCCTTGTTCTGGATCAGCGTAATCATCTTCAATAATTTTAATTCTTCGACCAACAATTGGAATAGTTACTGTTTTTCCAACTAGTGATTTAAAACGATCATCTTTTGGATTGACTGCAATTGCAGTATCTCCAAACATTGTCTCAGGTCTTGTTGTTGCAATGGTAATAAAATCAGAAGTGCCATCGATTGGATATCGAATGTAGTATATTTTGGAATTAACTTCTCTTTGATCAACTTCTAAATCTGAAATAGCTGTTTTTAAAACAGTATCCCAATTAACAAGTTTTTTAGCTTTATAAATTAATTGTTTCTTATGAAGTTCAACAAATACTTTTATTACAGATTTTGAGAGGTTTTCGTCCATGGTAAAAGCATTACGGGACCAATCACATGAGCAACCTAATTTTTTAAGCTGATTAATGATAATATCACCATATTGGTTTTTCCACTCCCAAACCTTTTCGATAAATTTTTCTCTACCCAGATCAGTTTTATTGATGCCCTCTTTTTCCAGTTTTCTTTCAACAAGAGCTTGTGTTGCTATACCGGCATGATCGGTTCCTGGTTGCCAAAGAGTTTCATAACTATTCATACGATAATATCGAACTAAAAAATCTTGAATTGAATTGTTTAATGCATGTCCCATATGCAATGATCCAGTTACATTTGGTGGTGGGATTACTACTGAATATTTTTTTGAATTAGATCTTGGTTTAAATAATTCATTTTTTTCCCAATAAGAATAAATCTTATCTTCAACATCTAAATGAATGTATTTATCGCTACTCATGGGTGTATTTAGTTTATAATTTAATAATCTAAATTAACAATAATCAAATTAGATGGTTATTTAATAGACTAATCAAAAATATTTTATATAAAACTGCTTGTAGCTATTTACTAAAACTTAAGGCAACGTGGCGGAATGGTTACGCAGAGGATTGCAAATCCTTGTATCCCGGTTCGATTCCGGGCGTTGCCTCCAAAAAAAATCTTGTTTTAGTTATAAAAAAAAGTAAGTTGAGTTTTTTATATTCCTCGGTAGCTCAGTTGGTAGAGCAGTTGACTGTTAATCAATTGGTCGCAGGTTCGAGTCCTGCCCGGGGAGCCAAAAAATATTTATCCGACTTTAGAAATTGTATTATTAGTTAGCTGTAAAGATTTATTGAATTTTAATTTTTGATCAGCATTAAGTTCAGAATATAATTTAACCAAAAAGTTATAATTTACATTCATATGACCTTCTTGTGATTTTTCTAAATTTATTAAATATTCAGAAAAATCTTCAAAAAAATAATTTATTGGAACTTTTAAATAATTAGATAATTGCAATAATCTTATAGAACTAACTCCATTAGTACCTTTTTCATATTTTTGAATTTGCTGAAATGTAACATTAATTGCTTTAGCAACTTTTGTTTGTGTCAATCCTAAAGCTAATCTTCTTAATTTGAGTTTGTTACCCAAATGTTTATTGAAATTATCTTCCATTAAGACCCCTCTTAATTTGTTAAGTGTTTATTCAACTACTTTTCTCATAAACATCAACTTTTAAATTTTTTTTTTTTTGCAAAAAAGCTAGGAAAAATAAAAACCGTCAAGTTTTTTTTTAATAAAAATAATTAAATATTTTAGCGGTATTAAAGAATTTGGCTGAGAAATAATTTGGTTCTATCGCTCTTTGGGTTTGCAAAAAACTCTTGTGTATCAGCTTTTTCTACAATCATTCCTTCATCCATAAAGATCATTTTATCAGCTACTTCTTTAGCAAATCCCATTTCATGAGTAACAACTATCATGGTCATCCCTTGTTTTGCTAAATTTACCATTACATCAAGTACTTCTTTGATCATTTCTGGATCTAAAGCTGACGTTGGCTCGTCAAATAACATAATTTTTGGCTTCATGCACAAGGCTCTTGCAATTGCAACCCTTTGTTGTTGGCCACCTGATAGTTGACCTGGGTATTTTTGGGCTTGATCTAAGATTTGAACTTTCTCAAGATGCTCTAATGCTAATTCTTCAGCCTCTTTTTTAGGCATTTTCTTAACCCAAATTGGCGCTAATGTGCAGTTATCTAATATTGATAAATGTGGAAATAAATTGAATTGTTGAAAAACCATTCCAACTTCAGCTCTAATTTGTTCAATATTCTTAGTGTCTTCAGTTAAAGTATTACCATCAACAATAATATCACCTTGTTGGTGCTCTTCTAGTCTATTGATGCATCTTATTAGAGTTGATTTACCAGAACCTGAAGGTCCGCAAACAACAATTTTTTCTTTGGGTTTAACTTCTAGATTAATATCTTTAAGAACTTGGAATTCTCCAAACCACTTATTAACATTTTTTATTTCAATTATGCTATTCGACATCTACCTATCAGTTTTATATTTTTGTTCTAAATTATAACTATATTTACTCATTGCATAACAAATAATCCAGAAAATTATTGCTGCAAATACATACCCTTCCATAGCAAAACCTAACCATTCAGGATTTGTTTTTGCAAGATTGAGCATTCCAACTATCTCGAGTAATCCAACAACAAAAATTAAAGGTGTATCTTTTACTAACGCTAAAAAAGTATTTGCAATACCGGGTATAACTAATTTTAAAGCTTGGGGTAAAATTACAAATATATGCATTTTCCAATAACCCATTCCAAGTGATTTAGCAGCTTCATACTGGCCTCTAGGTAAAGCTTGTAAACCTCCTCTAATCACTTCAGCAACATAAGCTGCTTCAAATAAAGAAATTGCTATAATTGCTCTTACTAATTTATCTATAAAAATATCTTCTGGTAAAAACATTGGAAACATTACAGCAGACATAAACAGAACTGTAATTAAAGGAACACCACGCCAGAACTCAATAAATCCAACTGAAATATATCTGATAAGTGGATATCCAGATCTTCTTCCTAATGCAAATGCCATTCCAATTGGAAAGCAAAATATTAAACAGAAGAAAGATATTATAAAGGTTAACGATAAACCTCCCCATGCACCAGTTTCAACCCAATTTAAACCATCTAATTTTCCAAGTTCTATTAATTCATCATAAAAAATAAAATATTTCAGTAAGATGTAAATTGTAATTGGAACTAATAAAAAATAATAAAATTTAAATTTACTTGGAATAAAGAAGCCAATTATAATTGATATGATTGCAGCAATTATTCCATAAGAAAAATCAAAAAATACTGGACCACCAGAAATAAAAAAGAAAATAAATAAAAAAGCTATAAAAGGATAAATTACAACATAATAAAGTGTTAAATATTTCTTAAATTTTTCAGTTGCAAAATAACCAACAGATCCAAGAAGTCCTAAAGAAATAAAAGATAAATTAATTCTCCATTGTTCAGCATTTGGATACATTCCATACATAAATCTGTTTAACCATACTTTAATATAAGTCCAACAAGCACCACTACCTGAACAAACATCTTTACTATCACCAGCAAAACTAGCATCAATTATGAACCAACTTAGTAATGGTGGTAAGGATTTTATTATTATGAATATTATTAATAATGAAAGAATTGCATTAAAATTATTAGTATTAATATTTTTATTTAAACTATCTAAAAATTTAAAACCACTTTGTTCAATTCGAATAAAAAATAAACCTATAAATCCAATTATTATCGGCAAAACAAAACTAATTTTACTTGGTAAAAACCCAGTAAGATTTATTTGAAAAAAAGAATTTAGAAAAACATCCAAAATACTTAGGAAAAACAAAAATGTACCTATGTACAAAAATGTATTTAAATTAGAAATATCAGGTTTTAAAAAGTTAATCTTGGTCATAATTATTTTTCCTGAATTGCAATTTTTTTATTATACCAGTTCATAAATAATGAAATTGTTATGCTTAAAGTTAAATAAGTAAACATTGTTATAAATACTATCTCAATTGCTTTACCTGTTTGCATTAAAGCAGTACCCGCAAAAACTAACACAAGATCGGGATAAGCTATAGCAGCTGCCAAAGATGAGTTTTTTGTTAAATTCAAATATTGATTTGTTGTAGGTGGTATTATTATTCTTAATGCTTGAGGCATTATAACTAGTTTTAAAACTTGATTTGGGGTTAATCCAATTGAAGCAGCTGCCTCTTTTTGGCCTTTACCAACGCCTTGTATTCCAGCCCTAACACACTCTGCAATAAATGTTGCGGTATATAAAGATAAAGCAAGTGTTAATGCGATAAGTTCTGGTGGCAAACTAATACCACCCTCAAATTTGAAAGATGTTTGGGCTAATTGAATTAGTTTTGGTGTCTCTAAAGTGGCGCTCACACCACCGATTAAAAAGCTCAATAGTGGTAAAATGATAATTAAACCAATTGAAATAATAAATACTGGTATTTGTTTTCCTTGTGTTTCTTGAACTTTTTTAGCATGAATTCTAATAACAATTATTGCAATTATTGCAGCGATGACTGAATAAAAAAATATATTAAAGTTTTCCCAGATAAAAGTTGGAACGTAAAGACCCTTAATGGTCATATAAATATTGCCAAAAATAGGTTCTGCATTTTGTGGTAACGGTAATGCTCTAAGAGCAGCAAAATACCAAAAGAAAATCTGGAGTAATAAAGGAATATTTCTAAAAAATTCTACATAGAAAGCCGCAAACTGATTAATTAAATAATTCGGTGATAACCTTGCTACTCCAATTATCACTCCTAAAATTGTTGCAAAAATAATTCCAATTACAGATACAAGCAATGTATTTAGTAATCCAACTAGATAAGCTCTAAAATATGAATGTGATCCATCGTATTCGATTAATGAAAACTGAACATCAAAAGAGGCAGCTTGGGATAGAAAACCAAAACCAAAAGCAATACCTCTATTTTCCATATTAATTGAGGCATTATTTGCAAAAAAACCAAAAACTAAAACTACAGCAACAACTGTAATTAGCTGAGGTAATATATCTTTTAATTTAAAGTTCACAGTAAATGTATAAAAAAAGGGCCAGAAAAATCCAGCCCTTTTTAATTAATTAAAAGTGCAATTATCTTGCAGGTGGTACGTATAAAATTCCACCTTTAGTCCATAATTCATTTGGACCTCTGTCAGGTAAAATTCCAGTGTCTGCTATATTTCTTTTATAACTTTCACCGTAGTTTCCAACTTGCTTGATAATTCTTAAGCTCCACTCATTGTCTAGACCAAATGCAGCACCTAATTCACCTTCAGAACCAACTAATCTTTTGATTTGTGGGTTTTCTGAAGTTTTCATCATGTCAGCATTAGCAGATGTAATTCCATACTCTTCTGCTTCAATCATAGTGTTTAGAGACCATCTTACGATATCTTCCCAAACAGCATCACCTTGTCTAACAACCGGACCTAATGGCTCTTTAGAGATTGTTTCTGGCAATACAATATGCTCATCAGGGTTGCTCATTTTTGTTCTTTGAGCAGCTAATCCTGATTTATCAGTTGTATATGTATCACATCTTCCTGAATCGTATGCAGCAACAACTTCGTCAGCTTTTTCAAAAGCAACTGGTTCATAAGAAATTCCTCTTGAATTAAAGAAGTCTCTCATGTTTAGCTCAGTTGTTGTACCAATGTTTGTACAAGCTGAGATACCATTTTTGAATTGACTTGTTGAAGTGATACCAGAACTTTTTCTAACCATGAAACCTTGACCATCATAGAAGTTTACTCCTACGAAAGTAAGTCCAATATCTGCATCTCTAGAAAGGGTCCAAGTTGTGTTTCTTGATAAGATATCAATCTCACCAGATGTTAAAGCTGTAAATCTTTCTTTAGCACTTAGTGGTGTAAACTTAACTTTGTTTGCATCACCTAGAACTGCAGCAGCTACCGCTCTACATACATCAACGTCTACACCAGTCCAATTTCCAGCAGCATCAGCGTTTGAAAATCCTGGAAGACCTTGAGATACTCCACATCTAACAAAACCCGTTTTCTGAGTGTTTTTTAGTGTCTTAGATTTTTTAGCAGCCATTGTTTCTGTTGAAAAAGTAAGCAACACAGCAAACACAGCAACTAAAGAAGTTAATTGTTTTAAGTATTTAAACATTATTCTTCCTCTACGTTATAGTTTTATTTGTTAACAAATAATTCAAAGTTTATTTTGAATTGGCGGAATTAAAACATTCTGAGAAAAATTAGCAAGGTCTAAAAATGACCTAAAAACATAAAAAATGGCGCGCCCTGGAGGATTCGAACCTCCGACCCTCGGTTTAGAAAACCGATGCTCTATCCAGCTGAGCTAAGGGCGCAAATTTACAATACATATACAATATATATCTAATCTTTAAATAGAAAATTTTTAATTATTATTAAAATTGTTAATAATTCAATTCTCCCAATGATCATAAATAAAATTAAACAGTTTTTGGTAAATGAGTTAAGATTATAAAAATCAAAATCGGACAAACCATAAGCTGAAGAATTGACGGTATTCATAATAGTCAATACTGATAGTTTAAAGGCATTTTCAAAATCAAATAAACTAAAACTTAAAAGTAACGTTAAAGTAAATAGCGAAATTACAAATATTAAAATAGTTAAAAAATATTTATTAATTTCTTTAAAATCAAAATTAATCTTAGTAAAAATTAGTTTGTTCATAAATATATTCTTTGGTCTGCTAAAAGATAAAATTTGATTAATAGAATATTTAAATAACGAATAGACTTTAATAAATCTTAGACCTGAACTGGTTGAAAAAAAGGATCCACCAATTATTACTAAAATTAAATAAATTATATTTAGATTAGATTGATCAAAATTTAAAGAAAAACCAATATTTGACATACTGCTTGATAATGACAAGAGATTTTTTGAAAAATCATTATTAAAAGAAAAAAAAATAAAAAAAATTGAAACAACGATAAAATAATAAAATATTAAATGAATATCTTCATAAAAAAAATTTATATTTTTTTTTT
>Ga0181602_10002746_pt1 | contig 14573 bp, 10 predicted proteins | sample 041ome_14_FD_148640 | JGI IMG/M metagenome (GOLD analysis project Ga0181602, IMG submission 148640) | Coastal salt marsh microbial communities from the Groves Creek Marsh, Skidaway Island, Georgia - 041408US metaG (spades assembly) | ecosystem: Environmental > Aquatic > Marine > Intertidal zone...
CGCGCGGAAACCCTCGGATCGACGCGCGCGGCGTCGGCACACCGCGGCGTCGATCGCGTCTCCGCGCGCGCGCCGACGGTCGACGCGCGACGAGAGCATGCTCGCGTCCACCGTCTCCGCGCGCGGCGCCGCGCCGTCGCCGCGCGGCGCGAGCGCGCGCGCGGGACCGGGACCGCGCGCGGGCGCGGCGACGACGACGCGACGCGCGGCGACGGCGAGCGCGCGCGCGACGCTCGGAAACTACGGCGGATTCGTCGATGGGAATAAACTCGCGCGCGGGCTGGCGCGAGGCGACGGACGACGACGCGCGGCGACGTTCGCGGAGCGCGCGGGCGGGGCGGTGCGCGCGCCGAGGACGCGAGGCGGACGCGCGACGAAGACGATGATGCCGATCGGTGTCCCGCGCGTGCCGTACAAGACGCCGAACGAGAACATGTGGCAGTGGGTTGATATTTGGAATTGCTTGTACCGAGAGCGGATCATCTGGATCGGGCAGACGATCGACGAGGAACTCGGGAACCAACTCGTGGCGACGATGTTGTTCCTGGACAGCGCGGATCGAAACAAGCCGATGTACCTGTACATCAACAGCGAGGGGGGGCAGATCGTGCCCACGATGGCGATCATGGACACCATGAAGCATCTGAACGCCGAGGTCGGGACGGTGGGGTTCGGAAGCGCGCGCGCGATGGGCGGTTTACTCTTGGCGAGCGGGGCCAAGGGCAAGCGCGCGGCGCTCCCGAACACGTGCATCATGCTTCATCATCCCTCCGGCGTCGCCCGCGGTTCGGCTTCGGACGTTCAAAACGAGGGTAAAGAGCTCATGCGCATCCGCGGTCAGATCAACAAGAAGATCAGCGACATCACCGGTCGTCCCGTCGAGCAAGTGTCCGAGGAGATTCGTCGCGACAAGCACTTCACCCCCGAAGCCGCGCTCGATTACGGCATCATCGACAAGATTCTCTACCGTCCGCGCGCGGGCGCGAGATGATCACGACACCGTTCGCTTCGTTCCTCGCATTCGTTCGCGGCGCGCCTTACGCGCGTTCGTTTGTCATAGTTTGATTCTTCGCGCTTCGCGACCGCGTCCCCTCGTCGCGCTATCCAGATCCCGCGCCCTCGAAAACGCCACTGATGGGCTCCAGCGCCTCTTCAATGCGTCATCCTAAAACCCTAGCCCTAGTTATGACGTCCCGTGACGTCGATGATGCGCCGACGTCACCACACGTCGACGCGCTCGCCCGCGCCCGACCGATCGCGCGCGCGCGAGCACGCGAGCGCCTCTCGCGCCTCTCGCGCCGCGTCTCCCGCGCCCTCGCGCCGCGACTCGGCGCGCTCGACGACGCGCGACGCGACGCGCGCGCCGACCGAGGGATCGACGGCGACGGCGCCGCGCGACGGCGACGGCGACGCGGCGCGGACGCGGCGCGCGCGGTGAGGCGCGATGATGCGCGCGACGACGACGACGACGACGCTGAGCGCGCGCGCGGGATGCGCGACGCAGACGCAGGAACGGTGGACGAGCGTGAGGTCGATGGCGACGAGTCGAGGGGCGAGCGGGACGCGCGGGACGGCGACGCGAGGCGGACGCGCGAGCGCGAGAGCGCGCGGAGAAGGCGCGACGGTGAGATTAGAGCGCGAAAGGGAAGAGATGAGACGGAGAACGGGCGCGAGCGGCGGCGCGAGAGGACGGACGTGCGCGCGGGGAGGCGCGAGGAGACGCGCGGTGGCGCCGGATGCGGCGCAGGATAAGAGCGGGACGCCGATGGGGGGACGAGTGGCGACGTCGTTCGATGAGCTCGATCCGGAGCATAACACGTCGTTCGGATCGAGTGACGAGGGGAAAGGATACGACATCGCGCAGATCACGGCGCCGGTGGCGGAGGATATGGAACAGCTGCGCCTGAATTTGAGGGATATCATCGGAAGGAAGAATCCGCTCCTCTTGGCGGCGGCGGATCAAATTTTTGGCGCTGGAGGGAAGCGGCTGCGACCGGTCTTGGTGTTTCTCGTCGCGCGTGCGACGGCGGAACTGATGCATATGAGCGATATTACGGATAGACAGAGACGGTTGGCGGAGATTACGGAGATGATTCACACGGCGTCGCTCGTGCACGACGACGTGTTGGACGACTGCGATACGCGTCGCGGCAAGGAAACCATCCACACGTTGTACGGCGCGCGCGTCGCGATTTTGGCCGGTGACTTCTTATTCGCGCAGTCGTCGTGGTTCCTGGCGAACTTGGACAACTTGGAGGTGATTAAGCTCATCTCGCAAGTCATCGCGGATTTCGCCGACGGGGAAATTTCTCAGGCGGGCGCGCTGTTCAACTGCGACTTGACCCTGGACGAGTACCTCGAAAAGAGTCACAACAAGACGGCGTCTTTGATCGCGGCGTCGTGCAAGTCCGCGGCGGTGTTCAGCGAAGTGACCGAGTCGGTCAAGGTTGACATGTACGAATACGGTAAGCACCTCGGGTTGGCGTTTCAGGTCGTGGACGATATCTTAGACTTTACGCAATCGGAGGAGCAGTTGGGTAAGCCTCAAGGCCAAGACTTAGCGAGCGGAAACTTGACAGCCCCGACGATTTTCGCGCTGCGGGCAAAGCCAGAGTTGCGTGCGTTGATTGAGACGCAGTTTGAGAACGAGGGCGATCTTCAGAGAGCGATTGAGATCGTCAACGAGTTCGGCTTGGAGGAGGCTCAAAAACTGGCGAAGAGAGAGGGCGACATCGCGCTGGCGTCTCTCAGGCAACTCCCCGATAGTGAAGCAAAGCGGTCGTTAGTAGGCATGGTTGGGTACGTTCTCGAGCGTATCTATTAAAAGCACATCCAGCGCGCATTTTTTAGGTTGCCAAAACAAAACAAGTTCCAACATCACTAAAACACGCCCGATCGATCAAATATTATCTATCGTTTCCGTTCGAATACACCGTGAGAGGCGATGGTATCGTCATCGCGCTTCGCCTCGTCGAGCGAGCGCACGTATCCACCGGTAATACCTCTCGATATGCGATAGAGGAGCGAGTTCTCGGGCGCGCCGTCGTCGACGATGACGTCCCGACGCTTCTCCATGGCTTCGACGTTTGGCGGGAAAAGCTTCGGTTGATCGAGGCTTTCTCGCGGAATGTGCCTCGCATAGGGCAATCCCGGACGACACCGATCATACGCGTGTAGAAGCGACTCAAATGTTCGCTTCCACGTCAACCCACTCGTGCTCGCCACCGCTGCGGCAGACATGCGTTTCGCGAGCTCTCTATCCTTCATCAATCGCCTGATTGCGTTGACGTAGTTGGTAACGTCGCCGGGCAATGGTGCCGTGTTCTTCACAATGATCCCGCTCACCTCATCTTGCACTATAGCTCGATTCACACCAACGTCATCCGTGATCACGGGCAACCCTGAAGCCATGGCTTCGATGAGATTGTTTGGAATCACCTCTGTCTTCGACGGGAAGAAGAATATATCTCCCGCCGCGTACGTTTTCGCGAGATTTGTCCCACCTTTATGACCTAGAATCACCACGTTTTCAAACTGCTTCAAGCTTGATCGCACCCAAGCCAAATCCGGTCCATCGCCGGCGACGACGACTCGAAACTTTGGTAAATCCGCCTCGCGCTGCGCGACCTTGTTCAACGACTGGATCGTTTTCACAAAGCTCCCGAGACCTTTCTCGCGAACGATGCGAGCGACCCATAGAATGACAATATCGTCGCTCGATGCGCCGAAGACATCTCGTCTGTACTCGTCATCGCGCATCGATGGGTTGTACAACGTTTGATTGACTCCTCGCGGAAAGAATCCCATCTTTTCTCCGGGAATCCCGATCGAACGGAGATGGTTCGCCGCGGCGTACGTCGGTACGGCGACGACATCGCACATGGAATAAAAATCTTTGAGCAAGTGTTGGATCGGATGGGTCAACAATCTGACGCGATAGTACTGCATGTAAGTGTCAAACGCAGTGTGATATGAACACACCGAGCACGCGCCAACTTCTCTGGCCCAACGCACCGCGCTGTGACCGAGCATGTCAGGTGCGGCGACGTGCACGACGTGAGGATTGTACGCCTCGAGAACAGCGCGTTGCCTGGCTTGCAATGGGGCCGCCATCTTGTATTCTGGCCGTCCAGGAACTTCAACGGCGGGCACCGGCGCCACGAGTTGGTGAACGCTGTGGTAATTGTTCGCCTCAACGTAATCTCGCTCGGCTAGATCCGGAGACATGACGAGCACACTCGCATCGTCCCGATCGCGTAAATAGCTGGCAAAGCGCTTCATCGTTCGACTTACGCCGTCAACGTGCTCCCAAACAGTAGTGACGATGGCGATTCGACGCACATCCAGCGCGACTACGTCGGACGACGCCTCGCTGCACGCCAACTCCGGACACGTCTTGTCGCTCACGACATTTTTTGCTTCCTTCAGCGTTGTCGCCAAGTCTGACGTCGCTTTACGCGCGTCTTCCAACCCGCACGCTTCGTACGCCGAAGCGACTTGGTACAACTGTTCCACCGCGCCCTCGTGCCACTGGTAGTGCTGCACGGAAATTGGCACTGGGAAAATGTTGTCCTGACGAATGTCCAACGCCGTCGCCGGAACAACGTCGTCGTGCGCGAAATCGTGCAGCGCACGCACATCGGCGACGTCAAATTTTAGCTTATGTGCGATCACCATGCCTTCGCGCGGAAGTACTTGACCCGCTCCATTTGTATTCGGCGGCGACCTTCGCACGTCGCACGCCGGCCCCACGTGACACTTTCTCGGATAGCTCTTGTGCAACGACGTCTCCGCCTCGCGCTCGACAAGGGAACCATCGGAAGAGATTCGATCGAACCAAACACCGTTCACGAGCTCGAAACCGAGCGCGTCCGCGCGCGCCAGAAACGCAGGAATGCTATACTTTTCGCTCCCCAAATCCGCTTGCTCGGGGACGAATAAATGTTCATCAATGTCGGCTAAAATCACCCAATCTTCCTCGCACGCCACGCCCGCGAGTTGCCGTTGCCAATATCTCGACAAATCGCTGTGTAAAAGCGTCTCGCCCCAGTATTTAGAGTACGTCACCCCGCGTTTCTTCATCACCGTTTCAAATTTCCCAAACCGCGATTTCGAAGCCTCTCCGACGTGCACCACCATAAACACATTCTCCGCCGGAATCTTCCCGTAGTCGACGTAATGCGTCAAAAATTCCTCTAAAAGTCTCACCCCAAACGTCGCGTGCGCGTGCACGCCCGTCAACAGCACCGTCTTCGCCGCCTTTCCTCGTCCGAGCGCCTTGTCCAACGCGCTCCTCCGCCGTCCCGCCGAGCTCACTCGCCGCGGTCTGTACCTTCGATTCGGTCCCTCGAACCGTCCTCGATCGCCCGCGTCCAGGTCCCCACAGCTCAATTTCTTCGCCCGCCGTCCATCGCCTCCCTCGGCGCCGCTCCACGACTCGAGCGCTCTGTCCGCGCGTCTCGCGCTCAGCGCGTGTCGCCGTCTCGACGGCGCCCGTCCGTCGCTCATCCATCGCACCGCCCACACCACCATCGCGCACGCGCACGCGCGCGCCACCATCACCCGCGTTGTCGCGCGTCGCCTTCGTCCGCTCCGCTGTCCTCGCTCCCGTCGCGCGCCGTCGTTTCGCCACGCCGCCGCCGCGCCGACTCTATCCATCATCTTAATCAACTTTTGTCGCCACCGCGCGCGGCTGCCGCACAGCGCGCGGTGCTGCGCCCGGGTCCAGGACGTGTGCGGGGAGCTGTCGCCGCTCGCGCTCGTCGCGAGCGGCATCGCGGCGCCGCGCGCGCGCCGCGCGTCGAGGTGTGTCGCGTCGTATGGGCAAACAGTGACGCGCCGCGATCACAAACGTCTCGAACGTTGAGACCGACGCCGCAGACGACGACGCGCGAGCGCGCGCGCGCGGCGACGCGCTGGAACGCGCGAGGCGACGACGGCGAAGGCGACGGACGGCGCGACGCGGCGAGGCGCGTGCGCGGCGGCTTGAACGCGCGACGCGACGCGAATCGTCGCGAATCGAATCGATTCATCGCACGTTTTAATCGCGTCGAGCGATGGTCTGGCGCGCGCTGGGACGCGCGTTCCGCGCGATCCGAGGACCGTTTCATCGACCGCTGGAACCGCTGCTGTGGCTGGCGAGCGTGGTGAGCGCGCGGCGAGTGTGGGCGGGGAAGGATGCGAAACACGCGGCGGCGCGGGCGGCGATGGACGCGCGATTGGCGGCGATGCATCCGGCGAGACGGGCGCTGCCGCTGCTGGCGGTGATCGCGCAGTGGAGGGTGGACGGCGCGCGGTGGCAGGTGGTGCCGGCGTACATCGGGACGGGGGTGTGCATGAGCGTGGGGGCGGCGGGGAGTAAATTGCCGCTGTGGGTGCGGCGCGCGGCGGCGCTGAGCGGAGGCGCGACGACGTTCGCGAGCGTGCTGAGTGGATTGTTGATACCGGTGTTTCGAATGCCCAAACCCACGGGACCGCATAAGGTTGGAAAGAGGACGCTGATGTGGACGGATCGATCGAGGAAGAGTTGGTTGTTGAACACGAAGGGACGCGGGGCGTTTCCCGAGCACAGAAAATTGATGGCGAACATTTGGTATCCGGCGTGCGAGCGCGGGCTCAAGGAGGTGAAGAAGCCGCGCAAGGCGAACTGGCTCGAGCCCTTGCTCGCGAAGTCTTTAGCGGTGAGCTTTTGGGCGCCAGAGTGGTGCGTGAATTACTTTCGATTGGTTCGCATGGAGGCGCTGGAGGACGTCCCCGTCGCGGGCGGACGAGGAGAGCAATTCCCGGTGGTCGTGTTTTCGCACTCATTCACGGGGATGAAGGAGCAAAACAGCGCGCTGTTGCAAGAGCTCGCGAGTTGGGGGTACATCATCGTCACCGTCGATCATCCGCACGACGCGGCGCTGGTGTTGTATCCGGACGGGTCGACGGCGGATTTCAGAGGATACGACATGCCGAACGACACCGTGCCGTTCAACTGGTGGAAATTTAGAAATCAGCACTTGCGTTGGCGCGCGCTGGATGTGGCTTTCGCCCTGGATCAGGTGGTGGCGATGAATGCCGATCCTGAAAGCGACTTTTACGAGCGATTGGATTTGACGCGCGTCGCCGCCATGGGACACTCGTTCGGCGGCGCCGCGGTGGGGATGCTCGCGCAAATGGATTCTCGAATCCAGTGCTGCATCATGCTTGATCCTTGGATGTGGCCTTTCGGGTACGAGCGCATGAAACAAGGCATCCCATGCCCAGTGTTGGTCTTCGAAGCACCGCGATTTCTGGGTAATCGGGACATCTTTTGCATTTCCAACGCCGAGATGACGTCGGACTTGTGCGCCAACACGGCGCCGGCGGCGTGCTCGAAAGAGGTCGAGCCCCGACGTTTGTCCGAAGTTCTCGAAGCCCCCGACGCGAGTGCGACAATAGATGTCGCCGGCGAGCAATCGCCGAGCGATGAGAGCGATTACAGAGAAGATGATGCGTCGAACGAAGAATCGGCTCGCGCCGCTTCGCCGGGACGTCCGCCGCGTCCGCCGCGTCGCTCGAGTGGTGCTGATTCGACAGATAGGCGTGCGACAGACGCCCGCGCGTTATCACAAAGTAGAAACAGTAGCTGGGGATCTTTCATGTCGGTGGATGAGCAACGCGAGCCGAGCGGTGTGGCGTTCAAGGCGGTGATCGAAGAGACGATGCACTTTGATTTCACCGATCTCGCCATGGTCGCCCCGTTGACGACGCGCTTACTAGGCGTCGTCGCGGTCGGAGGATACGAAGTTCATCACATCACTTCGGCCGCGATTTTGCGTTTCTTGCACGGGTATAATCATCCGCACAAGTTTGAATCGATCTTCAGCGCGGAGGAACTCGACGAGCAAGCGAGAGCGTTGTACCCGGGGCCTTGGTTGGGTTGCCCGTTTGACGAAAAGGCGAAGCGTGTCGCTGAAAAAGAGTCTTTGGACGCCCTCGATGGGCGTGCGACACCACTCAAGACGCTTCGCGAGGAATTGTCGAAACCGCGATCGAGCGGCTGGAAGGAGAAGGGCGGTATTTGCCGATGGATCCCCACCGAAGAGTTTACTCTCGACAAGAGACGACCGTGGATCGACGAACAAAATCGCGAGATCCGATGGTTGTGCGCCGAGACGGAGGACAAAGGTGTGCCACTAACGGACCGCGATTTGCACTGCATGTTCCCCACGCGTTCGTTGAAGAGTACGCGAGACGCCATCCGGGCGTACCGAGACAGCGATGAAGTGTTTCCCGAGCCGACCAAGTTAGCGTGGTTGTCGCAGGCGCTTCTCGACGGCGATGCCGCGGATTCAGGTCCAGACTACGCATCACTACGACCGTGATGAATGTAAAATATAGCTCAAGCACGCGTTACGTTGCCATATATTATTGATATTAAAAACCGCCGCTAAGCGCGCGACGAGCGAGCAAAACGCAAATTTTACGGGACGCGCATCAATTCCGTTTGCCCACGTCCAACTGGAACCACTGGTCGGCCAAAGGTTCCACACCGCTTTGCGCGTAGTAGTACGCCGCTATAGTACTCGCGAGGCGCTTCTTCTTCACCAACGGTCGTTCGTTCGCGTCGTTCCCGCCTCCGTCCACGATGAAATCCGCCGCTTTCTTATACCACGGCAAACGTCGCTCCATAATCTCCCGAAAACTCTTCGACGCGTTCAAATCTGGCCTGTTCGAATCACCCGCGATCCTCTCGATCAAATAATCCACGTCTCGATCGAGAAACACGATCACTCCCCCCTTCGCCTTCAGCGCGTCCACCTTGCGTTGCGAAAACACCTCCTCTCCGTTTTCGTCCAAATCCGTCACGACCCCGCCCCCGGCGTCGATCAGCGCGAACCCATCGAACGCGCGTCCCGCTTTCACGCACACCTCAAACTCTAGCTCACGAAATCCACGCCATCCGCGCTCGTCCACGATCGCCGGTATCGACGCGCCGCCGGCTTCGTACACTATGAGGTCGTCCAGCGACATGTGTTTAAATCTTTTGTCGGCCGCCGCCAACCGTCGGCACACGCTCGACTTCCCGCACCCGCGCCCGCCGATGACGATCAAGTTCAACCCCGCGCCGGCCGATCCCGCGTCGGTCGATCCCGCGTCGGTCGACGCCGCGCGCGCGCGCGCGCGCGCGCTCGCGGCGTCGACCGATGCGGCGCTCCGTCGACGCCCCGCGACGCGCGCGATCGACGCGCGCGCGTCGCGGCGCGTCCAACACGCGCGCGCGGTCGTCATCTCGCGCCCCGCGCGCGCGCGCGCGACGTCGAGCGCGTCGACGCGCGTCGAGCTCTGCGACGCGCGGCATTGCGCGACGCCGTCATGACGCCCGCGGCCGCGTCGACGACGCCGCTCACGCTCGAGCGATGCGCGACGATGAAAGTCAAGGAACTTCGCGACGCGCTCGACGCGCGCGAGCTCCCGAGCGACGGCCTGAAGGCGACGCTGCGGGCGCGTTTGGAAGAATTCGTGCGGCGGGGCGATGGCGGCGGCGACGACGACGACGACGCGGAGCGCGCGTCGGACGCCGAGGCGAGCGCGACGGCGAGCGAAGGGTCGACGTCGGAATCGGCGTCGGTGGAGGACGCGCTGGCGAGGCGAATACGGGCGTCGGCGCAAAAGGCGGCGAGCGCGGCGAACGACGACGGCGACGGCGGCTCGAGCGACGAAGGCGACGACGAGAGCGAGGACGAGGCGTCGAGCGACGAGGAAGAGAAGAGGGAAGAATCGGAGTCAGAAGAGTCGGATTCGAACGGTGTGGAGGAGGATAAGTGGCGGCGGAAGGATGATCCGGTGCTGCATGAATTGCTTTCGTATTACGTCGCGCGCGGCGTGGAGACGGCGTGCAAGCTCGAGGCGTTTCGGAGACGCGTGGAGGATCCCGCGTTTGAACCCACGGCGGAGGAGGCGGCGTTCGTGGATGAATTGCAGACGAAGCTGATCGAGGAGTTCACGCAGCCGTTGCCGACGCTCGAGAGCGAGGCGAAGGCGCAGAGGGAGAGGAGATTAAAGGAGGAGGGCGGCATCGACGGGAGCGCGCCGAAGGCGCGAGGGGACGAAAAGCTGAGCGCGATGCCCACGGATGGTTGGAATCGCACGCGGAAGAAGGAACGCGTGAAACTAAAAAAGAACGACCCATCCGCGCAAGGGACGTACGAGACGCGTAAGCTCATCGAGGAAGGCGCCGGATTGTTCGTCGCCCCGAACGACAAAACCAAGGTTCGTCGAGAGTTGCGAAAGATGGAACGCAAGACCGCGGGCAAGGGATGGTTCGACATGAAAGCCGTGGAGTATACTCCAGAGTTACGCAGAGAGATGCGCATGCTCAAGCTTCGCGGGGCGTACGACCCGAAGCGTTTCTACAAGAACGCCGATACCTCCAGGCTGCCGACGCACTTTCAAGTCGGCACCGTCGTCGGCGGCGCCGCGGACTTTTACTCCGCCAGGCTCGCCAAGAAGGATCAAAAGCGCACGCTCGCGGAAGAAATCATGCACGACAAAGACATCGAGCACGTCAGACGCCATCGTTTCGCGAAGATTCAAGAAAAGAACGCCGGAAACATGGGCCGAAAAGCCAAGCGTAAGCTCGGCGGCCGCGAGCGCGGCAACGCGCACCACAAAAAGAAGAAAATCTAAGCCTCACCGCGACCTCGCGCTCGAGCGCGTCATTCGCGGCACCCACATCACCGTCGTACATCCCAAATCGTCGGAGATTGTAATAGAAATCATCCGCGTTGTATCGCCTCGTCCCGCGCCGCAGCCGTCGCCACTCGTCGCCTCGCCATGGGCGCCAAAGTCTCCACGTCCGCCACCGCGGACGACCCTCGGGCGCCGCCGTGCGAGGGCGGCCGCGCCATGTACGATCGCGCGCGCGAATCTAGCTCTGCCGCCGCCGACAGCGCGTGTCCCGTGCCGGAAGAGTACCGAGGAAACCTGGGGGTGTACAACGTGTACAACACGAAAATCGACGCCGCGCAGCCGTCGACGTCGAGCGATGGCGACCGGAAGAACGAGCGCAGAGGCATCGCTTCGTGGTTCGGATTCGGGGCGAGCGCGCTGGACCCGCGAAATAACATGCCGAGCGAGCCGGCGCAAGGGCGGGCGCCGGGACAACGGGACGCGCTGAGCGTCGCTCGCGAACGCTCGACGATTCCCAAGAGCGGCAGCGATGGTGGTACGTGGACGTACCCGTCGCCGCAGATGTTTTATAACGCATTGGTACGTAAAAATAAAGCCGAGGACGTGGAGGAGAGCGATATGGACAGCGTGGTGATGGTGCACAACGCGATGAACGAGGACACGTGGCGACGCGTGGCGCAGTGGGAAAAGTTGCACGCGTACGCTCGCGGGCAGCCGATGCTGCTGCGATTTCGCGGACGACCGGACGAGTTGAGCCCGCTCGCGATGGCGCGATTGATGACCGGGGGCGCGCGACCGTTCGATAGACACGATTGGTACGTCGATCGCGAAGGGCGCGAGGTGCGATACGTCATCGATTACTACTTCAACGAGGACAAGGCGGGGACGAGCGAACAATTCGACGTCGTCGTCCGTCCCGCCCTCGACAGCGTCGACGCGGTTTTGGACCGAATCAAAATGAACATTTACATCACGTGCGCGCGATTCGGGATTCCGTGTCCCGTGAGCGGCCACGGCGGCGAAATCGAAATCGACTAGCGCGCGTCGCGCGACGAAACGTCTCTCAACATTCTTTACGCGTCGTCATTAAATCAAATCATCGACGATTCCCTCACCACAACCCGAACGGTCCCTTCTTGTTCGCCCGCGCTTCCTTCATCTTGCGCTGCGCCTCCGCCTTTTTCGCCGCGATCTCCGCCTGAAACTTTCGATAATCTTCCGCCGTCACCTCCGCTTCGCCCTCCTTGATGAACGACCCGAGCAAGCCCTTCTTGATCGCCAGCTCCCCCTCGCGCAGTTCCCGCGCCGACTCGCCCGGCGTCTTCGCGACCGGCGCTTGGTTCGCCTTCGTCTCGCCCGACTTCCACGCGTCGATCCACCGCTGCGCCTCCGTCGCGCGCGCCTCGGGCGTCCGCGTCGCCGACGCGATCGTCGTTATCCGTTTTCGCGATCGACGCGGCGTCGTCGCGCGACGGTTCGCGACGGCGCGCGGCGCGACCTCGCGAGCGAACATGCGGCGCGTGAGGTTTTCGCGCTTTTGACGACGCGTTCGGAGCGGTCGCTGATCGATCGCGCGCGCGCCGACGTCGCGCGGATCGGCGGATGAGTGAAGATACGCGCGCGACTGGAACCGACGTTTGCGATGCGATCCTACCGACGAATCCATCGATCCGTCGTCGTCGCGTCGTCGTCGCGCGCTTCCAAAGATCGCGCGCGCTCGCGCGTCGACGCGCGCGCGCGATGGTCAAACGCGCCCGCGCGTCGGCGCGCGCGGCGCGGCGTCTTCGTCGCGGGCGCGCGCGCGGCGAGACGATTCGCGCGTTCGCCACAGCGTCGATCGGCGCCGCGCGTCACACCGCGCTGCGCCGACGCCATCGATGGGGTGCGCGTCGTCGAGCGCGCCGCGCGTCGACGCGCCGCGCGCCGCGGACGACGTCGAGACGGCCGACGCGACGCTCGGCGGCGCGAACGCCATCGATTCGTGGCGCCTGCCGACGACGCCGTACGCCGTGGGCGACGACGCCGACGCGCTGTGCACGCGCGACGCGCTCGCGAGGCGACGGGATGAGTTTTGGGACACGGCGAGCGCGTACGGGGGGTCGAGCGAGGTGTGGGGGGCGCTGCGGGCGTGCTGCGAGGGGCGATTCGACGAGGAAACGTCGCGCGAGGTGCTGCGAGCGAGCGGCGTCGTGAGCTGCGACGCGCGATTGGCGGTGACGTTCGACGCGCTGGGACGGCGGTACGCGCTGCCGGCGTTCGTGCGAGGGACGCCGGATAGGTTCGAGGAGGATGGGTGAGCGAAGGGCTCGCGGGGCGGCGACGCGTACGAAGTAAAACGCAGCCGCTTACGGTTTAATCTCGCCAGACATCGCCGGAAGGGGTTCGATAAAACGCGGGCTATCGCTACTGCTACTGCTACTGCTAACGCTACTCCTCCACGAATAACTCGGGCTCGTGCACGCGGAGCCAGACGCACAGGCGATTGCACAGCGCCACCGCCGTCGTCGTCGTCGTCGACGGTTTGAGAGTTAAATAAATCTCAAAATCTCCGCCCACGCAGGCCAAAACGGAAAAGCGCGCGCGACGCTCGTATCGAACGCGCTGCGCGGCGCCGATGAATTTGGGTCCGGGTCCGCTCGCGTCGACGACGCCTTCGGTCTCTTTCATCGAAGTGTACGTCGACGCGTACGCTCGAGTAATCGCCTTGACGTCGGCGCCGTTCAACGACGGACTGAACGCGGAAGAAACGTGCTGATGACGCGCGGGGCGGTTGTACACGAAGTGCAAGAGCGGCTCACTCGCGTCCTGAAACCCACCGAGGGCTTCGGATGGAAGTTTAGCGATGGACATCGATTCGCCGGCGGCGGCGACCATCTGCGCCAAAGCGCCGTCGTCGTTCAAGCGCTTTTCCAAGGCGTCTCTCGCCGCGCGACATTCCTCCATCGCGTCCGCGGATGCGGTTATGATACAAATCCCGATCGAACCCGACGACGCGCGCGTCGACTTCACCGGTTGTCCCTCATCGCCCGCCGCGTCGCCGTCGCGCGCCCGCAGCCTCGCCGTGTACGCGCGCATGAACCCGTCTGGATTAAATTCCGGCAAACACACGCGCGTGAACGAGTCTTCGTCGCCTTCGCAGCGCGAAACGACGCGCAGAAAATTCATCAACACGATCAAATCGCTCGCCGCGATCGTCGTCGGTCGATGTCCTCGCGGTTTCGCGTACGCCCCCACGCGACCGTCGTCTCCGAACGCCACGCACGCGAACGGTTTCGTCACCGTCTTCATCGCCTCCACCATCGCCCGCGCCACCGTCTCCCGCACCTCCGCTCGCACGCGCACCGCCGTGTACGTATCGAACACGTAACACGTCTCCCAGCTCAAATTCCTCGCCAACTGCCCCAACACCTCGTCCGCCCGCGTCGCCGTCGCCAGCGCCCGCCCGACGTCAAATTTCGCATTCTTCGCCAGCGCCGTCTCCAATCCCGCGTTCGTCACCAGCATCTTCACCCCCCGCTCGACCCACTCCAGATGTTTCTCCAGCGTCGCCGCGCTCTCGCCTCGATCGCTCGACGTCGCGTACGTCATCGCGCCGCTCGCCCGTCTCGCCAACCGCCTCCCCCCGACCTCCGCGCCCTCCAGCTCCCCCCCCATCGCGCTCGCGCTCACCGCGCCCAGCGCCTGCAGCGTCGCGCACAGCCCGCTCACGCCGTGCGTCGACCCGTACCGCGTCCACGCCGGCTTCCCGGCGCTCGTGAACGCGAGCACGTGTCGCCGTCGTCGTCGCCAGTCGTCGTGCTCGTCGTGCTCGCGCGCGCGCTTGTGCGCCGCCGTCCACGCCCGCGGCGCGCGCGCGTCGCGCGCGCGCGTCATCGAGCGCGCGCGCGTCGACGCTCGTGAACGCGTCGCGGCGTCCG
>Ga0181602_10002756_pt1 | contig 14528 bp, 9 predicted proteins | sample 041ome_14_FD_148640 | JGI IMG/M metagenome (GOLD analysis project Ga0181602, IMG submission 148640) | Coastal salt marsh microbial communities from the Groves Creek Marsh, Skidaway Island, Georgia - 041408US metaG (spades assembly) | ecosystem: Environmental > Aquatic > Marine > Intertidal zone...
TCGATCACAGCGAAATCTGTGAATACGTGGCAGCGGATCAACCTCTCGCGAGTGCGGGAAGCTTTCACGCTGAAGGCGCGGGTCAGCGACTCATTGAATCTATCGAGACCGAAGACATCAACATTTTATATGGCCTGCCTTTGTTAGCGCTTCTAAAGGCACTCAGAGATTTAGACCGTGTACCTGGCTATAGCCTTCCCAATCAATCTTGAAGCGCTTTCGCTTCGGGAGGCTTCCTTACTGGTGCAAAGATTCGATAAACAGCTTCATTTGAGGTTCCAGAGGCGCCTCAAGTCTAAAGGCTTCAAGCCGACCCGGTGCCTCCGAGCTGGCTCCTCGATGGCTCAATGATGTTGCGTGAAGCATCATTCGTGGTGGTTTTAGCTGAAGATCCTGAGCTGCATGGCCATATTTTACATCGCCGACTATAGGGCAGCCTTGCGAAGCCACATGCACACGAATTTGGTGCATTCGCCCGGTAACTAGGGTTGCAGACAACCAAGTCGTTCTTAAAAAACGTTTTTTAACCTTAAATATTGTCTTCGAAGGCTTGCCTTCAGCATCAATCCGACTGACTCGATCACCGTTTTCATGGGAAATCTTGAGAATGGGCTGATCAATAATCGTTACTTTTTCAGGCCATTGACCATGTACAACGAGATCATACTGCTTAGTCAAACGAACTTTTTCCCGCAACTCTGCCTGGAAACGACGCAGAAACGCCCTTTTTTTGGCAATCAGCAGCAGGCCAGAGGTATCCCTATCTAACCGATGCGCTAACTCCAGGTAGTGTGCGTCCGGTCGATGGGCTCGCAGCGCCTCAATCAAACCGCCTTGCAAACCACTTCCTCCATGGACGGCGAGTCCTGCCGGCTTATTAAATGCAATCATCTGCTCATCTTCATACACAATATGGTCTAGGACCGGAATGAAGCGATAATCGATACTATCTGGTTCTGCAGACCGTTGTACCGGCGGCACCCTGAGTAAATCTCCCGCTTTGAGCTTGTAATCAGGTCTTACCCGGCCTTTGTTGATTCTGACTTCGCCTTTACGAATCATTTGATAAATTCGAGTCTTTGGGACCCCTTTTAGGCGTGTCTTTAGGAAATTATCGAGTCTTTGTCCGGCCCGATCATCGGCAACCGTCAACCATTGAACCGGTTCTTGGATCATTATCCCTTGATTGGCTTGCATTTTTTTGCTTTACCCTCGCCCAGAAGCTGTTATGATCCGTTCGTCGACCCATAACAAACGTTGGGGGCTGACAATTGATAAGTTTACCCCGGTTTGAGAAAAACCGTATAATTAATCTTATCTGAGTACATACTGCAGAGACCCGGGCTTGCTTATTTAGCACTCGAGGAACAAAACGACTTAATACGTTGATGCAGTCTTACAACTGCTGACATCGACTACGAACGGGCCAAATATTGGCCAAAAACGGAAGAATGCGCGAACGCGAACAGTATCGCCAAATCGAATTATACTAAGAATGAGGTTGTGCTAGATCGTAAGTTACTTTACGAGTGTACATATATTTACAGCTCCTATGATTATGATAACGAACAGATAGGAATGTGTACCTAGCAACTTGATTGAATATTAGCTAATGCTTCTTGGGAAGCCTGATAAGCTCGGTTAAACCGAGGCCAGAAATAAGACACATTTAGGCACATCAGTTGGTTTGCCGATACCTGACGCCCTGCGCTTCGCAGACTAAGGTATCGTTATGAAAAGAATGCTCATCAATGCAACGCACAGCGAGGAGCTGAGAGTTGCCCTCGTCGACGGCCAGAGGCTTTACGATTTAGACATCGAAAGCTTGGCAAGAGATCAAAAGAAATCAAATATTTACAAAGGAAAGATTACGCGGGTTGAGCCTAGCCTCGAAGCCGCTTTTGTCGACTTTGGTGGTAATCGACATGGCTTTCTCCCGTTAAAAGAAATATCTCGGGAATACTTTGCAAAGTCCAATGGAGACCACAAAGGGCGCATTAATATCGCCGATGTAGTCAAAGAAGGACAAGAGATTATTGTTCAAGTAGACAAGGAAGAGCGTGGCACCAAAGGCGCCGCGTTAACAACCTTTTATAGCCTTGCAGGTCGCTATCTCGTGTTGATGCCGAACAATCCGAGAGCAGGCGGCATTAGTCGAAGGATTGAAGGCGACGAGCGGGACGACTTAAAAGATGCCTTGGCCACCCTAGAGATCCCAAAAGATATGGGCGCCATCGTAAGAACTGCCGGAGTAGGCAGATCTGCGGAAGAGTTACAGTGGGATCTTAAGTATCTCTTGCAACTAGCTGAAGCGATTAAGATTGCCGCTGAAAGTCGTGCGGCCCCTTTCCTCATCTATCAAGAAGGTGATGTCATCACCCGTGCTGTCAGAGATTATATGCGCGATGACATTGGTGAGATTTTAATTGATACCGATGATGCGTTCGACCAGGCAACCTCTTTTGTTTCTCAAGTTATGCCGCATCTGGCCAGTCGGGTAAAGCGTTATACCAGCGATGTGCCCTTATTTAATCGCTACCAAATTGAAGGCCAAATTGAGTCGGCCTTCCAGCGGGAGGTTCGTCTACCGTCCGGGGGCTCGGTGGTCATCGATCCGACAGAGGCACTGGTGTCTATTGATATTAACTCTGCACGTGCAACCAAGGGATCAGACATCGAAGAAACGGCCCTAAATACCAATCTTGAAGCAGCAGACGAGATCTGTCGTCAATTAAGGTTGCGCGACATCGGCGGTCTTGTCGTGATCGATTTTATTGATATGACTTCGACTAAAAACCAGCGTTTGGTTGAAAACCGCGTACGAGACGCCCTAGAAGTAGATCGTGCGAAAATTCAAGTGGGTCGAATATCGCGGTTTGGTCTCCTTGAAATGAGTCGGCAGCGTTTACGACCCTCCTTACGCGAAATCAGTCATATATTGTGCCCCCGATGCGAGGGCCTTGGAACAATCCGGGATATAGAGTCCAGTGCGCTTGCGATTCTTCGGTTGATACAAGAAGAAGCACTGAAAGACTCCAGCGCAGAAATCAGAGCTTTTCTACCGGTTCCGGTGGCAGCTTTTGTTCTCAACGAGAAGCGCCAAATGATCGCGGATATTGAGGCTCACAACAAAGTTAGGCTGTTGATTGTTCCAAGCGTTGACATGCAAACGCCACACTACCGGGTTGAGCGGCTCAGAAATAATGATGTGGTTAGTGATGAAGCCAGTTACAACATCTCTCCTGAGGTAGAAGAAGAAGTCGCAGAGACTGACATTGATTTGCGGCCAGCGGTAAGAGAGACCGCTGCTGTGTCAGTCGTCAGGGACGAGGCGCCAACAACAAACGCCGTTACTGCACCCACCCACCCCGCCGAAGCACGATCTGGAACAGGGCGTTCGAAAAAACCAGCTAATAAGAAACCTAAACCAGCGGCCAAGAAATCATCTACGCCTTCTTTGCTGAGTCGGATAATTGCTTCGATCTTTGGATCGAGTGACATCAAATCTACTAACAAGACGACTGATAAATCTAAGGTCACTAAAGCCAAACGGAAACCTGTTAGCAGCAAAAAACCAAGCAATAAAACGAGCGACGCTCAAATCTCAGACACCGCTCATTCATCGGGCGATGGCAAAAAACGCAGCCCAGCTGGCCGTCGTCGCGGTGGTCGTGGTCAGGGACAAAATACTGAGACAATCAATAAGCCGATAGATAAAGCTAGCAATGAATCTGTAGAGGCAAATACCCAAGCAGTCAGTGCTTCAAGCCCTCGAGAGGAGAATCCGCAGGATAAGCGCAACCAAGGCAATCGTGAGCGTAACCAACGACGCAGACGCAGCAAGCAGACCACTGAGGTCTCGGTCCAAGATGAACATACCGCATCAAGCACTGCAGCTGACATAACTGCAGCTGACATAGAAGCAGCACAGGCCGTTCCGCAGCCAGAAAAGACAGCCGAGCCAGCGATACTTAGCGAAACCGTACAATCGATTGAGCCCTTAGCAAGCCCTGAATCGACCATCACAAGTGTAGAGTCGGCGCAACAGGCGGAAGATCTGGCGCGTCACTCGGTTACTGAAACTCAAGAGACTGCTGGCGTCGTCGAACGCGAAGTGCTTGATACCGGTTCTACTGTAAGTGCAAGCGAATTGCAGCTATTGGCTCGACCCTGGACTTGGGGTAAAGCCGGTAACGACCCACGAGTCGCCGCTAAGCCTGCCGTGGTAGGCCCTGTGTTGGAAGATGTCATTCTGGCGCCACATGTTAATGACCTACCCTACATACCTGTAGACTACGACGACAGCCATCCAAGTCGATGGCAACGCGCTGCAAATGACCCTAGAAATTAGCCTCGACGCCTTAGCCATCGGCGATTTTCTAGCGACTCAAAGCCAAAGGCTGAAGCGTGGTCGGCTCTATTTCTAGTTCAACGCCAAACTTGGCGTTGACAGATGCTTGGATCGCTTTTGCCAAGGCGAGCACGTCTGCCAGCGTCGCTCGCCCTGCATTCTCGAGCACCAATCGATGTCGGGATGAAATGCGAGCATCCCCCACTCGATGGCGACTGTCTACGGCTAATTCGATGAGTCGTGCGGCAGACACCTTAAATCCATCTTGACTCCGGTTAAAACCGCTACTGATGCCTGACGCTTCCAGCAGGGATTTTTGGGCGGCTGAGATCATTGGATTTTTAAAAAAGCTCCCAACATTACCCAATTGTCGATAATCCGGCAGTTTTCGCTGCCTGATCGCTAGAATCTCAGCTCGAAGACTGTCAGCTGAGCCACCAATAGCTGTAGGCAATCCTGCCAGATCTGGGTAACTCAGATTCGGTCGATACTCACGGGACAGCCTGAGATTGACGGCGGTTATGATGTAAGGCGATGCTGTAAGGGTTCTAAACCGGCTAGATCGATAGCCAAAGTCGCAATCGGTTGCAGAAAGCTTGCGGAGCGTCTGGGTTGCTAAATCGAAGACCTCAACACTATCGACAAATTGGCTTAACTCAACACCGTAAGCACCAATATTCTGCACAGGTGCTGCTCCAACTGTCCCGGGAATGCCCGATAAATTCTCAAGACCATAGAGCCTTTGAGACAACATTTCGGCAACCAGATCATCCCAGATTACGCCAGCGCCAACACGCACCGTTTCATCTTCTACTACTATGGTTAAATCAGCGCTCTGCAGCACTAGGCCATCAATGTACGGCGCTAGCAATACATTGCTGCCGCCACCTAACAAGTACATATTCAAACCCTGCTCAACAGCGTGGTTCACAGCCGCCGCAAGGTCGTCGTTAGAATCAAAGCGATGGAAACTATGGCAAGTGGCGCTGAGCCGAAAGGTATTTAGATCCGATAGATCGAAAGTATTTTGGATCTCGATAGTCATTTGAGGCTTAGCTGTCTCCCGATCGAATTAGGTTCAGTGTATACTCGATAAGGACAATCATAGGGGAATCAAATGCAATTAAAAGACAAAGTTGCCTTCATAACTGGCGGCGCTTCAGGACTAGGTCGTGCGACAGCAGAAAACTTCATCAATGCTGGTGCCAAGGTTATTTTATTCGATCTCAACGAGGAAAATGCAGAAAAAACTGCACAAGAACTGGGCGAGCACGCAACTTACGCTGCAGGCGACGTTGCTGATGAGACGGCAGTATCGGCCGCTATCGAAAAAGGATTGAGCGCGTTCGGCGCGATCCATGTCAACATCAATAGTGCTGGCATAGGCGCTGCTGCTCGCACCCTTGGTAAAGATGGGCCGATGCCGCTCAAAACCTTTGAATTTATTGTCCGAGTCAATCTGGTTGGTACTTTTAACTGTCTGCGCCTCTGTGCAGACGCAATGACAAAGAACGAGGCGCTGACCGAAGATGGGGAGCGAGGCGTGATTGTTAATGTCGCCTCTGTTGCCGCGTTCGATGGTCAGATTGGTCAAGCCGCTTACAGCGCAAGCAAGGGCGGCGTCGCGGGCATGACGTTGCCAATTGCTAGAGATCTTGCGCGATCAGGCGTTCGGATTGCGACGATAGCACCTGGTATCTTTGAAACGCCAATGATGAAGTTTGCTCCTCCCCAGGTGCGCGAGCCCCTAATCGAGATGACTCAGTTTCCAAAACGATTAGGTCAACCCGAAGAATTCGCGCAGACAGCTGCCTACATCGTAGAGTGTGGCTACATCAATGGTGAAGTGATTCGTTTAGATAGCGGTATTCGAATGGCGCCGAAATAGATAAAAACCTTTCCCGCCCTAGTTTATCGATGCTAGCGGCGGGACCATTTTTCCACTCAAAAACAGGGCTATCCGCCAATATTGGGCATTTTTGCAGCTCAAATAGTATTGGCCGCATCTAGTCGTGTGACAAATTCAATCAAGTCTTTTTGGTTAAAAGGCTTGCTTAGAATATTGTCCGGCGGCAATGCCGTAAACTGTGAGCGAGCCAACTCAGTGGCGATGCCGGTAAGAATACCAATTTTTAAATGTGGGTGCTGGGTTTGGCAAAATTCAATCAGCCCCATACCATCTTCTGTTTTGGGCAGGGCCAAGTCCGTTAGCAATATCGACAGCTGCGTACCACGAGCGGAGAGCTCGAGGAGAGCCGCACTTAGGCTGTCTGCAGCCAATACCCTGTAGCCAACCGATTCCAAAAAGGATTGACTGATAAATCTGAGATCGGCATGGGTCTCAACAAGCAAGATCTGCTTTAATTGAGCAGGGTTTTTCAGGTGAGTTGCCGTTTGCATGCCCCCTTTTCTTTGGGAAGCAGCTACCTTCGAGGCAACGCCCGCAATGGTGGCATCTGATTCAGGCTCCGTGATGCTCGAGGACGTCGAGCGAGTCTCACCTCGAGGAAGTATTTCTTCCTTTTGAGGAGTTTCCGCACTTGAAAGCGGGAGGTATATATAGAAGGTCGATCCCTGGCCAGGCGTGCTCTCTACCCGAATAAAGCCGTCACTCTGGGCCACAAAACCAAAAACAGAAGCCAGCCCCATGCCTGTGCCCGCTCCATCGGATTTAGTCGTATAAAAAGGCTCGAAAACTCGATTCATGACATCTGGTGTCATACCCATGCCATTGTCCGCAACGGATAAACAGATTAATGACTGCCCTCTTAAATTAGGTGGCAAATACGCATTGCGCTCTTCAGAGGTTGGTGGCCGGATAACGAGCTTCAATTCACCTCCGTCAGGCATTGCGTGATTGGCATTCACCACCAAATTTAGCAGGGCATTTACCAACGCCCCGTTGTCCAGCATCACTCGATCAATTTCCTCGGAGGCTTCAAAAATGAGTCGTACCTTTCGACCTGCTGCCTGCCTCAATAGCTCGAGGTTATTTTCAATGATTTCGCTTACTGAGATCACTTCAGGATCTAATACTTGTTTCCGAGAAAAAGATAGCAGCTGACCCACCAGCCTACCGCCCTCATCGGTTGCTTTTTTCGCTACGCCTAAGCTCTTTTTGACGACCGTGTTCGCATCTTGGTAATCGGCTTCTATAACATCTAGCGCGCCTTGAATGAGCTGTAAGAGATTATTGAAATCATGTGAAACGCCGCTAGTAAGCTCACCCAGGGATGTCAATTTTTGAGCGTGAGCCAGATTATATTCCAACTGTTTTCGTGCCCGCATATCCCGAACAAACGACAGGATAACCGGACGGTCTTCTACCTCAATCATAGAGGATGTGCTTTCAACAGGTATCTCATTGCCATCGGCGGCCCGAATTACTGATTCTCTTCGATGCGCCTCTAACGAATGAATAAAACGGACTCGACTCATCCATTCCTGCTCATTTAAGCTTGAGGTAATGTCTAGTACTGAAAGGCGCAACAGCGCTTCTAGCCCGTAGCCAGTGAGTTCACAAGCCGTTTGATTTGCATACACAATGTCACCGGTTGCTTGATCGAAAAGAAAGCATGCATCGCCCGCACCATCTAGAATCGACTTAAAGCGTTGCTCATTGGCGGCTATTTGTCGTAATTGTTGCCTTTGTAGCTCAAAATTACGATTCACCTTTGCAACCAGCGCTCCGAGCTCATCTTTTTCGTGCCCTGATGGGATTGCGAGGTCGGACCCTGATTCAGACGATGCCTCAAGACCTGCCAGCAAGCGCTGAACAGGCGTAATAATTTGCAACCGAATGAGTAGGAGTAAAACCAATAACACCATCCCGATTCTGGCTGAGGCTAAACCGAGAAAGAACAGATTACGTTCAGCAAAATCAACCAACCCTCGGTCGACATTGAACCAAATCGTTAATTTGCCGGCTTGCTCAGCGCTTGTATCCTGGTGCAATGTAATGAATTCTGGCGTCCTTTGTTCTACCAAAAAATGAACCAAAGGCATTTCTGGTATTGGATCCGTTCTGGTAATTTTGGCCAAGCTATTACCTGATGCGCCTAATATTTCAGCTGCATCAATGATTTCTGACGTGAGCAGAATTTGAAGGGTCCGCTCGGCGAGCGCCTCATTCTCAGTTTGGGAGGCTTGATGCATAAGAGGCAAAAGCTCATTCAAATGCTCTTGATAAGCTTTTTGATCTTTTCCAACTTCGCGCTCGAACTCTACGTAGACTTGTGTGACACTGAAGCCGACACTTACGAGTAAAACAGTTATCACAGCGTAGGCTGCGATTCGGACCGCTAGCGAATTAAAACGGCTTACTGTTTCCACTGCTTTACACGACTCGTCAATGGATTCTCCTGTCGCATCGATTATCTTAATCTGGGCGAGACGGGCTTATGAATCTAGTCCGTTTGCTCGACCAAAGCGTTTAAAACATCAGGAAAAGCCGACTCCGCGATAATCCTCATCTCGTCATCCGTTCTATCCTGAATGGGATGTTCAACAAACAACCGATATGGATGAAACCCAAGCGACTCGCCCTGGGCCGCTGCTGCTTGTTCAAACTCTACGGTGGCTATGAATGCCCCCGGAATACCGCGTCGATCAAGGTCTAAAATGTCATGCAAACTGCACGACGTACATGACCCTCAGTCTGCGAGCGCTTCTAGCACGGCATCGCAGTCACCAGCAATTTCTTGCCTCAGTGTATCTGGCGCTACCCGGGTAAAGGTTGGCTTTTTATAGCGCCGCGTTTCAGCCCCATGCTGCTTTAGCAGATCTTCAATACGGTCCAAAAAAACATTGCCTCGAGGTTTGGAAATATCCAGCAACGCAACCCGCTTACCTTTCAAGTCGGTTAGCCTTGCTAATGGTTGGCGGCCCTCTGGGGTCAACTCGGACGTTGGGTCTAACATTTCCATACAATTTTCCTTTATGTATAAATTTCTTTGGTAACTGGGACGCTGCCAATGGCACCGCTGGCACCCCAGCCTGCTATGATCGCCGAAAACAAACCCGCTCTACCACCGGCCCGCACTATCCTCAGACCACCGTCTCTGAATTTGCAAATCGTTCGATCTTTAAGTGTCTCAGGTATTCCTTCAGCGATGCCTTGCGCGCCTTGTACAAGTTCAGCGCCGGGTATCATCAACAGCTCTATAAGCTCATCAATCAACCGATTTTTTTGCCAGTTAGCGTCTCGGAAAACGCGCTCGTGTTCGGGCGAGATAACCAAAAACGCATCGGATCCCTGTACCATTTTAGGATGTCCAATAGCGCGCAACCCTGCAGCAAAAGAACGAGCCAAAGACTCGGGCGTTCTTGATTTTTGATCCACGATTCCCTGCATCCCGTCGGCAGCAAATACCGTCACAGTCGATTGCTGAGGAGCGAAGCCTGAATCTTCTGCCAAAGATGGCCAACAGGAATTCAGTTCGTCTTCGGCAAAACAAAAGGTATATTTACCAGGATTTCCTAGGGCAGCCCGATCGACACCACCGGGCTTGCCGCCACCCACATTTCGTATAACCAGTTGAAGCGCTCGCCCAATCGTTGCGTTCGCACGATTGCCTTGGCCCAAGGCGTTGCCACCACTATTCATCCCGATCGACCTCGATATCGGCCCGTTGACTACTATCATAGGTCCAGAAAAATAAGTCGTCGCCAATAAACCATGCATGCAAAACTGGTCTTCCAGCACGGCCTCTACTGCGGTTATAACAACCGGTAAATATTCTGGTAGGCAGCCTGCCATAACGGCGTTGATCGCAATTTTCTCAACAGTACATGGTGCATAGTCCGGCGGGACAGACCCTATCAACTCCTGAGGAGACCGGGTTGTACCAGCCAGCATTCGAAAAACTCGTTCAGCTGTCGGAGGTATTACTGGCAGGCCATCAGACCAACCTTGGTCGAAGCCAACTTCAAACGGGTCAACGTCTTCGAAGGCAAGACGTCTTGATACCAGTTTATCTTGATCAAATCGTGCGGCGAGGCGCTCTTGCATCCCTGGGTCGTGAGTTTTAGAGCCACAACCAGGTCGAAAGGCTGGAATATCTGAAGTTAAGGTTAAACCGAGTATCGACTGCCATTGGTCGCGATCCCAACCGTGGGTCCGAGCAACTTCCTGTCCATCTTCATCAACAATTAACGTTGGTACAACTTCAATACCCAATTTGTGTGAAATTTCTAAGGTCTCATCATAATTGACGGCAATGTCTGCGGCGAAATCCAGCGTATCCTGGGAAATAATTTTGGTCGTTGGAAGTTCTGCGAGTAACCTAATGACAGGTTCAATAAGCAGGCAGGTTTCGCAGCTTTTCTTTACTACCAAAGTTAAGTTAGGCATCAGCAGCTTACTCCGGCAAAATGGCGACAAACACGGTCAAGATCTTCTTGGGTGTCTACTCCTGGCAGAATGGTCTCATTAGCAGGATCAACGTGTATATGAGCATCGTGGTCTAGGGCTCTTAGCTGCTCCAACTGCTCTAAGGCTTCGATTCTAGCCACCGGCCATCCTACGAAACGCTTTATAAAACCTGCGCGGTAAGCATAAAGCCCAATGTGACGCATGACATCAAGCGGCGCCCCAGGCAGGCTATCCCTATTGAAAGGAATCATGGACCGGCTGAAATATAAGGCTCGGCCCGAGCTAGAAAAGACCACTTTGACACTATCAGGCGCCTCTGGGTTCTCAGTGGGAGAGAAAGAACAAGCTAGCGTTGCCATATCCGCACCCGATGACACGAGATTATTGGCGACTTGATCTAAACAGGCTGGCGGCATTAAGGGCTCATCGCCTTGCAAATTTACCACAACGGTCTCGTCTTCAAGCTTCAGCGCTGAAACAGCTTCCGCAACTCGATCGGTGCCTGAAGTGGCCTCTGCGTGAGTCATGATGACCTCCACTTTACCTTCAAGCACTTTAGCAATCTCTGGGTGGTCCGTTGCAACAACGACCTGAGTAGCGCTGCTCTGAAGCCCCTGGGTTACCACCCTTTCTATCATGGTAAGACCCGCAATATCGCGCAGTGGTTTGCCGGGCAAGCGAGTGCTCGCATAACGCGCCGGTATGACAATCACATACTCAACGCTCACTTAGCAATGTTATCCAACTGATCAGGATTTTCACTAGAGAGCGGTAGAGCCTCACTAGGCAGCATGACCGGGATATCATCTTTAATAGGGTAAGCCAACCGGTCTAGAGTGCAAATCAACACCTGTTTTGCCGAATCATGGATTAATCCGCCCTTACAAATGGGGCAGACTAAAATCTCTAGTAATCGTGGACTGACCGTCATTTATCAAACCCCTATAACAGCTAATAATAATCAGATTAAATCACACAAACCCAAGGATTTCCTTAGACCGCCCATCATCCTATTCGGCACTGTCAAAACCTCTACTAGCGAGTCTCGCTATTAGGGAAGTTTCGAGATTTTTGGGCAATGTAACTTCAATGCACAAAACCAAAATATCAACTGAGATACTCTGCAAATCCAGCGAACTGCAGCGAAAATAATCTTTTTCCGTCATGACAACCGGTTCCCCACCAGGAAACTGCAAATCAGCTTCCGTTAGTACTGCGTGATCAGGCCAAGGGTGCTCGATCACAACACTACCCAGATCCCGAAGCGTGTTGAAAAACCGTTGGGGATGCCCTATTCCTGCAACCGCATGGAGCCTCAAATTGCTCAGTTTGCTGATCGGTATCGTCAATCCTGTTTTTGCGTCAAGTAACGATGAAGGGTTAGCAAATACACGATCCGACGTTTCGGGAGCAACCTGGAAACGATCGGTTCCATTGACTAAAACCGCATCAACCGAAGCCAACCGACTAGGCTTTTCACGTAATGGTCCCGCGGGCATTATTTGACCATTGCCGAACCCGCGCTCACCGTCTACGACAGCAATTTCAAAATCTCGTTTTAAGGCATAATGCTGCAAACCATCGTCGCTAATGATGACATTGCAATCGCCAGAATCGGCTAACAAGGCGGCTGCGGCTGTTCGATCGCGACAGCAAATCGTCGGTACCGAGGTTCTTGCATGAATCAGTAACGGTTCGTCACCGACATCCTCTGGACGCGACGATAAATTAACGCGCACCGGTTTTTTTGCAGTACCACCAAAGCCCCGGGAGATTACGCCAGGCCGAAATCCCCTTGACTGTAAAAATTTAACAAGCGCGATCACCACCGGGGTCTTGCCAGTACCTCCAGCGGTGATATTACCGACGACGATAATGGGTAGCTCACAGTGATAAGCGTTTTTTTCATGCTTAGACCGGCGTCTCCTAGCTTGAGAAATCCAATCAACGACCCAACCCAATGGCTTCAGCACTGTTAACCAAGCCGAGCCCTCATACCAAGCGTTGGGCAACCACATCCCAAGACGAAATCGATTGGCCTCTACCGGCAGAGGATAAGGTCTAACCGAAACCTCAGGCTCTATAGCGGCCACTTCTATTGGCGTATCCTGCGAAGTTTCGAAAAATTGCGCATAGCGAGCGCCTCGAGCTAGAAGCTCTTGGTGTGTTCCGGATTCTTTAATTTCTCCATCTTCCAGGACAAGGATTCGATCTGCCTTTTCAATCGTAGACAGCCTATGCGCGATTACAATCACCGTCCTGCCTCGCACGACTTCGTCGAGCGCGATCTGGATAGCTCGCTCTGATTCAGCATCGAGGGCGGAAGTTGCCTCATCTAAGATGAGAATCGGAGCATCTTTTAGCAGCGCGCGGGCTATTGCCAGACGCTGACGCTGCCCGCCCGACAGCAGGACTCCATTATCCCCTACTTGAGTTTCTAAACCCTGCTCAAATCCTTGAATAAAATCCCAAGCTTGCGCAGATTTCGCAGCCTCGATGATGCGCTCAGACGATTCGTTACGCAAAGCCCCATAAGCAATGTTGTTTGCGATCGTATCGTTAAATAATGTAACGGTCTGGCTGACAAAGGCCATATGTTGCCGAAGGTTTTGACGGCTGAACGATGTAACGGGGTGACCATCAAGCAAAATAGCCCCTGAGGATGGTTCATAAAACCTTGGAATTAATGTCGCTAGTGTCGACTTGCCAGCACCACTTGATCCAACCAGCGCGATGGTCTCACCGGGGGCAGCTACAAAGGAAATATTGTTGAGCACAGCACTTTCGCTACCCGCGTAGCTAAAAGACACGTCACGAAACTCGATACGTCCTTCGACCTGGTTCAGGGCGAGCGAGCCATGATCTATTTCCGTAGGTTCATCAAGCACTTCGAAAAGGTCGGCTGAAGCGGCAATTCCTTTTTGCACGATTGCAATAATATCGGTCAATTGGCGAATGGGCTTGGCCAACAAACCACCTGTTGTAATGAACGCAACTACATCGCCAGTTGACATATCACCTCGAATAGCAGGCTCGAGCAACAGCCAAACGAGTCCGGCCAAAACCACCGAAACGATGACTTGAATCACAGGAGTTGCGATCGCCGAAGTCAATACCATCTTCATGGATTGATTGCGATTGAGCGCGCTGACCTTTCCAAATCTCGACCGCTCATAGTCCTCAGCGCCAAATGATCTAACCTCTCGATAACCCTGAACAGCTTCGGACGCAACTTGAGTAACATCTCCCATTGAGTCTTGAATCCGCTCGCTGATTTTTCGAAATCGCCTCCCAGCAATTCTCGCGAGCACCCCGATCAATGGCGCTGCGATCAGAAACAAAAGTGTCAATCGCCAGTTCAGATACAGCAAGAAGCCCAAGTAGCCCAATACTGTAAGCCCTTCCCTAAAGAGAATTTTTACAGCATCCGTCGCAGCCCCTGTGACTTGGGTGACATGATAGGTAAGTTTTGCAACGAGATGTCCAAAGGCGTGGTTATCATAATAGCTACTCGGCAACTTCAGAAAACGATCAAAAAGCTCCGTTCTTAAATCGAATATCATTTTATTCGCCGCATAATGAATAAAATAATTTCCTACTAGCGTGCCTAACCCGCGAATCAAAACGATCAGAACGATTGCACTAGGCACAAATACCTGATTGTCGATGATGCCGATGTTTAGAAAAGTCGATAAGCGCTCAATCACCCCATGGTCAGTGACTACATGTCCGCTTTGAAGAGAATCAACCAGATAGGATACCAACTGCACGACGCTGACATTGGCAATGGAATACAACAAAAAC
>Ga0181602_10002810_pt1 | contig 14357 bp, 26 predicted proteins | sample 041ome_14_FD_148640 | JGI IMG/M metagenome (GOLD analysis project Ga0181602, IMG submission 148640) | Coastal salt marsh microbial communities from the Groves Creek Marsh, Skidaway Island, Georgia - 041408US metaG (spades assembly) | ecosystem: Environmental > Aquatic > Marine > Intertidal zone...
AACTTAGAACTAGATACTGCTGCGTCTGCTGCTTCTTCAAACATAAGCTTTTGTATTTCACCAAATGAACGTTTTTCTTTAGCAGCAATTTGTAAGTTTTTAAAGTCACGTCCAGCAAACTTCTCGTTAACATCTTGAACAAGTTTAGCTGATCCAGAAAATCCAGATACGCCACCAGCAAATCCACGTGCAATCGCTGCTGAGTTAATTTGTCTGAGTTTGCGTAATACATCATTTGCTTGTATCTCTGCATTAACAGCATCACGTTCTGATTTAGCAAGAGCCATCTCACCTTGCAGTTCGTACATTGCTGCTTGATAGCGACCTTGCTGAAGAGCCTGTAACGCACCAGCTGCTTGAGAAGCTGCTGATACTGCCATCATAATGGTTGTTGGTTCTGCCATATTCTACCTTCCTGGATAAACTGATACTTTATATTCTAAACCTAATAATGTAAGCTTTAACGGTGCGCTTTGCGTCACTGTTATCTGGCCATCATTATTATACCCCAATATACCATGTAATGTCTTTGTACCTGTAAACTCTGGAACTGGACTACCTAATGCTCCAGCACCTAAAGATCGAATAGGAACAAGATTACCGTTAATTACTAAGTTCTGTGTTTCTAAGATTAATGCATTAACTTCTACAATACGTTTTTTAAATCCAATACGTGTACCTGTTTGTGTAGCCACTTCAATCGGCATGGTTTTAATCTCTACATCAATCGGCAATCCTACTTCACAAGATGTTGTTGGTGTATTGATAAATGTGACTGCACTGTCTGCTGTTTGATTTTCTTCTACATAACCATCTGATAACACATTCACTGTTTGTCCATCAATATGAGACATATCCAAACTAGCAACAGCACCACCTTGTTTTGCACAATCTGTTAAATAGTTACTATCAAAGACTTCAACATAGTATTTTAATGTACCACCATCATCACGTTCTACAATTGTATAAATATCAGTAATGTCAACACCTACGTCTAAGAACTTACCTTGTGTAGTAAACTCTGATGGGGCAATAACATCTTGCGCACGAAGTAATGAGAATACAGCCATAGAGCCATCATCTTCATTGACAATCAATAACAGATCATTTTCGTCAGTAGCCACTGCACGACGAATATCCATGTGCTTAGGACCTTTCAGTAAATGTCCAGCAAGCAATGAAATTTTAGATGTAATATAAGTTAATTGTGTATCAGAGTAAGCAATCTCAGATAACTGTTTACCTTGTCTTTGTATAAATAACACACCAGATTCTAATTGTTTAACTCGCACACCTTCTCTAATACCATTACGTGATGTCGATGATAAAAAGAAATCATTTGGAGTGATCGGTGTTAATCCTTCTTGCGGAACATAGAATTCACCACCCGTCGTAAATACTTGCAAATCACGACCAGAAATAATGTCAACGATAGCGTTAAAAGTATTAGTATCAAGAGTAGCCTCAACAGCGTCATCGTCTAGTCCTTCCACTGCTTCAAAGTCAAAATATAGACCTACTTTAGAACCCCAAATAGTTGATGGTCTTGATTTAGATCCGCCAAAGAATAATCTACCTTGATGAAATGTTACTGATCGTGGCCATCCTTTTGTTGCTGACCATACATCTTCATAACCTGTTTCTAATTCCCATTGACCAGATGCAGTTGCTGTAGTGTCAAAGAATGGAAATTCAGTCACTGCGTTGACAGATGTAGAGCTGTTATATTTAACTATTCTTGCTCGTCCTTGTGGACTAGCGTTAATGTATTGTCCAACATGTCCTGAGTTAAAGACTCCAGCCGATGCTGTTAATGTAATCTTGCCAGATACATCTGATGGTGTCAGCGTAGCAGCTGGATTAGTTGTAGTGATAGTAAATGCATACTGTGGTACAGAATCAAAAACTATATTAGAAATAGTCCATGATGCATCATTGGCACCACGCACAATCTTGACTGGTTGTGCATCTTCATCAACAATAATTAAAGTATCAGCAGATTGTGTCCAGCATAAATGATCTAAATGATCTGATGTTAATCCATATCCTGTGGTATCTAAGTAATCATTACCAGATGCATTAATGTTTGTAATAAGGACTTTATCTTTGTAAACATACATGCGATTGTTTGTGAAGCATAGCATGTAGCTATCATCAACTGAGAATTCAAAATGAACTAATCGTACACCATCAGCTGGAGTGCCACCTAATTCATTGATGAACTTAGTTCCCGGTCTGCGTTTAACGCCACCTTGAGGTTGACAAATAACATTACGAGCTGTCTCTAATGCATTTTGTCTAGCCTTTAAATCAACACGAGCTTTGAGAAGCGGATCTAACTCGCCTGTTGTAAAGTTAGTTTGTATGCTAACAAAACGTGCCATTAGTACCTCACGTTAATTAATGAGAAATCTTGTATCGCGTTTGTTGGGTTTCCTTGACCATCGATTGACATTGCTTGTCTCATATATCCACCACGACCATTTTCACTAGCTGTGCCTTCTGCAATGGTTCTCCAATATTCTGATTTGTCTGCTTGATCTGTAATCGGTAAAGCTAAATGCCAAGCCATTTCATATTTGAGTAATTGTACAAAGTAATGTGGTAATGCATATTCAGGTACATTGTATTGATAATCAATGTATACGACTTCATAGTCTGTTAATAGTTTGTTCCCCATCAGACGAAACTCTCTGCGTGGAGGTGCGCCTACATCATCTGAATCATATACGGCATTCGGTCTGCCAATAATGTCAGAGGGTAGTTGATATTCATATTTGTATTCATTAGCCGGTGTTGTCACCAATCGAGCTAATTGTGTTTTCTTAAACGAGAATGACCAGTCATACAGAGTTAAAGCACGAATCTTAATGTCTGGATAAAGTCTATCGCAAATGTTAGATTCATCTGTACCTTCTGTAAATGATGATATAGGATTTGCACCAAGCATCAATAATGCATCGGAACATATTTTAATATCGGTATCACCTGTAGCCATTTTCTTTCCTTTAAATGTGCAAATAGGTAGGCACCGAAGCACCTACCTTTCTGCAATATATTACAACTTAGTCAGCGTCTGCAACTGATAGTGCTGTACCGTCAGATACGTCAACTACGCCAGAAGCATTAGAAAGCACGACAACTAAAGATGCTGTAGGAACAGAAGCGTCCCATAAGTAAATTAAGTCGCCAACTTTTAATACGCTGTGTGCGTCATTGAAGTAAGCTGTTGTATTGATATCAGCAAGTGTATCAGTGTCTGGTGCTGTGTAGCTCCACATTTGAGGAGCATTACCAGCTTTAGCCTGACCACCTATTGGTTGTAGATTGTCTTTATTATAAGCCATGTGTCATTCTCCTTAAGCTGATTCACGACATGTGATTTGAACAATACCTTCAGCATCGATTGCTACGGCACCAGCTGAGAACATTGAATTCACAAGGAATGATGTTTTTTCTGGAACGTAGTTAATCTCTGTCTTAGGACCCATACCTTCAGCATAACCAACTGCATCTTTGTGGAATGCCCAAACAGTTCTGTCTAAAGAACCGTCAACAGCTAAACCACCTTCAGTTCTGTCGCCAAGTACGTGGAATGTGAAACCTAAGAATGTATTGATTTCACCAGATACTAAAGCTTTAACTGAAGCATAATCAGAAGATGTAAGTTTTTGTTCTGCTAAGATTGATGCTAAAGAGTTAGCATGAATCACCATGTGACGATCTTGTGGAGGTACGTTACCTTTATCTAACAATTTCTTAGCTGAAAGAAGTTTGTCTAAGTTAAGGTTTGTATCTGTACCACCAATGTCGTTTGACACAGTGTTTGATGTTGATGATGCTGTTAATGCATCAATAACAAGTTGGTCTTGACGGCGACCAATAGCATTAGCCACAACTTGCACTAATTCTTGTCTTTCGTCAAAGTTAACTTTTTGTTGCATGAAGATGTCAGAATATTCTGCTGCATTCCAATCTTCTAGTGTTGCTGTTACTTGTGAGAAATCCACATTTAACGGTGTTACGTCTGTTTGTGGAATACGTAATGTTGCTACGCCTTTACCCACTTTAGGAAATTTTGCTGTTGAACCCTCAACGCCGCGTCTTTGTCTTACTGCTGCAATAAGCTGTGCTTTAGCTTGGTAAGCCTGTTTAACTTCGGCATCAAATAGGGTAACAAAAGCATTAGATAATCCAATAGCCATTTGAGACTCCTTAGTAATTAATAAAGTAAATTAATCGCTGTGGTATGCCAGAATAATCTGGGCCTTGCTTGCTATTTACGATAGCCGGTCGACAAGATTACTTGCGTTTAAGGGTTACATAGAATAATGTAATAGGCCTTAGTGTGAATATTACCACAAAAAGGCCTGAATTACAAGAGATTTAGCCGTAGACTTGCTGGAATGCTCGTTCTACTTTGGCTCGGTAGGATGGATCTGTTTGATACTTAGGATCTGCAACTAACTGTTGCAATTCGTCTTTAGATGGTGTACCGTCTACTGGAGTTACTTCTGTAGGAATACGTCCTTCATAAGATGCTCTAAGCTTTTCTAATGCAGCAATACCTTTTGCAGTACCGCCCATGATTTTAAACTCTTCAAAGTCATCTGATGACCATACACCTTTTTGAACAAGACCAGCTCCCCATTTAACCATGCCTTGAATACGTGCATCGGCATTAGGGCCTAACATTTTCTTTTCTTGTTCTACGTTGACCGATGCTTCTTTTGCACCCATCATTTGCATATCAACTACTTGACCAACTAAATCATCAAGAGCAGCTTGACTGACTTGATATTCTTTTGCCCAACTCATGACATGATTACGTACTGGATCATCTTCTGCAATTTCACCAAATGCTGAAGTATCATAGTTCCCATCAGCTGGTGCTTTGTGTTTACCTTGAGAAATCTGCTTACGCAAATCTTTCCAAGACTTAGCCATACCTTCTAAATCAGGTGCTGAGTCTTCTGCTTTCCAAAAGTTCTCAGGCCACCAATCAGGTCGCTCTAATGGTTCATCATCTTCACCCGCTTCTTTAACAGCAAATTCTTCCTTTGCTTTTAATTCTGCTGGATCACGATGATCTATTTCTGTTGCTTGAGGATTTACTTCTGTTGTTTCTTCTGGCTCTGCTGATGCTCCATCGAGTAGGCCAGTGGATTCAGTTTCCTGAATACTAGGCTCGATTGTATCACTCATTATAATTTCCTTGCTCTAATTAACCTTGCTTCTAAATCCCGTACGATACTATTTTGTCCTTCTCGATAATATGCGTAGCTAGGATCGCTACCCGGCAAGGCAACAGGTTGCTCAACGACTGCTTCACGCAGCCATTTTAATAACTGTTTACCGTCCTCACCTCCAAGGACTTTAAGACAGAGACGATCTACATCATCTCTTTTTTGATTCACATCTCTAACGTCAAGCGGTAATGCTTGTTCTAAATCATCCCATCCAGCCATAATTATCCTTGTGACTGCATTACATTGTTCATCACTTCAGCAGCGGCTTCTGGGTTTTGTTGTGCAGCTTGTTGCGCCATCGCCATTGCTTGTTGTTGAGCTATAATGCGTTCAGTCTTTGTTGTTCTAATACGTTGTGGGATACCTAATTGTTCTGCAATAAAGTCCATCATCTCATCGATTTTTAATGTTGACGCTGCTTCTGGACCAGCTGCTTGTACGATTTGTGCGTATTGTAATACCTTGTCCACTTCTTCCATTGCTTGTGACATTGCTAATGGAGCTACTGGAGCAATCCTAATTTCTAAACCATTTACTTTTAATGGTAAATCAATTAAGCCACGTTCGCTCATGACATCAAGTATCTTAGTTACTAATGGTACCATGGTTTCATTGATGAGTCTACCGAATGCAGAGCCTAGGTTTTGTGCTAATTCCTTCATACGTTCAGCCACTTCTGTAGCAGATCTAGCTGACATATTGTCTGGTGGTAATGATTCATCCAATAAGATACGTTTAATATTCATACGTAAATCATTCATCACAATTTGTGATACGTTAAAGTCACCAGCACGTGGTAATGGTCTAAGTGATTCACCTTGTGGACCCCCGTTACGTGCTACAGGAATAATAGCACCCGGCATAATCTTCACTGTATTTGGATTCAATACACCATCATCAGCTGCTGTGTAAACACCAGCAATAGAGAGAGAAGCATTCTTTAACACTAACTCTAATGTTTTATTTAAAGTCTTCACATCAGGCAATGCTGTGATTAATGGACCACGACCATAGATCTCACCAGCTACTTTAGCATAGCGTGATACAATCCATGGACTCACTTCCATACGTCTGTAAACTAATTCTGTTTTAGATTCTTTGTGAATCACATGATAGCAATAATCACCACGCTTCATATCATAGATGGTTGCTTCCACTAACTCTACATCATCTGTTGGTTTGTCATCAATCTTCTTTTGTAATTCAGATGGAATCTTTGCATCAGGCCATTGTCTTTGGATGGCTTCACCTTTAAGACGCATACGTCTGTATACATTATCCACTTGACCATTAGCGCCTTCTTCAAATGAAACTAAGTATTGTGGTACTGGAATAAAGTTTAATGGATTAACATCATCACCCGGCTGTACCATCATCACTGCTGTACCTACACATAAGTCAAGTAAGAACTCACCAATCGCAATGTCAAAGTTAGATTGCTTAAGAGAAGAAAACATCTTGTCTGAGTATACGTCTAATGCGGCTTGTGCTTCCATGCGACGCTCAACAGGAATGTCAGTACCAGGTTCTAATCGACACCATTTGCGTTGTGGAGGGAAGATACCAGATTGCATACGATTAGCAAATCGCTGTGTTGAGTTGATGGCTGTAGAATCAAACACACGATTCATCTTTTTCGTGCCGCCTACTTTACCATCGTAATGTCCATCATAAAGATTACGTTGAGGTAAAGCAAACTCATAACATTCTTCGTATAAGTTTCTAAAATCTTCTTTTTTGATTAAAGCTTTATCGTGTCGCTTTAATACATCTTCTGCCTTTAATCTCATCATAATCTATTTTTCCTTTATTCAGTCCAGCTTAATATAATCTCAGCAGCATGAGGATTGTTATTCGTATCTGCATTAGTTAATCTAAATAAGTAAGTAGTCAATCCTTTAAGAATAATGTTATTACCACCTACTTCTCCACCACCACCTTTTTTACCAACACCTCCGGTAAGTATTTCCTGTAAGATTGTTGTTCCTGTTGATGTTACTGTTGGATTAACAATCGCTACACCTTGGCTAGTAATCGTACTGGCTCGATTACGATTAATAATCGGCAATGAGGTTCCACCACTGACTACTGCATTCTCATATAAATAACCAATCGCATTACCATTACATAATCCTGAAATACTAAATACTGGGTTTAATCCACTCGGAAACGCAATGGCAATATCAATACTTTGTCCAGCGGGTAATGGATCAGCAAATGTACGTAATGATCCTGTTGAAAAGCCATGGCCTTCAATTAGCCTGACTTGTTCAATGTCTCTTGTCGAATATGCGTCTCTATATAATTGCATTAGAATGAATACTCCAATGATCCGCCAAGATATGTTGGCATCATCACTTTAAAGTCTTTACCATGTACATATACTCCGGATGCACGTATCGTTGCATTTAATCGATCAGTAACTGGATGAGTGTAACCAATACTGCCAAACACGACATCTGCACCACCAAATCTTTGATAACCTCTTTCATCAATCGTTATTGTCTCTTTCTTTCTACTTTTATCTTGTGAATAACCTTGCACTTCTAAATCAAACCGCTTTATGTATTCTTTAGCAATATTCTTAGCTTGATCTATTTCAATAATATTATCACTCATTTAAACGCACTCATCATGTCTTGATTTATTTTCTTAAACTGACTATCTTCCATTGTTTGGTCAAATACAAACTTACCCATTTCAACATTGGTAGCAAACTTAGATATGGTATTTTGTGCAATCTCTAATCGTCTAGTTACACCATCATTACCTTTTGCTTTTCTTTCTTGATACTCACTATGATTAAGTAACTCTTGTGCAGCCGCATTATACTCGCCATTGTTCATTTGATTTACCCATTTATACAGATTACCTGTTTTACTTCTCAAATCACCACGATATTCTAATTGTATAATTTCAGCTTGTAATTCTTCTGGCATATCTTTTAATTTTGGAATAGCCTCCATTGCTCTTTTTTTGTGAGCGTTGAAAGATTCTAAAAATCCTTTATCAATATATTCATTAGTTTGTCCAATGCCATAAGTCAGTACTGGTTTTTTTGCATCATCATAATAAAATGCATTTACAAAACCTTCCTCTTCTACTACTCTTCTTTGAGCTAATGTAAGTGATCCACCGATTAATTGTTCTACTTTTTTAACAGCAGACGGCCCGCTCAATTTTAATGAACTTGGAATGTCTTTAGACGACTTGTATGGATTTTCTCTTGTGCCTAAGGTTTTATCCATGTAAGCTTGTCCTTGGAGCATTATACAAATTAATAGGAGCAAAATATATTTCATGCCACTCAATCATGCCCACTCAGCTTTCTGAATACGCAGAGGTCCTAAGTTAATTAAAAAGTAATCTACAGGCGCACCATCGACTTCGCCTTCGTAGATCTCGACTCCAATATTAAATCCCCAGTAAAAGTGATATGACCACATACTACTTCTTACCTTTCTTAGCTTCAGACATTGCAATCGCTACAGCTTGATCTCGCTGAGTTACTTTTGCACCAGAACCAGATTTGAGTGATCCTGATTTATATTCCTTCATCACTTTCTTAACTTTCTTTTGAAACTTGTCCATCATAACTTAATACCTCCACCAAGTATTGATCCTGTAATACCTAAACCACCTTCACCCAGTGCTGGTAATCCTGTTGATGGCTCATCACCGGGTTGTCTTGCTTTACCCATTAATCCACCAGTGGCTCTTGCTAAGCGGCGTTTAGTTGCTTTACTTTCTGCTGATGTACGTTTTGCCTGTTGCGCTCCAGTCTTTGCACTTCTTTCAATATCTTTTAATTCACCTGCGGTAAAGTCTTGACGATCCTCACCAGTAAACAATTGAGCTGATCTAGTTTGATATATAGGTCGTTGACTAACTGGCCCATATAATCCACCTACAAATGGCGTGTATCCTTTAATCAAAGCATTTTCTGGCGCACTGTAACTCACCGAATCAAAACTACCAATTTGATGTGCAACTGCTTTATTAAAACTACGCACTCCAGCCTGCCACTGACCAGATGTGGTCATATACTCTAAACCTGTTTCTTGCTTTCGCATGCCTTCTGATATTTGTGTATCAACGGCTTTGTTCCACCAGTCTTCAGATTTAAATACATTACGGCCACCAGCGAGATCAATTAAATCTTTCTGTGCATTTGCAGCTTTAGGAAGCATACCTCTTGCTAATGCCATACCAAAGTCAAGCGCAGCCATATTAACCTCCTAATGTATTTTGTTCTTCGTCTAACCCGACTTCTGGATTTAATCGTGTATCAGACAACAACATACGCTTACCGCCACGGCTTGTTGCACGACGTTTAGCTGCCATTTGTTCTTGTAAATCACGCTTTTCTTCTTCAGATTGTTTACGCATACGTTCTGTTTCTGCTCGTTGTGCAGCTAATTGTGCTTCTGCTGCTGATGTGTCTGGCTTACCGCCACCGAATACACCACCCATTAGGTTCTCCTCATAATATAATAATCTGTTTTATCTGTACTATACTCTTTCAAAAGACCTTCAGATTGAAAACCTAAACATCTAGCCCAAGAAACAGCACGTTTATCAGTGGATCTTACAGTAATTTGTATACGATGTAAAGAAAATAATATCTCACATATATCAAAAAATGTATTAGCACCCTTAGTCATCGCGATTGGATATCGTCTTGCTTCATCTGAGAATAAAGACCACGCTTCACCCAAGCCTTCCCATATAACAACAGTGCCAAAAATAGCGACAGGAATGCGATGCAACATTGCAGTAACGCAAGGACCACATTGAGATTGATAAACCACACGGCGTTTTCGATCGCTTTGAGGAACTTGAAAAGCTGTGTCATCAGATAATCCTTTAAAGTTATTTAAATGTTCGTAGGCAAATGGATGATAAGTGACACCTTTAACTTTTGGCATATACTCATCAAGATGTTCTTGACTAATTGAATATATCAAAATCTGAATTGACTACAGTTTGTGAGATTAATGTATTCTGTGTCAGTGCTGATTTGGTCATGCGTTTATGTTCACCACCGCCTAAGAGTAAGTAGCCAAATGCATCACCAATGTGTGAGTGTTCGTTTTTATTTGGACTATCTTTGAATCGTTCTTGTCCAGCACCAACAGCCACCCGTTTAAAGTGATAGCCTCCAGATAAAGATTTACGAATACGCTTGCATGATGTATGCACTAACAATCCGGGTTTACCATTAATTAAGCGTTGCATTGGAGCTGCTGCCCCTTCACGTCGTACTTGAAAATTGTTAGAAGGTGTTGGCTGTGCGCGCAATCCTAATGTCCGTAAATAATCAAATGCAGTGACTTCATAGATCGCATCACGTTGCATACCGGCTGGATCTCCCCACACCATCACTTGTGCTTTTGGATAACGCGCATTGATCTCGGCTAACAACTGTTGACCAAATCTTTCAAGTCCCATATCTTCTGTCACAATTTCATGCAGAATAATCCAACGGCCATTAGCTAATCGTTGCCCGATTGCGGCTGCCGGTGTTAAACCGAAGTCTAATCCTATGTGCAATGGTAACGTTGGATCGTATTCCACGTCTGATGAACTCATTAACTGGTCATCATATTCTGGCCATACAGGTCGTCCTTCTTGGACGTATGTAAATCTACCTTCAGCGTAACATCTAATCCAATCTAAGTTTTTACCCCCTAGCATTTGGTTATAATATCCACCTGGTAAGTTACGTACATTTTCTGCTTTAGGATTTATTTTCCACCAACGACCACCCGCAAAGATGTGATCGTTTGCTTCTGGATTCTCAGGTAAGTTCTCCGGTGATACTTCTACGACTCCACCCGGTTGTTGAAAGAAGTCCCATCCATACTTACCCGTGATCGGTTCTTTAGTGCTTAAACGAAACCACCAATGGTCATCGTCCATGGGGTTAGTATCCATCCACACACCGTGCCAAGTAGGCCCTCCATCCCGTTGCGTTGGATATCGACCAACACGATGAGTAAGACCATCAATAACAGCCTTAGGTAATTCTCTTGCTTCATTGACCCATGCTCCTGTTAGTTCTAATGATAATAGTTTACGTACATCTTTAGGTTGGTCCAATGCTAAAAAGATTACTTCACAATCGATGCCAGCGGCATCACCTCGGGAGGGTAGGCGTATGTGATGTGTAATCGGAGGTGTGTATAACATCGGACCAAAAGTGTTTTCAGGAAATAACTCTTGCCATGTTTTAATTGTTGTTGTCTTTAATTCTGGATAAGAGTTCCTGACAATTACAAATCTGGTGTATCTAATCCCATCAACGGGTGATGGTTTTTGTTTGACGGCACGCATCATGATTTCAGCAGCACACGCGTAGGACTTCCCCGAACCTACAGGACCCATCAAGCCTCTAACAAAAGCATTGCTTTGTAAAAACTTATAAGTCGTCAGTGCGCCACTGAAGTCAAGATCAATTCCCGGACCCGCTAGGCTTTTCTTACTACGTTCTTTTTTATTGCTCATCGTCGATGTCTTTAAACTGCATTGTCACCATGCGTTTGAGTTCTTGATTCTCTTTCCATAGCAAATCAATAATCTCCATGACTCTTGAGTTATTGAGATGTGCCATGGCAAACTCTTCACGCAGTTGCTCAATCTTTGGTTTGAGATCCATCTTTAGTCTCCATGTGTTTAACTAAAAAAGCAACATAATGTTGTAACTTCCGCAAGTCCTCAACACCCCCCTTGTCCTTCCAGCGTAGTGCATACTTTATGATATTACCATTCAAGAATCCTTCATAGGCCTCGTCTGATAAATACTCTTGCATAATGTCTATAGGTTGAATGGCATGTCGCTTATAATGGTCGCCACCAACTTGGACATCTTTTGGGTCACTCATCTTTTTTTCTTCCTAATCTTTTTTGTGCGTCTTGTGCAAATTTTACCACAATTTCAAAATGTTTCTCTGGTGCTTTTAGTATCTTGTCAATCCATGCAGTATTTTTATCAAAGTCCTTCATCTTGTCCTTCTGTTCCTCGACTATCTTCAGAAACTTCTGTCTCGATTGACTGTTTAGGTTCTTCATAATATGTTGTTGTCTCCGGTGCTTTTACGTTAATGCCAATCACAGATGGCTTATCTGATTCGTCAGGACTGTCTAATAATCCAGATGCTTTCGCTAAGATTCTTAAAACACCCACTTTATCCCAAAGCTCAATATCAATAGTTGTATAACTATTACCTTCCTTATCGGTCTTGGTAACAGTCTTAATACTCTTGATAGCTTGTAATGCATGCTCAGGAATATCTTTGCTTGCCTTGACCTTAATGTTACCTTCACTATCCCACTCCATAATATCTGTTGGTTTAGTATTAGCAATACTGAGAAGCGTGTAGGAGACAGCTTCTCTGTTTGCTGCTAATGTCGTAGACCGCTCCAAGTTCTTTTGCAAGGCTCTGACACCCCCATACCCGGCAAGACTTGGAATCGGTTTACTTTTATTTTTTGTCTCAGCCATTAGAAAGGTAAGTCGTCTTCAAGTTCATTTAAGTGATCTGAGGACACAGCCTGATTCGTTGACTGCGTATTTTGTACTGGTGCTTGCCCACCTTTGTTCGCCACAGGATTACCAATTCGCACACTTTTGTATTCAACGCCGCCTTTACTCACGTTGTCATATACATCTAAGTAATGCTCTGTGCCATCCGGCATTAAGATCTTACCACGCCAATCCGCATGCCAATCTTGTTCTTTACGATCATTTTTAAATACTGAACCTGTACCTGGTTTTGCTTGATACCCATTATCTTGTGCCATTATAATTCCTCTTTCTCTAGTTCATAAATATGGACGACAGCTGCGCCACCATCCCTTGCTTCACCTCGAGCAATCTCAATGTATTCAAATTGACTATCATCATCATACACGTTAGCCTTCATCAATGCATCTAATATTGCTTTTAAGGTATTGTCAAGATCAAATATTCTTTTAGACCTTGGATGTATCATCACACTAATACCTAAACTTTTATCACCGAATCGTTTGTAGCCTTGCTCATAAACATTGACTGCCACTTCTTCGGTAAATTTTTTACCAGCTGGAGAGATATATCGCCTTTTCCCAGACGCATGCCAATAGTTATTGACACTCGGTGGGTAAGGTAGTTCATATCTTACAGTGGGCTTCACTTTAACTGATCCAATCTTCTGTTAATGTCTTTACCTAAATAGTTTTTAATAGACTCATTAATTAAACTGGCCTTAGTGACTTCGTTTTCTTTTGCTGCTTGTGCTAGTAACTCTTGACTCAGTGGAGTCAGTCGTACTAAAAATGGTTTTGATTCACTCATTTATTTCTCCTTGTAATGGTGGTAATTCTTCTTCATAGATATTTTCAATATCAAACTCTGTAATGTCTACTTGTGTTTCTTGTATTTCATGAATAATGTCTTTCTTCCAGGATCCCATTATTGCAATCACAGCAGAAAAACAAAATACAACAATCACCATAGACCATAAAGTTTGGTCAACTCCTCTACTCATTTGAATCTCCTTTATATTTATTCTTAATCTTTTTTGTAGGTCTACCGCGTTTATTCTTATCATTATTGTGTTCTGCTTCAACATCACGCTTACACAATGCAATCATGTTTAACCATTGCTTGGCCCCTATCTCCTTCAAGCCATGCCCGGTAAAACCCTTAGTCATTTTCCAATAGCCACTTGGATCAGTGAACTTGTATTCCAACGGTTCACCATCGTTGAACTCGTTACACACGAGTTTGTAGAATTCTCTCAGCGTCATTTTGTGCTATCTCTTCTACAATTACTATAGGATATCTTTTTGCTGCACATCCAGTCAGTAAGAGTAATATTAATAATAGTTTCATTTCTTTTCTTTCTTGCCAAAGATTCTTTCCCAGCCTTCATCAAACTTCTTTTTGTCTGTAGGTCTAGGTTTATCTCCTTTACCTCCGGGACCTACTCCATCATTATTACTCATTTAATCTCCTTCTTAATTAAACCTAATGGTAAGTGAATATAATCTTCATGTAAGCAACTGGTATACTCTGCCTCTTTATAATGTTTAATTGCATACTCACTGGCTCTTGTACAATCTACA
>Ga0181602_10002832_pt1 | contig 14284 bp, 10 predicted proteins | sample 041ome_14_FD_148640 | JGI IMG/M metagenome (GOLD analysis project Ga0181602, IMG submission 148640) | Coastal salt marsh microbial communities from the Groves Creek Marsh, Skidaway Island, Georgia - 041408US metaG (spades assembly) | ecosystem: Environmental > Aquatic > Marine > Intertidal zone...
TCCTACGCCTCGTCGCAACACGCGAAGAACGCAATGATACTATTAAGACACATTACTAGATATTGAGAGAGATAATAATAATAAATATAAAAGGGGAGAGCGGAGAGAGAGAGAGAGAGAGAGAGAAAGAGAGAGAGAGAAAGAGGGAGAGAGATTATATTTAGCGGTATGAAGACGTGCATGTATTAGAAATAATCGTGTACCGGTATTGAATAACACACACATACGAGTATACATCACACGTAGCTGTTCTTAAAAAAATTCCGCAAAACCAAAATTGGAATAAAGCTCGCCTCTCCGGCTTTAACAGAATAGAGGTACACACGACACATCATCAACACCAACAAAACGCAAAATAAAGCAGAGAAAAGATGGGTTTGGATCCTCTCGAGCATCGCAACACGGTCGACCCGCTCGCGGAGCCAAACATGGAAATCGTAAACAACAGCGTGAACGAATCCTACCCCTCTTCGCCGAGGCATTCCGGCAGCCGAGAGAATTCCGCCGACCGCCCGAGAGGAGGGTCTCCAGACTCTTCTGGGTCTTTCGAATTCACCAACAAAGGCGGGGATTCCGACCGCGATTCTTCTCAAGGCGCGGATTCCTCCCAAGGCCAATCCAATCCAGGGTCGAAAAACTACAAAGAATACGTCGGGAGACATTTGACTTCGGAACTTTTATTCTCGGCGTCGATTGGGAATTTGAAAAGAATTAAACGGTGCTTAGAAAAAGCGGGGAAAAGCATCACGTCGGAACCGTACCAAGATTATGATTTGAGAGCACCTTTACACATCGCGTGCGCGGACGGATCGTTCGCGATCGTGGATTATTTAGTAAAGAATGGGGTGGCGATTAACGCCGTCGATCGATGGGGAGCGACGCCGTTGGAGTGCGCGGTGTTTGGGAACCACGGAGAAATTGTAAAGTACATAGAACAAAACGGGGGGAAGATTAAAGATAGATTGACGGGTACTTTAGTGAAGCTATCGGACAGTCACTTGTCTTCGGTCGCTGCGCCACAGTTGGCGAATTCGTCGAACATTTTCTTGCCGCAAGACGCCATGGCGTGGGAGATACCGGAGGAGGAAATCGTGGATAAGGAAAATATCGGGTCCGGGGCGTTTGGGATCGTCATGAAGTGTAAATGGAGAGGAACGCCGGTTGCGATTAAACAAATTCACAAGCATATGGCAGAGGACGAGATCGCGAGAGTTGAGTTCTCGTTGGAGTTGAAGGTCATGCGTCAGTTGCACCATCCAAACATCGTCCAATTTTTAGGCGTCATGATTTCGAGCGAAACGAGTCAAGTGTCCATCGTTTCCGAGTTCATGCAAGGAGGGAGTTTAGACCACTTATTTCGTTCCGGGAAGTTACTTTCTTTGTGCGAAGCGGCAAACATGGCGTTAGATTGTGCGAGAGGGATGGCGTACTTACACGGTCGCGTGCCGTTACCGGTGATTCATCGAGACTTGAAACCGGGAAATTTGATGTTGACGAGAACCGGACGTTTGAAAATAGGCGATTTCGGTTTGTCGAAAACTTTATCCGTGCGAAACAAGATTCCAAACTCGACGGTTTCTCAAGAACCGTTCGTTTTGACCGGCGAAACGGGCAGTTATCGATACATGGCGCCGGAGGTTTTCCGACACGAATTCTACGGCACCGCCGTGGATGTCTACGCCGCCTCCATGATTTTCTACCAACTCTTCTCCGGTCAACAACCGTTCTCGAACGTCAATCCCATCCACGCGGCGCGAGCAGTCGCTACCCAAGACACTCGTCCACCGTTGCATAACGGGTTAATGCCGAAAGAATTTATGACGTTGGTGAGAAACATGTGGAACCCGATCGATAAGAAAAGGCCGACGTTCTTCAACGTCATCTCTTACCTCGACCCGATCGTCGAGAAGTTGAGAGAGGAAGCCGATAATAAGAAGAATAACGCGGGGTGCGGGTGTGTCATATCTTAACCATGGATCGATCGATTGAAGAAGTAAAGAAGAAGTAAAGAAGAAGTAAAGAAGAATAGCGAGAAAGTAGAGAGAGAATGAAAAATATGAAAGAAGAAGAAGCAAAAATCGCAAAATTCCATCATCATCAATTTTATAAAAACCCGAACGAATCACAACACTGCACAAATTATAAAGTACTTTAAAGTAACGGATCTGCTTTTTTCTTCGCCGCGATAAGAAAGAAAATTATCTAAATACGAACGATATAATAATGGACGCATCAACGGACGAAGAAGAGTACGAGTACGACGCGGACGCCGTCGACACTTCCGACGATTACGAAATGTACGGGGAAGAAGATACCAGCATCGATGATCAAGAAGATATCTTAGGAGACGACTTGCTCTCCGAAGATGAGGACGAGGACGACGATTTTGAAGACGACGGCGAGGAGTTGGACGGCGATTTCGACGCCGCCGCAGAAGAGGCGGCGACGCAAGCGGCAGCCACGAAAGCGGCGTCTTTGAATTCAGCCGCCGCGGCATTTGTCCCCGGTGGTGGTGCTGGTGCAGCTGCTGCACCGCCGCCGCCGAGACCACCGCCGCAATTTCCAGGCCAAGGGGGAGGGCAACAACCTCCCTCGCAACAACAACAACAACAGGGCTTTGGAAATACGAGCGGTTTGCCGCAGCGGAATACTACCACCGCCGCTGCGCCCACAGCGGGTGCGGCTGGTGAGGGGGAACCAATCACGCCACCACAAGCGCAAGGCCTTGGCGGTGGCTTGTTAGCGCGCACGGTAGCGCGCGTGGCGCCTCAAAAGGAACCGATTGTTCCAGACGAAAAGCCAGACCCGAAGGATGAACAAGCCACGAGAGCGTACGAGCTTCAACAGCTTCGAATTAAACTGTTACGCTTGACATCGAGATTAGACCAATCGCCGAGAAATACGATTGTCTCGCAAGTGATTTATCGTTTAGAGCTCGCGGAAACGTTAAAATCTGGTAAAGGTACATCGCCATCGGGAGCGCAAAAGTCTCAAACGAATACGTTCGAGCGCGCTGTGGCGCTCGCCGAGCACTTTGAAAAGATAAACCCGAACGAGGAATTGGATTTTGACTGCACGATTTTAATGATTGGTAAGCAATGTGTCGGTAAATCTTCCGTGATCAAATCGTTGTTAGGTCCGGACGCGCAAGACGAGAAGACTTTGGAGGCTTTGGATGAAGAGACTACGAAAGTGAGAGTGATTGAAACGACGGTGTGCGGGATGAAGTTGAGATTGATTGATACACCTGGTTTGCGAACCTCTTCGGCGGATATTCAGTATAACTCAAGGATTATGGGTCAAGCGAAGAAGTATTGCAACAAGCATAAACCGGACATTACGTTATATTTCGATCGATTAGACATTCCGTTGCGATCGGAAACCGCGGATATCATGATTTTGAAACAAGTCACCAACACGTTCGGTCCTGGGGTTTGGTTCAACGCCATCGTGGTCTTGACGCACGCCGCTGGGGCTCCGCCAGATGGACCAAACGGCCAGCCGATGTCGTACGAGCTGTATGTGGCGCAAAGATCGCACGTCGTTCAACAGACTGTTCGTCACGCTTCCGGGGACGCGCGTTTGATGAACCCGGTTGCGTTGGCAGAAAACCATTCAGGTTGCAGAACGAACCGAACTGGAGATAAAGTGTTACCGAACGGTCAAGCTTGGAAGCCACAGCTTTTGCTGCTCTGCTTTGCGAGCAAAATTCTCGCGCAAGCAAATACGCTATTAAAACTCGACGACGGAACGCAAATGCTGAAGAAACGTCAGCAACAACAACAGCAACAAGGTAAAGTTGCACCATTACCGTTTCTCTTGAGTTCCTTAATTACGACTCGTAAACCAATACGGTTGGAAATGGGCGACGATGATTTCGAAGACTTGGAAGAATCCATCATTTCTGGAGAGCCGTCTCCGTACGATGAGCCGAATGCGGGGAAAGATTTCTACATGCCGAAGCAGTTGTGCGTCCCGGCCCCGGACCCGCAGTTCCCTCCTTCGTTTGATTCGGATACTGGTTCGCACCGATATCGTTATCTTGATACGAACCCACAAACGCTAGTTCGACCTATGGTTGACGCGCACTCGTACGAGCACGAGACGGGCGTGACTGGGTTTTCAGTCGATCGACAAGTGATCATTAAAGATTTCATCGGTGGCAAAGCGTCGGCGCAAATCAATAAAGACAAAAACGACTCGTCGTTTGCTTTCGAAGGCGAATTGTCGGTTCCACACGGTAAGAAAGCAATCACCACCGCTGGTGTCGACGTGCAGAACGTAGGTCAGCAAAGAGTGTACACATCTCGGGCGGAAACTCGTTGGAAGTGGCACAGGGTGGACAAAATCATCGGTGGATTGTCCATGTCATTCGTTGGAGGCCTGTTAGCATTTGGCACGAAGATTGAAAACCGATGGAAGGCCCGAGATGGAATGAAGGTCGTCGTCAGTACCGGAGCTGTAAGTTCCAAGGGTCCACAAGGAAAAGATGTCGCTTACGGTGGTAACTGCGAAGCCATCATTCGTCACTCTCAAGACGAAGGCGACGCGAACTCGTCCACCATTGGAGCCTCATTCATGAATTGGAGAGGTGACATCGCCTTGGGTTGCAACGCTATGAGTTCAATCACATTAGGGAAAGATACGCAATTGACTGGCAGATTTAATCTCAACTCGCGAGGCGCTGGTGCGGTTACCGTGCGTGCGACGTCGAACGACAAGTTACAAATCGCAGGTGTGGGTTTGATTCCGTTATTGTGCGCAGTCTGGGGTAGAATCTTCGGCGATTAAGGTTAATGATGGTGGAGCACACTGCATTGTTTTGATCATATATATAGGTGTTATTACAATTGGTTTTTGTTTGTTTTTCAACTAAACTAATACAGATTATTCGTTATACTACATTTCTGTTGTGTCTCTTTCTTTTTTCTTCCCTCGTCGAGAACGTTAGCTGCGCCTTTCCAGTCGCCACTCCCTTCTCTCTCTCTCTCTCTCTCTTTCTAAGTGAATTCTACTACTTTACCTCCTCGACCTCCACTTTTTACGCCGCAACAAAGTCATCATCCCTGAACGACGACAACGAGCTGGCTTCCAGAACTCCTGTTGGTGAGTACACGTCCACAAATCTCCCAAACTCATCCGTCAGTTCTTTCACCTTTTCGTTGTCGTTACTTCCTTGTCTCATCGGCACTGCAACTGACCCAATCGTGTTATTTTTGTCATAATCATCGCCACTCGAAACACAATCTGGGTCATTCCTTGCAACATAAATGTTTAAGCAATGTTCGATTAACCATCCGTGTATCTCTGATAAATTACTCTCGCTCACGTTTGATGCCACTTCCATTTCTCGAGTAACCGCCGGGAACAATCCAAGTTTTGCACGAGCCGCACCGATACAAGCAGTAGCGAGCACGCTCGGTAAAACAGCACCACGAATAGCAGGGTCAGCCAGGACACCTTTGTACATTTCAAGAGACATAGAGCTCAGTTTATCGACGTAATCAATGGTCCATTCTTCTTCTTCGTCCGTTTCTTTTTCTATTCTTTCAAACTCGTGCGTAGCTCCGTCGCAAATTTTTAAAATACTCTCGATGAAGTGCGAAGTCGTCACGCAACCCAACTTCCAACCTAATTCGCTCAATAACGCACTTTCCATCCTCAAGACGGTATCTTGACAATATTGTGGCGCGAACATATTTCGCAAAGCTGTCGTACTCAAAACGACATCCTCAATTTCTTCGTATTTGACAGCTATGTGCAAACAGCACATCGCTATGAGCGAAAGCGTAGACTTAGGGATGTCCATGTTTGACAACACTCGATCGACGTACACCATGCACACATCTGCTGTAACTGCGTTGTAGTTTGCCATAGCGCAGCACTGCAAGATATAAGAGATGATAGGTTCTCGTTGACCTCGAAGGACGTGTTTCGCCGTCGCGGCCTTCAACACAAAGTGCTCCTTCGTTTGCTCCTTCCTCAGTTGATCTCGCAACATGTCTTCGTGAAGTTCTATATCGTGCAACGGAATCTTCCTCTCGTCCGTGTCGTGGAAAGAGAGCAATTGCGAGATCGTGCAGCCTCTGAAACTTTCTCCTGCTTTAGCGTCGTTGTCGTTGTTGTTGTCGTTTTTTCTTTTTGTCGTTGTTGCTTTTGTGTTTTTTTGTTCCTGAAGGGTCGCGAGCGAGCTTTTTAAATCTTCGACAGCGAGGAGCGAGTCGTCGTCGTCTTCATCATCATCATCTTCTTCGTCGTTGCAGTCCATGCGTTCACACTCTTCATCGTAATCGCACATGGATGAACTTCGAGAGATTTTCTCCATTCGAATCTGCGACTCGACGCGGGAGATGTGCGTTCGCGTGACCACTTCCTGCTCCTTTCGTTTTAGCGGGAAGAAGTCCTCGTTCGTCCTATTACTGTTGAACCACCATTTCTCGTCTTCCGCGCTTCTTTCTCCGCTCTCGTTCCTCTCATAAATAGCGTTTACCGCAAAATTTTCCATCGTTTCTGAATACAAAACTATCTCACGCACACATTAAAGTATACAGTAAGGATAGGTGAATGTCGCGAGACCGCGAACTTCGTTGTGGCGTCCGCGGAAAATCTCTATTCAAATATCCAACTCTGAAAAGCTTGATATTTCGACGCGTCTGCTTTTTTTCGCTTTTTTTCAATTTTCAAATAGGCTGTGTGCAACACACAGCCACTCGTTCGTTTTCAAAAATACGATCACACTACTTCGCGGGGACGAAGTGAAAATAAACTTTTAAACTATCCATCCTTTAGAAAAGTGTTTGTACAAAATATGGACTCTATTACAGTATTGTTATTATATTATATAATGCTAATGTTCTGCTAATTGGACAATTTATATGGTTTCAGGATAGTATTACTTTGTTTAACTATCTTTTCTCCAGCAACGACGCGGGAACAGGCGACCACGATAGATATACGTGTATTATTAAATGCCCTCGCTCGCGTGTTGCTTCTTCGTCTTATTTCTCCAGTTCTTTTTCTCTTGTTGATCTTATTACTCGTTTATTAATTCGTTTTATTTTTATTTTTCTTCTTCTTCTTCTATGCCTTCTTCGGTTACGCAGAGCCCGGAGAGATTCAAATACGACGTCGAGGACGGTTCTTCTCCACCCGGGATCCAACAACAGATGTTATTTTTGTGGCAAATAGCTTCCGCTCCTGAATACCCAACCAATTCAAAGAACTCTTCCGTTTGTTTTCCTTTATATAAATCCATATCCGCGCACGAGTAATTCACAATGGCTTTACCAACTTCTTTCTCTTCACCTGTTTCTTTATCTCTGTAGTTAATCGTGACGCAATCGTCGACGTCAAAGTCGCCTCCGCAAGATATGATACCGGCAGCGAACAACGAGCTATCTTTTTCAATCGCTTGCATGGCAATTTTCGTCACAAACACGTGGCCCATCACCGGTTGCAACAGAATCCAACGCTTCCGGCCTTTCAACGGTTTCGGCATCGCCAAAAAGAGCGTCCCGATACTTGCGCCTTGGACAACCGATTGAACTTTATTCATGTTGTTCGAGTTCATGATGACGGTGTTCACGCCAGCAGAGGTTGCGTATCTAGCCGCGAGAAGCTTGGTAGCCATTCCACCGGTTCCCAGAGCCGAACCAGCACCATCCGTGGTCACCTCGAGGTCTTCAACGTTTTCTACCACGCTGATTAATTTCGCGTCCGGATTTTTGTACGGATTGGCGGTGTATAAGCCGTCCACGTCCGTGAGTAGAAAAAGGTAGTCAGCGTTGACTAAAGCCGCGACGTGCGCGCTCAACGTATCATTGTCTCCAAATTTGACGTCTTGAACGGCTACGGTATCGTTTTCGTTCACAATTGGGATTATGTGTCTCTCTAAAAGAGCGCCGAACGTGCTCTTGGCGTTCTCGTATTGCTTTCGATCGAGCATGTTGTCTAAACTTACCAACACTTGCGCAATCTTCAAGTCCAACGTCGTAAAGAAGTCTTCATACATGCGCATGAGATGCACTTGTCCAACCGCAGCGAACGCTTGCTTTCCAGCCAAATCTTTCGGTTTCGGCGAATTTAGAATCTTGCAGCCGACACCGACAGATCCTGATGTCACGACCACGACTCTCATCCCGCGTTTACTGAGATCCGCGCACGTTTCCGCGAGAAAACCGAGCATGGATAAATGCAAGCAATCACCGCGAAGCAAAGAGGACGTTCCGACTTTCAAGACAACCGTCGGTTGATCGCCAACTTGAGGCGAGTTTGGGCGCATAGAGTGCAAAAACTTCGTTTCGTCGTCGTGAGACAAACGCTTCGGTTTTTGCTCCAGAATTTCATCCGCCGTGATGGTGCCGTTCTTCATCTTCTTCTTTACCTTCTTCTTCTTCTATTATTATATATTATTATTATTGTCGATCGTGTTATATATAACTCAATTTTCTCGTCGTCGTTTCTCGTTTATTAGTATCAGATGAGATGAATACACACACACACACACTCTCTTATTATTGTAAAGCGCTGCAGTGCAGTGCTTCTTTTTCTTTGGCGATTCGATCGATTTTCCCCACTTTTTCTTCTTCTCTCTGACGTGGAAATTGAAAAAGATATTTTCGTTTTGTTCAAAAAGAGATTCTCTTCTTTTTGCACTTTTCGACAAAAAAAGCAAAAAAGTGAAAAACAGAAAAAAATTTGGTCTTCCCCACCCGTCAGTCAGTCCACGTGTATTCATCATCATTCTTTTTCTTTTTCTCTGCGTCAGAGATTTTAAACACCAAACACCACCAAAGAAAAGGAGAGAACGAAAAGGCGCGCGCGCATATTACTGCAACAACACACGAACACCGAAAATGTCTCTCATCGCTTCGTCTCATCGTGCCTTCGTGCACACACTCTCCGCGAAACACAACATCGTCGCAAAAGGAAAAGGAAAAGGAGGAAGAATAAGAAGAGAACACCACTCATTCTTTTTGTCGAAGGAGTCGAAACGTCGTCGTTTGAAAGCAGCGAGAGATGATAATACGACGCGCGCGACTTCCGCGTCGTCCTCGAATGATTTCACGACGACACATAATCATCATCAACGACAAGAGCCACTGAGCATGAAAGCGACGAGCGGTAAAAAGAAATACCCCGTGGCGACGCACTCGATTCAGACGATTCAGACGACGGCGAGCGCGTTCACACAACAGGAACAAAAACAGGATAAGAAGATGATAAAAAAAACAACAACACGACTAAAAAAATCAATAGTAACGAATACGAATAAACAAAAGTGGTGGGAGAAATACCAATCGACTTCTTCTCATCCAAGAAACTTGATACTCGTCAAGAACATCGACGAGTTTCTCAGCTATTTATACGCGTCCGCGACGATGATTCATCGCGACATCGATAACCACTCAAATTCCATCGACGAAGGCGTCGAGGACGAGGAGAAGAGCAACGACATCGAACAAATACTCGAACGTAAATCGCCGCTCGTTGTTGTTAAGTACTTCCGGGAAGATTGCCCGGCGTGCAGAAGCGTCCATCCAAAGTTCGCTAAAATAGCTGAGCGTGAATTTTCGAACGTTTTGTTCCTGAAAGTCAATTTGTCGGAGTTTGACGACAGCTTCGCGGAGGACATGAACATCGTCTCGGTTCCTCACGTGCAAGTATACAACGGCGCAGAGGGCTTAGTCAGTGAATTTTCGTTGAACCTGATGCCTAAATCTCTGCGAAACTTTAGAAATATCCTCGATGCGTACACATCGTGCGCGGATAATCTTCCAAAGAGAGAGATCCAAGGGCCGGCTTCTTTTGTTTCCGCAACCGGTTGGCCGGGATATTATCGCGGCCAAATGAAATACTTAGTCGAGTGTAAGAGAAACTTTTGGAGGTTTCGCAGGGCAGAAGAGGATGAAGAAGAGTAACCGCCAGAGGGTTCATAGTAACTACTACGTAGAGATTGTATTCTTTTGTAACAATAACAACAACAACAACAACAACAACAATAACAACACAACTTTTACTTTTTAGAACTGCTTTCCGGAAAGGCACCCCAAAACCTTTTGTCTTTTCACAAAAAAACAGAACAAAAAAGGTGGTGGTCTCCTCGTTCTCCACAAAAATCATCTATTGAGCGGAAGAGAGAGAGAGATGTCGTCGTCAAACAACACGCAAGACGCGACGGCATCGCCATCGTATTCAAATTCTTCGATGGTGACGGTCGAGTACGACTATCTCGCCGTCCTATACGCTCTTCTCGCTTCGGTTGCTTTCGTGCAACTGATTCGAATCCAAAAAAGGAACTCGATTGTTTGGACGACGCAAAAATCGTTCGTCGTTTTAAACTTTTTCGTCATGTCCGTTCGAGCCGTGGTGTTTGCTATTCGCGAGAGGCTGGACGAGATTGAACCGAGAGTGTTCGCTTCCATCTTACTCGATTTACCCGGGTTGATATTCTTCACCACATGTGCGTTCTCTTCTTCTTCTTCTTCTTCTTCTTCTTCTTCTTCTTCTTCTTCTTCTTCTTTGAAAAATCTTTCTTTCTCTCGCGAGTAAAAACTAACTACTTTAAAACTACTCTTCTTACTCGTCGCAAACACGGCGCGTTCTGATAATCATTATCATCACATTCCACAGATTCGCTCCTCATATTGTTTTGGGCGGAGATCTACGAGCAAGCGAGGTCGATATCTCCTCAAACGAGAAACCTAAGGTTCAAATTTTTCGTCTTGAACGCTTTCGTGTACGTCGCCCAAGCGGTGTGTTGGATAGGAGAAGCAAAGAGTAGCGGTTCGAGCAGCGCAAAGACAAGGAGCGTACAAAACGGGTGGATCTTGGCTGCGGCGGTGATTCGATTGTCCGCCTTCTTAGCGGCATCGATTGGGTTTGCCACCTACGGAGGACTTTTGTTCTTCATGCTGAGAAAGTTTCCAAACGACGCGGTGGGAAAATCTCGAAAGCTTTTTGAAGTCGGAATCGTCACGGCTTCGTGTACCGCGTGTTTTACGTTCCGAGCGATGTGTATTTTAGTCGCCGCAATAGCACCACAAAAGTTCCCTCTGGACGTAGTTACCGGTGTGAAGTTGAACGCCATATATTACATCGTCTCGGAAATCGCGCCGTCGGCCATGGTTCTCTTCGCTTTGAGGAAGTTACCGCCGAAACGAAGAAACAATCAAAGAAGAGAAGGAAGAACGGATTTAGACGACGTCAGCGACGAAGAAGACGACGACGATGACGACGATGACGACGAGGAAGAAGAGGAAGAGGAAGAGGAAGAGGAAGAAGCAGAAGAGAAAGAGAACGAAGTGGACGAAGAAGAGGCGCTGTTGCAGAGAGGTAATAGCTCATGAGAAGAGAAAAGAAAGAGAGAGCGCTGTACATTATAATATAAAAGAGAGAGAGAGAGACGGAGAGAAACTTATTCTTGTTATAAATTTGATTTTTGTAAAACAAACACAACAAAAACTTCGCTCACTGACGGGCGGCGTTCATTTTATCGCGATAGGGATACACTCACATCAGGCATATAATGGGCCTCGCTTTGAACGAACAGACTATTCTGCGAAGCGTGCATAACGTCTCTTCGTCCGAAGCGGTTGCCGTTTGCGACTTGAAAGGTAAATCGTTGACGGCCATCGCTTTATCGACGAACGCCGCCGTCCAGTTTCCAAATCTGTTGCGCTTAGACTTGAGCGATAACGCGATTAATAACATTGAAAATCTGAAACATTTGAAACAATTGAAGTGGTTAAACCTTTCGAATAATCGGTTAGAATCGAACGGTTTGGAACCTTTGAGCAGATGCTGCGAAACTATTCGCGTGTTGAATGTCTCTGGAAACCGATTGAGCAGTTTTGAAGGCGTGTTGGACGCGCCTTTGACGAGAAGTTTGTTAGCGCTGATTGCCTCGGACAACGCGCTCACGGAGGAGTGCCTGAACGCGGTGAAAAATTGTAGAGAGTTGAACTCGTTGATCGTATCGAACAACTCCATTGAGAGTCTCAAACACGAGCTTCTTCCGCTTCGCAAGCTTGGAAAATTTTCGGCGTCGAACAGCGGTATGCAAAACATAGGTAATGACAGCTTCTCTCAAAACACAGATTTACGAGAACTTCGATTAGCGAAGAACAAGCTCACGGGTCTGCCGTCGGGATTGGGTAAAAATATCAATTTACGCGTGCTCGATTGCTCTCACAATCAAATAAAAACCTTTGCCGAAGTGCAAGTGTTGGCGAAACTTCCAAAATTGACGCATTTGAGTTTGCGAGGCAATCCGATTGCCATTCTCGATGGCAAAGCGTACGTAGATAATATCAAGGCAATGTGTCCTCGACTGCGAACTTTAGACGGGCATCCTTTGGACAAGAGCCATCCAGCGTTGCAAGGTGATGATGATGATGACGACGATGATGATAATGATGAAAAGAACACTAAAAACAAGACAAAGCCGACGTTTGGATTAAAGCGAACGACTGGCGACGACGACGACGACGACGACGACGACGACGACGAGGCAGCAAAAGAAGAAGCGCGTCCGTCGAGTAAGAAAAGAAGGGGCAAACGAGGCAAAAAGAAAAAAGAAGAGAATAAAAACGAGAAAAGCTTTCTCGAAACAGTAGTGAATGGTGAAGATATCGACGGCGGTGGTAACAAGCACGATAGCGACGAAGATGGCGAGGAAGACGACAACGACAAGAACGCAAGGACAGGTGAAGACGGTGACCTGAATAGCAATAAAAAGAAAATAATAGTTTTAGGAAAGGAGCTGGAAAAGCAAAAACCGTTGAGCGATAAAGAGTTTGACGAAAAGCTGGAAAAAGATCGATTAAAGCAAGCTGGCGTGGTAAAAGTCGAGGAAGTGAAAGTGCACAGACACAAAAACAAAATCTTTGGATCAGAGGTATTTAAGAAGCTCGGCAACGAGGAAAAGAAAAGCGCATGGGACGACGACGACGACGACGACGGCGAAAAGGTGGATGATGATAAATGCAATGACGACGGCGGCAGGGAAAGAGATGCTCGTGGCAGTAACGGCGACGCAAAAGTTGCGAAAGCGGAGAAGCACGCGGCGAAGAGGAAGAAATCGACAAAAGACATGACCGAGGAGGAGAGGAAAGCATATAGAAAGCTGCAAAGAAAACGCGGTTATTAGAACGTGTAGTATTACTTAGTGAAGCGTATAAATTTGCACTGTTCACGCTAAAAGTTTAACGCCCGAAAATGAGCTCCTAACAATCCGTTCCCGTTCCAAGTCCGCGGCGCGATGTTCAAAATTTCATCCACTCCCGCACGGTTGACAAGAACGCGGTGACTTTTTCCTAAGTTGTCTTGAATGAGCAAAGCCGCATCGGCGATCGAAAATGCTCCACCAAAATCTAAAATTCGATCGTGTACCATTAATCCGTCTAGATCTGCGGGCGACCCTGGCGCTAATATATCCACCACCGCGAACGCTTTTCGATTTGTTGATGTAGTTTTAGGTGTTGTTGACTCCGTTGGTATCTTCACCTTCTCGTTATTCTCTGTTTGCGTTTTAACTATTGTATCTGTTCCTCCTCCTCCTCCTCCTACAGCGGAAGGAGAAGCAGAAGAAGAGAGTAACTGTTGCACTTCTTTCTCGATCGCATTCGTCAACTGCAAGTGGTCGTTCTTCAACGAGTTATATCTCTGTCTGTCCGCTCGTACGGAGTACAAATCCACGTCTCCTCCACCAATTGGAAAGCCTTCGTTGTCCACTAAAGAACCTTTTAAACCTGGCATGTTTGGTCCGTTTAGTCTCTGAGAAATCGACGCCATCTCCGCTTCGAGCTCTTCTCGCTGCTTATACAATCGCTCGACTTTCTCCTTGTTCTTTTTTATCACATCTTCCCCCATCATGGATGTTATTCGTATTAGAGTAGTATTCTCTATTTTTATACGTACGAGGTGTTTGTTTTGTTTTGAGGGTGAACAGACAGAGAGCAACTCATACGAGAGAGAATAGATTTTTGCCTCACTCTTCCTCTTTCTTTCTCCTTCGGCACCAACCACCACAAATAAGACAGAGATGGCTGCTCCGAAATTCGGGAAAGTTGCCGTGCACAATTTCCCTCTCTCGTATTATTACAAAGTAGCCACGGCCTCGTTCGTGTGTGGCGCCGCCGTGGAAGCGTTCATGATACACACGTGCGTTCGAATGAAAATTCAAAAATCCCCTAATCTACTAATAATACTGACTTTCCTCTCTCTCTTTCTTTCTTTCTTTCTTTCTTTTCTCCTCTCTCTCTCTCTCTCTCTCTCTCTCGAT
>Ga0181602_10002845_pt1 | contig 14244 bp, 9 predicted proteins | sample 041ome_14_FD_148640 | JGI IMG/M metagenome (GOLD analysis project Ga0181602, IMG submission 148640) | Coastal salt marsh microbial communities from the Groves Creek Marsh, Skidaway Island, Georgia - 041408US metaG (spades assembly) | ecosystem: Environmental > Aquatic > Marine > Intertidal zone...
AGAAGAATTAGAATTAGAAGAGGGAGAGAGAGAGAGATTTTCGTTAGATGATTTTAGCATTAGTTTGTAGTTTGCTCAGCACGAGTTCGTTTCTCTCGTCCCTATCATCTTGCTTTTGCTCTTGTCCTCTTCCATCTTCTGCGAGCGTCCGAAAAGTTGCGCGTGCAGAGAGCAGCCAAACCAAAAAAAAAAAGAAAAAGAAAAGAAAAAGAAAAAGAGAGAAGGGCTTCCGAAAACACGCACACTTTCCTCATTTTAGCGCCGCACACCCGGGCTTCAGATGCAGTCCCAAAGCATGATGAGCTCGGCGAAACCGACGAACAAGGCTCTTTTCGGGTCTCGTCGCGATGTTTCTTCGTTAAAGAAGGCTCCTTCGTCGTCCTCGACGACGAAAGCGCAGCGACAACAAAGCCGTCGAGGTCGTCTTCAACCGATCGATGCGGCTGCTGCGGATGGAAAAGAGTTCAGAGCCTGGGACGATGCCAAGAACAGCAAGAAAAGAACCGATCTGAAGAAGATCATGATCATCGGTGCCGGGCCGATTGTCATCGGACAGGTAATTACTCTCTATTCTCGTCGTTTTCGTCGCCTTTGATCGTCTTTTAAGACGCTAAATATGCCCGCGCATACGAGGCGTTTTAAAACTATTTTTTGGTTCAAATTTCAAAACAACGTTCAAAACACCACCCCGCACCCTCTCTTCATCGTCCGAAAGAAGAGGAGCCGACGGTGGTGGTGACACGTTTTTTTTTTCTCTCCTCTTTCTCTCTTCTTTCTTTCTTTTGCGAGACCCGGGGGTTTGGTTTTGCGGGGCGAAAAAAGAAAGGAGTAAAAAAAAGGGTGTGGGGTTTTTCCTCTTCTTCTTCCCGAGGCCCCCTCGATTGTTCCCACGAGCGAGCGCTCTCTCCCAGGACACAAAGGGAGAGATGTGAGAAGAGCGAAGACAACGATTCCTACCATTCTTTGTGATTGCGATTATACTGACCCGACGCTCTAAAACGCTTCCTTTCTTTGCCACTGCGATGATACACAGGCCTGCGAGTTCGATTACTCTGGGACGCAAGCGTGTAAAGCGCTTCGAGCGGAAGGGTACGACGTTATTTTAGTGAACTCCAACCCGGCGACTATTATGACCGACCCGGAAACGGCAAAAAGAACGTTCGTGACGCCAATGACGCCAGAATACGTGGAGAAAATCATCGCCGCGGAGAAGCCAGACGCGGTGTTGCCAACCATGGGTGGGCAAACCGCGTTGAACTTGACCAAAGCTTTGGCCGAGGCTGGTATTTTTGAGAAATACGGCGTGGAGCTCATCGGCGCGAAGCTTCCGGCGATTAACAAAGCTGAAGATCGTCAATTGTTCAAAGATGCCATGACTAAAATTGGATTGAAAACGCCGCAGTCTGGTACTGCGGAAACTTGGGAAGAGGCGAAGCAAATCGCCGCTGATATTGGAACATTGCCTTTGATTATTCGACCGGCGTTTACGTTGGGCGGGTCCGGAGGCGGCATTGCATACAACATGAAAGAGTTTGAGCAAATCACGAAAGGGGGCTTGGATGCTTCGGCAACGTCGCAAGTCTTGATCGAACAATCGTTGCTCGGCTGGAAAGAGTATGAATTGGAGGTCATGCGCGATTTGGCGGACAATGTTGTCATCGTTTGCTCTATCGAGAACTTTGATCCCATGGGCGTGCACACGGGTGATTCTATCACCATTGCGCCTGCGCAAACTTTGACGGATAAGGAATATCAGCGTTTGAGAGATGCTTCATTAGCGATCATTCGAGAAATTGGCGTCGAGTGTGGTGGATCAAACGTGCAAATGGCCGTAAACCCGGTTGATGGTGAACTGATGATTATCGAAATGAACCCGCGCGTCTCCAGGTCTTCTGCATTGGCTTCCAAAGCGACCGGTTTTCCAATCGCCAAGATGGCTGCGAAGATGGCTTTGGGTGCGACCATGGACGGTATTCCGAACGATATTACCATGAAGACGCCAGCCGCGTTTGAACCTTCAATTGATTACGTCGTCACGAAAATTCCTCGATTCGCTTTCGAGAAATTCCCGGGCGCCGAACCGATTTTGACAACTCAAATGAAATCTGTCGGTGAAGCGATGGCTATGGGGAGAACGTGGCAGGAATCATTCAACAAAGCGCTTCGCTCTTTGGAAACTGGCTTATCTGGTTGGGGCTTGAACAAGAATGATGGTTTCATGCAAAACGACCCGGAGTTGATCAAAGAACGCTTAGTTGTCCCATCTCCTGAACGCGTCGTCGCCTTGCACGAAGCGTTCATGTCGGGAATGTCCGAAGATGAGATCGTTAGACTTACCACGATGGATCCGTGGTTTATTCGTCAGCTTGGTGAGTTGTACCAAACTGAATGTTGGTTAAAATCTTTGAGCTCCATGGAGGAGTTGTCTGTGGAAGACTGGACTCAAGTAAAGCGCAGAGGCTACTCCGATGCACAAATCTCTAGAGCTTTCCCAGGAACAACGGAGGCAGATGTTAGACAAAAACGAAAATCTTTAGGTGTTGTCGCTGCGATGAAGCGTGTCGATACGTGCGCGGCTGAATTTGAATCAGACACGCCGTACATGTATTCTTCGTACGATGGCAACTGCGAAGCGAAACCGACGAATGCCCGCAAAATCTTGATTCTTGGTGGTGGACCAAACCGAATTGGTCAAGGTATTGAATTTGACTATTGCTGCTGTCACGCTGCCTTTGCGCTTTCTGATGCCGGCTACGAAACAATCATGTTGAACTCCAACCCGGAGACTGTCTCTACTGATTACGATACTTCCGATCGTTTGTATTTTGAACCACTCACTGTCGAAGATGTCTTGAATGTTTGTGAAGTTGAACGGCCCGAGGGTATCATCGTACAATTTGGCGGTCAAACTCCCTTGTCTTTGGCTACGAAACTCGAGGCTGCTTTGAAGGCAAATCCGATTCAAGCCGCGTCGGGCAATGGCGTGACACACATTCTCGGCACACCGCCGGATTCTATCGATGCAGCAGAAGATCGTGATCGATGGATGGAAATCCTCAAAGAGCTCGATATTCGACAGCCGTCAGGGGGAGTTTGCATTGACGAAAATGAAGCTTTGAGCACCGCAGAGCGCGTTGGTTACCCGGTTATGGTTCGTCCGTCTTATGTTCTCGGTGGACGTGCGATGGAAGTCGTTTCCACACCAACTCAGTTGAAGAGATATTTGACCACGGCTGTTGAAGTCGACCCAGAACGCCCAGTTCTGGTTGATAAATATCTCGACCAAGCGACGGAACTGGATGTTGATGCGTTGTGTGATTCTTTCGGTAACGTCGTCATAGGTGGTATTATGGAACACATCGAGCAAGCTGGGGTGCACTCTGGTGACTCTGCTTGCTCTTTGCCGAGCCAAACGGTTCCGGAATCGGCTTTAGCGACAATTCGCGAGTGGACGCCGAAACTTGCTCGACGTTTAGGTGTTGTTGGATTATTGAACATGCAATATGCGGTTATGCCGGATGGCACACCGTATATCATTGAAGCAAACCCGAGAGCTTCGAGAACGGTTCCATTTGTTTCCAAGGCTATTGGACATCCGTTGGCGAAATACGCCTCGCTAGTGATGGCTGGTAAATCGCTCGAGGAAATTGGGTTTATGCAAGAACCGATCACGAAGCACGTCTCTGTGAAAGAAGCTGTATTACCATTTGATAAATTTCCAGGCTGTGACACCTTGTTAGGACCTGAGATGAGATCAACCGGTGAAGTCATGGGCATTGACTTTGATTTTGAGCGTGCGTATTGCAAGGCTCAAATCGCTGGTGGACAAAAGTTGCCGAAGTCAGGGAAGGTGTTTATTTCTGTCAAGAATTCGGACAAAGAAGCTATGGTTCCGGTCGCCAAAGATCTTGTAGATATGGGATTCGAAGTTTTGTCAACGGGCGGAACTGCGACTACTTTAGAGGGCGCCGGCATCAAGGTGACGAAAGTGAAGAAGATTCACGAAGGTCGACCAAATATTGGTGATATCTTGCGCGACGGTGATTTGAAGTTGATGTTTGTCACATCTTCTGGCGACGCGAACGATTTGACGGACGGCCGCGAGTTGAGAAGAACCGCTGTTGGCTTGAAAGTTCCGATTTGCACGACTGTTGCTGGTATTAAAGCTACCGTAGGCTCCTTGAAAATCTTACAAGAAGGGAACTTACAAATGCAAGCGCTTCAAGACTTCTTTTAAAAGAAACTGAGATCCGTTTTTACTACTACTACTATAACACATATAATAATGATGATAATGCTATAAACTACACACACTCACATACACATACACACACATCTCCCCTCACAACAGCCGCTCATCTCTTCTTTCTCTTCTTTGCACTCTTTGCGTCTTCTCGAATTTGTTCATATCGCGGTCGTTGTTCAAATACTCTTGAAGGTTCTTTGGCCCCTAGAGACGCACTTCGTCCATTCGTTGAAGGACGATTCCTCATTTCTCTATACTTTGCAATTAAGTCTTCTCTCAAGACTGCCAAGTCGTGTTGTTTTTTCAATCCAATGACAGGACCTTGCGACGTCGTCGCTTTTCTCTTTTTTTTGTTAGAGTTTGCTTTTGACATGAGCTCGGCGAAAATTTTAGATTGACGATTTCCTACGCCTCCATTCATATCAACTTTTGCGCCACCACCACCTTTTCTCTTTATGGTAATCTGTGGAGGTGCCTCTGCAACTTCTCCAAACTTAGGTACTTCTTTGACTATGCCGAGAAACTTTTCCTTTTCTTCTTTCTCTAATCTTGCTTGCGCTCGTTGTTCTTTCTTTCGCTCACGAAGTGATTTATACTTGGTTTTCTTTGGTTTCTTCGTCTTTTTACCTGCTTCGCCGAAGGTGTCTTCACCGAACAAATCACCCTTATCAGGCATATTTCTCTTTCGAATTTCTTCTCCTACGTCTTCGCTTGCATCATCGTCGCTAAAACTACTATTGCTAACACTGACATCGTCGTCATTGTTTCTCTCGCTTTCGCTCTCTTCTTCTTCTTCTTCTTCCTGTATTTCCTCGCGCTTTTTGTCATCCGCGTCGTTCGTCTTCTGGGTTGTCTTTGAAGCTGGCGGTGCTTCCACATCATCTTGCACGCCCGCGTACTCTCTCGCATTCGCGAAATCTTCGTCGTAAAAGCCTTCGTATTTCCTTTTGTCCTCGTCTTTCTTTTGTTCCTTTTTCTTCGTCTTATTCTCAAAGTCGTTGTTTTTGACGGCGCCCGCTTGATTTTCTCCTCTGTTATTCTTTCCGTTCTTATCAACGTTGTCATCGTTTACTTCAACCGCTCCCTCTAAATCGTCGACATCCAGTCCATTTTCTCTCCTTTTTTCCATTTCCAGTTTCATCTGTCTTTTTTTAATCTCCTCTTGTGCCCGCATAAATCTCTTAAACGACGATGGCGCTTCTAGCATCGCGTCCGCTTTAAGCGCTTTCTCCACGTACGAAACTTCGTGCTCTCGAAACGTGTTGTTCTTCTTATCGAAAGTCTTGCCCTCTTTCAAAGCTTTCTGCCGTCGCCGTTGGCCTTTCCCTCGCTCGCCGGTCCCCATCGTTTATCTGTTCTCCTTCTCGATAAATAAGAAAGTTGCGCGAGTTTCGTCGCGTGCGTACTCGTACTCTTTTTTTTGGAAAAGTCAAAAGTTCTTTTCTGTTTTCTGCTTTTCTCTCTTTCTGTGTGTGGTGACATTTTGTTTTCTTAAAATCGTTATTTATTACGCCGCGGAACGCACCACATGATAGACCCGCTGGTGGACCAACCGATGAGCTCGGGACGAGGCGAAGTCTCCTTATCCGCCTATGCGTTTCTTTTTTCTGAAATGGTGCAGTACCACTTACAACGAGTCTCGGACACGAACGAACTGGAAGTGAAGCTGGAAGAAGCAGGCGCACACGTCGGGAGACGAGTGTTGGAGTTACTCGCGTACAGAGAGAAACCGACGAGGAGAGAGACAAGATTGAACGGAATTTTGACGTTCATACAGAACAACGTGTGGAAAAATCTGTTCGGACGTCCGGCAGATTCATTGGAGATATATAACGACGACGAGTATATGATTTCAGATCGAGACGTTTTAGTGAACAGATTCATATCGGTCCCAAAAGATTATCAGGGGATGAATTGCGCGAGTTTTGTCGCCGGAGTGGTGAAAGGGTGCTTAGAAAGTGCCGGATTTGACGCGCAAGTATCGGCGTATGATGCACCGAGTGCGGATGATGGACACTATTCGGTGGCGAGAACAAACTTTTTGGTCAAGGTGGACGCAACTGTTCTCGAACGCGAACAAAGTTTTTAGACACTAGAGTATATAGCAAAGTAGCATAATGTATAGTGTAACGCAAAGCAGTAATATTAGTAGTTCTAATCTAACTGGTCAATGGCCCAGTTGAGATGTGCGCGGAATTGCATCGCCGCCGGGTAACTCATATCTCGCGGGACACCAACTCTATCTCTCAAGTAACGCAAACACTTTGCCAGTTCTTTGTCTTTTTTCGGTTCTGACGGTTGTAACGGTTCAGCGGAGCCGTCAAGCATGGCGTCTGCGATAATTCTTAACCATGCATCGACCGAATCGACGTATTTTTCGTTTGGAACTGCGTATGGATCCGCAAGCGGAGCCTGAAATTGTTTCCTTCCCTCTTCCCCAGCACCGCGACAGGCAAATCTGGCAACATTTTTCGAATTAGATATGAGTTTATACGCGGCTTCATGTCGCGCTTCTTCTTCTTTACCAACATCGCACGCGTTAATAGGTTCCAAGGAGTTCGTATTCAGTTGAATCGGCAGTCTCCAACTCTCTCCTTCTCCGTTGATGATTCGCATAGCTTCTTTCACTTCTGCCGTGTTGTCCTCATAACCGGGCCCATATTGAGGAGGAATGTTCATCACGTGCGTGTAATAATCCGATTTTGTGGCTCTGTATTCTGGGATTTTTTCGAACGCTTGAAACCATCGTTCGATGTTTCTCCATCTGCTATTTCCTCGCAAGTTCAACCCCTTCCAATATAAACATGAAGCGTTCATTCTTTCCACGTGACTGACGTACTGTAAATCTACGAGACTCGGATGTTCTTGATTTTCCAAGAACCACGGTCCCTCCGTAACTCCAAGTGCTTCTTCGATGCGGTCCAGAGTAGCCTCGAACCCACCTCTCGCTCCTCCAACGCCAAATGGCATTGATGGGCGAAATATTAGTCCACACCACGCGCCAAATAATTCTCGCTCCATTCCTAACAGTTGGTTTACTCTGTCAAACTCTTGTTCGGGAACCATGACTTTGTATTCAGGACCAGTAAATTCTCTTTCTATTCGGGCCATGATTTGAAGGCTCTCTGTCATCAATTCACCATCGAGCTCTATCGCAGGTAACAGACCGTTCGGAACTTTTGCTAAGAATTCTTTCGGCTTATCGCCGTACGAACGCATGTTAATTTTTTCAACTCGAAACGGAACTCGTTTGATTAATAACATCAACCACGTTTTCTGGCAATACGGACACCACGCCGCGTGGTCTCTATATAACGTCAATCGCACGTCATCTTCCGATTTCGCGTCGTATAAATACAGCAAATTATCCGTGTGCGCTTCTGCTTTTCCTTCTTTCCTCAGTTCTGCTTGTTGTTTCATTTTCAATCCCGTTTCCGTGCTTTCCGCTTTCGATTGCAAGTCTGACCAAGAAGATATGCTCGCTGATGCGGACGTATTCGTCAGGCTCATGGTTCTTTCCCTCGCTATTTTTGTCGTTGTCACGCAGTTCTTCCTCTTCTTCTTAATGATATTGTCACTGTGATGGTTATATCTGGCGGAGTTCCTGCTCGCTTGATGTTGCGCAAACATTGCGATGAAGTGCACGTGGTTGAATAAACTACTTTTTTTTGTGGCGACTTACGTACTTTTTTATGTGCGCGAGTGTTTTATCCGAATGAAATGACTTGAAGGATTGATTGATATGTATAATAGTAATAAATAATGAAATCTCTCTGCATCTGTATCTGTATCTTTTAACTATTTACCACTTGATCAAGGAAGGCTCCATTTCGTCCGGAGCTAAGTAACCCATCAAGTTGATGTAAGTTCCGGTAATGTTCGCCAAACCGGCTTCGGGTAAATCATCTCTGAACTCGACGCTCTCAGGTAAGCCCGGGCCACCGATGGCAACAGGAACAGGAGCCAGCGTGTGAGAAGTCAGCGGTAAAGGATTACCATCCGCATCTTTCAAGCATTCCTTCTTTTTGCTTCGCTGCACCATATCATCGGCGTTGCCATGATCGGCAGTGACCAAAAAGACACCCCCCATCTCTTCCACCAAGTCTAACAACTCTTTCACGCAAGCGTCACACTCTTCGCATGCGGCAATCGTAGCAGCGAGGTCACCAGTGTGACCAACCATATCTGGATTTGCGTAATTTACGCGGACTACATCGTATTTGCCCGATATCATGGCTTCCTTCCCTGCAGCTGTGATTTCTCTTGCTTTCATCAACGGCTTTTCGTTGAATTGACAGTTATCCGAAGGAATTTGGACAAACGTTTCCAACGCTTCGTCAAAATAACCGGATCGGTTCCCGTTCCAAAAGAAGGTAACGTGTCCAAATTTCTGCGTTTCCGAGCACGCAAAAGTTCGTAAACCGTTTTTGGCAAAATATTCACCGGATGTTCTTTCGATTAAAGGCGGTGGAACGAGATAGTTCGTCGGTAAATGCAAATCGCCGTCGTATTGCATCATGCCAGCGTACAACATCTTCGGGAAACGCTTTCTGTGAAACGAATCAAAGTTTTCGTATTCCAACGCTTTTGAAATCTCAACGACGCGGTCGGCGCGAAAGTTGCAGCACACGACGGCGTCACCGTCTTCGACGGCGCCGACTGGAGCACCAGCTTCGTCGACGATAACGAATGCGGGGATGTATTGATCGGAAACATCGGCAGTTTTCAACGTTTTCAAAGCCGTGGCAGCATCAGTAAACTTATGTTCAGCTTCGCCTAAAATGTGCGCGTTGTACCCTCTTTCGACCATTCCCCAATCTGCTTCGTAACGGTCCATAGTCACGGCCATTCTTCCTCCTCCAGATCCAACTTTTGCATCGCATCCTGCTTTCGTGAAGGCATCTAAATCTTTTTGTAAAGTCTCCAAGTACTCGTGGCATGTTCCATCCGGGACATCTCGACCATCCGTGAGAATGTGCAAACGCATGCGTTTGCACCCATCCTTCACGGCTCCTTTCATGACGCCTAAAAGTTGATCGTATCGCGAGTGAACACCACCGTTTGAGAGCAATGCAATCAAGTGCAACGTGTTGGACGCGAACGCCGGTTTTATGTAGTTCCAGCCGGCGTCGGTAAACATGGTACCTTTTTCGAGAGAAATATCCACCAACGAAGCGCCTTGCGCGATGATTTTACCGGCACCTAACGCGTTGTGACCGACTTCTGAGTTCCCCATGTCATCATTCGTGGGCAAACCGACGGCTTTCCCGTGCGCTTGCACCGAGCGGTAATATTTTGATCCTCGATCGCGCAATTTGTCCATCGTCGGCGTGTTCGCCACGTGACAGGCGTTGTACTCGTCTTTGACGGCGTTCTCGCCCCATCCGTCGAGAATGCAGACTAACACTGGTTTTTTCTTTGGAATGACCGGGTGCGGTTGTAACTCCATCTTCTTCTTTTCAATCACTTTCGTGTCGTGTTTGTTGTTCGCAAACGCGTCGTTATATATACAGTTGTTGCGGCGTACTGCCCCTTTTTTTTATCCCTTTTTTGCGTGTGTGGGCTCTTTTTTTTGCCGTTGTCAACGTGGCTGTGCCCTAAATTTTCGCTGAAATATGCTCGTTCTGAAGTCGGATTTCGCAGGATGAAAGTGAGGCAGAGACAAGAACAAAAAAATGCGCCTTCTTTATTTCAACAATCTTTACAACAACTTATGCCGGCTAACCGTCCACTCGTCCACGCCCAGAAAAAATTGAACCCACCGATTCTTCCGAATATATCACATATCTCACCGCACACGTAAATGTTCTTCATCTCTTTCAGCTCCATGGTTTTGGTATCGATGCCTTCGAGTGCTATGCCGCCTCCCGTAACCTCGGCTTTTCTGTAGCCTTGGTGTCCAGTCGCTTTGATTTCGTAATTCGAAAGGATATCGATCAAATGCACCCTTTTCTTCTTCGGTAAGTTTGAGACGTTTGTGGTTAAATCCACCTCAGCTTCTTTCAAAAGCGCTTCGCACAAACGCGTGGGCAAGAGTGGCTTTAAGCGTCTTACGACTAAGTCCGAACCGCTTTTCCCGGGACTCAAAACTTGGTTCCAATCGCAGGACGGATTCCAGTTCACCACCAGTTTACTGCTGCTATTACTGCTGCTGCTACTACTACTACTATTGCTATTGCTGCTTGAATTATTCTCACCGCTGCCATCTGCGATACTTTTAACAACGTTGTGGCTTAAATCTAAAATCGACGGACCAGAATATCCTTTATGCGTAAACAGGAAACCCATTCTCGAGGCTTGCTTCGCTTTCTTCTTCTCAACTTTTTTAATCTTGACTTGACAATCGAGCGATACGCCAGGAAGATACTCGCCTCCTGGATGTTCTCCTACCAAAGGCACTAACGCCGGGTACGGTTTGTTCACGCCAACTTTCAAATCTCTTTCGGCAATGACGTATCCCGTGCCGTCTGTCCCTACTGCAGGAAAGGACGAGCCACCCATTGATAAAACCAAAACATCTGCTTCGATATCTTTTCCGTCCTCGGTATTCACGACATACTTATCGTTCGCTTCATTTTTCGTGATTTTCTTCACGCTTGTTTCGTACTGAAAAACAACCCCCTCTCGTTTACACGCCTCGACGAGCTTATCTCTCACTTCTCGAGAAGAGTTTGAGAGAGGAAAATATTTGTTCGTCGTGTGTTCGATGCCGAGCTCGAGTCGCACGTCGTCTTGAAGCCAACTCAAACACTTCGGAACCGTCCAACTTTGTAAAATAGCTTTTGCTAAGCGAGGATTAGAATCTGTGACGTAATCGTCTATGGTTGCTTCCACGGGTAACACGTTACACCGCGCTCCTCCAGACATTAAAATTTTCTTTCCGCTCTCTTTTGTCCTCTCGTATACCGTCACTTTCACAACATTTTTTGCAGCCTTTTGCGTGACGGCGGCGAAATATGCCGCCGTTAATCCAGCTGCGCCCGATCCCAAGATTGCAACTTCTTTCGCTGCCGCTGAAGAAGATGGACTAGATGATGAAGAAGAAGCCGATACCACCGCTATTGTTCTCGTCGTTGTTCTACATTTCCGTTCAAGAGGACAAAGAAGTTGACGACAGTTATTTTTTCGTTCCAGAGAATTTCCCGACACCGACGACGACGACGACGCCAAAGAAGAAACACAGCCTCTTCTGATCTGTTGATGCATCATCGTCGCCATCGTCGCGCGGCGATTAGAACTGCATTGGTGATAACAATACTGAATTCCTCTGCGTGGTTTTGTAGTGGTGCTCAGAAGTCTCGTCGCGGCGACGGTAGACGACATCACTAAATAATAACGACTAAAACTACTACTTTTGTTTTCAGTTAGTTGTGTGTTGTGGGTAAGTTGTGTGTGGTGTTTTCTCGTGTGAGGTGCGTGTTTTTTTTTGCCCGCGCGCAAAAAAGCGAAGAGAGGACCCCCAGCCAGGAGCGCTCGATCGATCGAAAAAAAGATTAACACATGGAACCCATATCGGAAGGGAACGAGGAGACCAACCGCACTATACTCACGCGTTCGAAAGCGGCAAAGAGAAGAAGAAGAAGAAGAACGGAGAGTCCTGTTCAGTATTCATTCACATCTCGAGCTTACGCACACACGCACGCAAGCCCGCAGAGAGAATAAAACACCACACACACAAAAAACGTCGTTTCGGAAAAAAAGAACATCAGTGGGGGATCGTTCCTAGAAAGATGAGCAGCAGTAACAGCGACAACATGAAAACCGCGATGACTATTATCGGCGTTTCTGGTTCTTTGTACGTTGCCGTGAAGTTGTCCTGGTTTCGTAAGAACCCGTTCCACGTCTTCTCTGGTAAAACTGGCGCCATGTCTAAGAGTTTAGTCGATGCCGGGATCCAATCGTATAACGCCTTCTTCGAACAAGAAGATGGGAAAGGCGTCGGTGCGAAGATCCTGTCCACTCCGGATTTCGTGAACAAGTTTTACTCCTTGATCACGGACTTTTACGAGTACGGTTGGGGTGAATCTTTCCACTTTGCGGCGAGAGAAAAGGGAGAGTCTTTCGAAAAGTCCATCATTCGCCAGGAACTCGCCATCGCGGAAAATATTGGCTTGAAACCAGGAATGAATGTATTGGACCTCGGTTGTGGCGTTGGTGGACCGATGAGAAATATCGTCAAAGGAACCGGTGGTAAAGTTACCGGTATCACAATTAATGAATACCAAGTTGGCAGATGTGAAACGTTGAACAAAGCGGCAAAGTTGGAGCACTTGACGGAGATAGTCCAAGGTAACTTCATGGATTTAACAAAGGTTTTCAAGGACAGAAAGTTTGATGGCGCGTACGCGATTGAAGCGGCGTGCCACGCGAGTAACACGCAAGCGTTGTACGAACAAGTCTTTGCCGTCTTAAAGCCGGGCGCTTCCTTCGCTTCGTACGAATGGTTGCGAACAGACAAATACGACCCTTCGAACAAAACTCACGTAGATATCGTTGATGGTATCGCAGAAGGTAACGCTCTTCCAGAGGTCCGCACCATAGAAGATTGCATTCAAGCCGCGAAGAATGCGGGTTTTGACGTCACTTTGACTTTTGATCGCGCGACGACGGGTGGTATTCCGTGGCAACAAGCCATGAAATCAGCTCGCAGAGCTGCGTATTTGACGCATCTCTTGACTGGTTTATTAGAGTTTATCGGGTTTGCGCCAAAGGGCACGCAAGCGGTTCACACTATGTTGCTGAAAGCGGCTGTGAATCTTGAGAAATCTGGTGATTTGGGAATCTTCTCTCCGATGTATTTGATTGTGATGAAGAAGCCGCTTTCGGCATGAAAAGAGAGAACCTGCAAGCATAAGAGATAATGGGGGGGATAGAAGCGTAAAAAAGAATGTAACGAGCGGAGGTTTCGTTTTTTACATATACATAATTTTTTAGATGTTTAATAAAATTGAAAGGAAGTTGTATGTATTGTTCGAATGATTGATGCGCGTATCGAATGTAATAAATAGGATCATATATCTTTTTTACGCCGTCGTCACAACACGCTTTGAAACAAGTGGGTGCGAAAATATTGTCTGTTGTTGTGTTAAAAAGTGTTCTTTCACTACATATGTGAATTACGGTTTGCCGCTACTGACCTTGACCATGGAGGCGCGCACTAACTTTTCTCCAACTAAATATCCTTTTCTGAACTCTTCCATGATGTGATCTTCCGCCACATCCTCCGATTCTTCTCTCATGATGGCCTCGTGCACGTTCGGGTCGAACGGTTCACCTTCGCCTGGAACCACTTTTAATCCCTCAGCTTCTAAAGTTTCAATCAATTGCTTGTGAAGCAGCTGATATCCTTTGATTATCTTTTCTTCTCCTTCGTTTTCACCCTTGACATTCTTTGCCGTCAAGTCAAAGTTATCTAACACTGGCAACATAGCTTCGACCATCTTCGATTTCACCGCCGGCGCCAAATCTGCTTTTTCCTTTGCTGTTCTCTTTTGGAAGTTTTGGAAGTCCGCCACGGAGCGCAAGTATTGATCTTGAATCGCCGCCTTTTGATCTTGCTCGCCTTGAACCTGCGCTTCCATATCCTTCACGGATTTTTCCAAAGCCATGACTTCCGTTTGGAACTTGGCCAACATGTCCACGTCGTTATCCGAATTTTCCAGCAACTGGGCGAAATAAGAGGTAAACTGGGACTCCTTCAACGCAGACGAGTCATCGTCTGCTTTCTCCTCCTCCTCTCCTTCTACTGCCTCCGCGCCGTCGTTATCGTCTTCATCTTCCACTTCGATGGCCTTAGACACGATCGAGTCTCTTCTTTTATGAATAGTATGACGAAGAAAACTCGTCGTCGCCGTCTTCGATTGGTTTCGATTTTTGTGTTTTTGGTGCTGACGACGAGAAAAGCTACCGCTGTAAAAAGTAGCGGAGGCGGCCGCTGAAGTCGTCATCGACGTCGCTCGTCTTCCGGTAGCGTTGGCAGTCGTCGTCGTCGTCGCCGC
>Ga0181602_10002847_pt1 | contig 14238 bp, 17 predicted proteins | sample 041ome_14_FD_148640 | JGI IMG/M metagenome (GOLD analysis project Ga0181602, IMG submission 148640) | Coastal salt marsh microbial communities from the Groves Creek Marsh, Skidaway Island, Georgia - 041408US metaG (spades assembly) | ecosystem: Environmental > Aquatic > Marine > Intertidal zone...
CTTGGTGTCAGCCTCCAGAACCGGCGCGTCCCTGACTATGTGCTTGTAAACTCCACGAGTTCCAATGCAGTCCATCTGACCCTCTGCATTGAAACCTCGCTTCATCGATGCCTGCTCGTACCAGACACCGCTGTACATATCGATCTGCTGAAGCGTGATCATCTTATTACTATTATCATTTATTTCATTAAACGAGTGGACAAAAGCGCAATCACCCCGGTCATGAGCACCGCCTGCTGGGACATCACCAACGCCTTGGCGGCGGGAGTTTTGGGCGAAAAGTCACCGTAGCCCACCGTGGCCATCGTGGTAAATGAAAAGTAGTAGGGGTCGATGGCACTCCCGAACTCAAAGGCGTCCTTGGACATCCGGCTGTAGAGCCACCCATAGACCAACGCCACAATCACAATCAAACTGAAGTCTTCGTAGAGAAACATTATTAATATTACCCGAGAGAAAGTCCCCTGGTCTCGCTCGGTGGCACCGTGATTTCCGGCGTGCCCTCGATAATCGTGTATCCATTTGATTTACTTAGTTTTATCCCTTGAAGCGGTGGGGGATCGCTTGGATCGACATAGCCCGAGACCTTGCGCATGGGCACCGATATCTGATGAACACCCTCGGTGATCGTGTGACCGTTTGTATTATAAACACGTCTCCCGGGCAAAATGTCAGTGATAAACGCCTCTGTGTGATTGGGAGGTCCCGTGATTAAGGGCGGCGCATATATCACACTACCACCCCAGACAGTCTTGGTGGGAGCATAGAACCTCGCGAATTCCTTGGGATCAATGGGGTCGTTGAGGACGATCGCAAGCAAGGCAAGAATCGCCAGACCAAGAATATACAAAAGCATCCTATTAAAAGTAATACACATAATAGTTTCAAAATGGAAGACCGAACCGCGTTCAGACAATACCTCGAAGCCAACCTGATTGAACTCAAACCTTCAAAATGCCCAAAGGAAAAGGGTCTGGAATACCTCTGCAAGGCAATCCTTTGCTTTTCATTTGAACACGCCGGGGACAACGACGACGTACTGAACGTCGCACTGGACAATCGGACACCTTTCCCAGTGCCACATCTGCGCTCGATCGCAAGGGATATATTTAAAAATTATCATCCTCATTAATGCACCATTTTATTAACAGTTTGAACTGGTGTATTTTCATCTAGATCTTTTTGCAAAGGTCCACTATTATCTGATATTTCTTTAGATACGGTTATTTCGTTTTGAATTTCATCAACTCTTTTCCATACACAAACAAAGTCAATCCACATCGCTCCTAATGGCAAAATATGAAATGTTTCTATTACTTTCATTGGATAAACTATTTCATCTGAAATTTGTTTACTTGACCAATATGCAAGTGCTTGACCAGCATCAGAATAAAATCTCCAATTATCTCCTGGATGACAATGATATGCACCATTTGATGGAGCATTAACATAAATATAACCTCCTAATTTTAAAATTCTTGACATTTCTCTAAAGGTTAACCAAAAACATGGATCATGTTCAAAACATGATGTAGATACTATCAAATCAATTGATCCAGTTTCAAAAGGAAGAGGTTGACCAGGTTTTACAACGATATCCACTGATTCATGTTCTTCTATATCAATACAAATGTATTTCATTCCAAGGTTTTCAAAATATCTACGCAAACTTCCATTAATATTTAGTCCTCCTAAATCAATAACAGTAAAATCACTTTTTCCATAAATCTGTGCGAATGATTTTCCTGAAAATTGCGCTGTTGGATGCATTTAATAGTTATTGTTTTTACTTCTTTAATTAAAAATCGTCTTCGAAACTGATTGATTTTCCGCTATCTTCGCCAACGCCCATCTTGCTGTATTCACTGACCCGCTTCTCGAAGAATGAAGTCTTGCCTTCCAGTGAAATCATCTCCATAAAGTCAAATGGATTCTTCGCATTCCAGATGGGCTCCACACCAAACTGCTTCAATAGCCTGTCCGCCACAAACTGAATGTAGGTGGTCATGCTATCGGAATTCATTCCAATCAACCTGCACGGAAGGGCGTCGCAGATGAACTCGGTCTCGATATGAACCGCACTCCGAACGATGTCCTGGATCCTCTCTGACGTCGGCTTCTGCTCGAGGTGGTGGTAAAGTGCCACAGCAAAATCACAGTGAAGTCCCTCGTCCCTCGAGATTAATTCATTTGAAAAGCACAGACCAGGCATCAGTCCACGCTTCTTTAGCCAGTAGATGGCACAGAAGGCACCGCTGAAAAAGATGCCCTCGACACATGCAAATGCCACCAACCTTTCGACAAATGGTCGATCCCTGCTGAACCAATTCATCGCCCACTCGGCCTTCTTTTGGATGCACGGAATGGTCTCGATCGCCTTGAATAACTTGGTCTTTTCGTCGTGATCATCCACGTAGGTATCGATCAACAAACTGTAAGTCTCACCGTGGATGGATTCGTTGAATTCCTGATAGCTGTAGAACGACCTGGCTTCTGAAATCTGAACCTCCGATGCGAAATTCAAGTTGAGGTTCTCCATGACGATGCCATCCGACCCGGCAAAGAATGCGAGGACATGCTTGATGAAATACCTCTCCTGCTCGGACATCTTATTCCAGTCATTCATGTCCGCTGAAAGATCCACCTCCTCGGTGGTCCAAAAAGATGCAATGGCCTTCTTGTACAGTTTCCATAGATCCGGATACTTTATGGGAAATGTAGTGAAACGAGATGGGTTCGGCACGAGAATCGGCTCCATGTGTATAATCTACTAACAATTTATTTAAACTCCTGCCACTGGATGTCTTCCTCGATGTTCACTAAGGTCCTTTGAAAGGTCCTGCGGGCATTGGGCATAGTCTTGTCCCGTCGGATGCCTATGGGACGCCAAAAATTTGGATTGCCTTGAATGTACTCACACTCGAGGATGACCACCTGATCCTTACCGGCATCCATGATAGGTTGCCAATGAGGCTCGACCAACTCCTGAGGTACTCTGGCCTCGCAGATCTTTTTACCATGCTCCTGGACGTAGAGGTCGTAACCGTAGATCATCTCTTGGCGACAATCGTGCATCCGGGTGCTCGGTACCACCTGAAAGTCGACCGTGTTTTTCTCCAGGGGTTTCCACTTAAACATCGTTTCATGGGTCCCGACGCGTGCCGGTTCATCCTTGGGTGTGAAAATGAGTCCATCGGTCTCGTAACCAAAATCCTTTTTCGCGACTTCCACCAAGTCTTCACGTCCAAACACAGGCTTCATCTCGATCTTGATGGGATCTTTGGCGGTCTTCAAAATCCCTTTGACCAACCGGGACGCCTTGTCAAGTCGCTCGTCCAAAGATGCATCCTTGATAATCTCGCCACTCACTTGATAGGCATCAAATACCAAGATGCGTGTGCTCCCTTTGAAATCTGTAATCTTCTCCACGTCCAAAACGGTACCCTGATAGGCATCCTTTTTGAATTTGAACTTGATGTCCGTTTCTTCAAATGCACGATTGATCAGCACAGACCGATCACCTAGGGCGACCAGCAAGAAGCGCTCTCCATCTGCCTTTGGAGAAACCACATAGGGGTGGCTGTTGAGTTGACCGAAATGTCTTCGTTCAACCGATATTGGATGTGGTGCTGGGAACATGTGGGGCTTGGTTTGCATCACTTGTTGGGCGTGGTGCAGCATCTATCCTAAGTCCGTTTGATTTCCCTAAGCCACTAACACACTTGTGAGCGATGGTGTTGGTACAAGGAATGTCCACTGCTGCTGCAATCTGAACACCACGCTCCTTAAAAAATCTGACCCACTCGGTGGACTTCAAAGGAACCTGAATAAAATTTCCTTTCTTGTCCTTGAGCTTGCGAAGGACTTGCTTGCAGTCCAATAAAAATACCCTGGCGTCCGAATTTGTAACGGGGTAAAGTTGTGTCCCGGGCCCTGGGATAGGTTTCTTTTCGTTCACTTCGGTATCGAAATTGAGCGCACGTTGTTCGAGAGGTTCTTCAATCTCAAGTGTACACGTTTCTTTAAATCGTTTCCAGTCCAACGTTTTCTTAAGGGATGGTACGATTAACATAGAACATGCCTGTTGCCATGGGGTGGCCAGAAGAGGCCTTAGATCAAACGACGTCCCGTGGTCAAAAAACACCATAGTGTCGTACTTCTTTAGTGACTGTATCAGCCATGAACGTTTATCTTCTGAATCGTTGGACGAATAGTTCACTTCCCATGGAACCCCTTGTTTGGTTAGCTGTGATGTCAAACCAATCAAGACGCTAAGTGTTCTTACCGCAATCTGGTGATTCACGTCAACGACAATGAACCCCCACATTTCTAAACTACTGGACTAATTCTTTTAATACGATGACCCATCGTCCCACTGAACGTAAGATTTCCCACGTGACCAAGAACCGTATTCGTGTCGCCGTGAATCTTTCCTCCCATCTGTTGCCAGCGACGACAGAATGCATAATCCTCGGACAAATACCTCTTTGATACTGGGTCTATCATGCAATCGAACAGTGCCGGGTAGTACTCAAAGTCTCGATTGGCATGATCATTTTTGCAGTGAAGCTCTGGGTAGTGCTTTTCCATTTTTTCAAATACTTCCCTCTTGATCATCATGAAGCCTGTGGGCCCGTCCAGAATTTCTGCAAACCCATTCACTACTGCAGTACTATGTTTCCCAAGATTTACAACGAGGTCGGCTGATGCCATTTCAGGTGGCCTATCTCCACCTTGTGCAATTTCATTCTTCGCGCCCTTGAAATTTACATATTTCTTTGGATAACATGCCACCGAAACGTCGTGACCAGAAAACAAAAGCCTGAGAACAGATTCTGGTTGAAATTCAATGTCAGCGTCGATGAACATAAAATGTGTGTAATCCTTTGCCATCGGCAACTGCATAAAACGCCCCACGGCTACACATCGACCACGCGGAATAAGACTCTCATTTTCCATGGAATCAAAAATTACGTTTATATTATATTGAATACAAAGTTTGTAAAGATTTAAGATGGAGGTACTGAATTCTCGGAGAACTTGACCCCCGTAACATGGTGTAGAGATCCACAATGATGGACGCTTGACCTCCATTTATTTGTTTAATCTCTCTTTTTGTTTAATTGCCTGGTCATGGGCAAGTGTGTCAGCTTTTTCATTTTCGGGATTGCCGGCATGTGCCTTGACCCACTTCCAATCGATCATGGGAGAATTTATCTCATTCAATGTTCTCCAGAGATCGTCATTCTTGACCTCCTTGAAATCTTTCTTTATCCAACCGGACATCCACTTGGTTACACTGTCGACCACATACTTGGAATCCGAATGAATGATGACTTCCTTGTCAGATTTGTTTTTCTTCCACCACCTTATGGCTTCGATGACGGCCTGGATTTCCATGCGGTTGTTTGTTGTCTCCTTGACCCCGTTGGCAAATTCATGTACTTGCTCTCCATCCTTGACGAACACACCCCACCCACCTGGTCCCGGGTTACCCAAACATGATCCATCAGTCCAGATTAGAACCTTTTCCATGATGTCGATCTTCTGTTTGAGTTTAGTCAAGGTTATTGTGGATACCTGAGTTGCTTCCTTGACCTTTTCGATATCAGCGTCCTTTATCGAGTAAAGGATACACGCACCCGCCACCCCTCCGCTGACCTTTCCCATGAATTCCGTCGTTCGCTCAATCCTCCTGCACAGATTCACGATTTTACACGTAACCTTGCCCGGTGTCATTGGTTGGATTTCGTTCATGAGCCGTGGAATCATGTCGCTCGCCATTGTCACGCGTTCTTCCGTGTCCTCCTCGTCCAGACAGTCGCGAAATTTGTTCGCCGTTCTGCTGATGTCCCTGGGATCCAAACCAAAAGCGTTGGCGACCTCGTGCAACGTCCTCGGATATCCATCTCTCTTGCACGCGTAGTAAACACAGTTCGCCTTCATACCTTTTCTGACCACACCGCGCGTGATCCCCTTGGCAGTGATTCTCTTGTAAAATGCCTTGGCCAACTCGATTGTGTTCATAGAAATACCAAGCGGTGCACACGCTTCTTGGATATCCAGGTAGGCTTGATGAAGTGCACGATCCTTGTGATTGGATGACATATGAAAGTCTATCTTTGCCATCCGCTTTTGTGCAGTTGTCATCCCCTTGGTCTTCCCGATTTTTGATCCGGACCCCCACTCGTGATAAAGGGGGTTTGCAGCCATGCCAACGCGCGACCCATCTTTGGCACCTTCGTCCGTCACACACGAACTCCATTCGGCGCCCTGATCAATTCTTCCCCGTGATTCATCGACAATACCACATTGACTGCATACCATGTCCGTTTCAAAATTCTCGATCATCTTTCCGCCACAGTGACTACATGCATCACTTACCTCTGCCTCAACCGATGGGGATGATATATCCATCGCTTGGCGCGCGAGTTCGAAGAAGTCCATGATGTTAATCGTGTCCATCCTATACTATTATGCATCCTGAATAATTTTTAGTACTTCAGCGTGGATTAGGTTTTGGGGTTTAGTTCCGTCTATGACATGGACCTCGCAGTGTTCGCCGATGGTCTCGAGCATTTTCATGTAACGGGCATGAAGATCCTGTAGAGACTTCAATGTGATGAAGGTGTCACCCTTCTGATGTCGTGCCTTGACCCGTTCGTGACTCATCTCCGGTGGCACGTTCAGAAAAATGTACTTCTTGGGATACCACTTCATGCGTTCCCATAGCTTGTCGTACCAGTAATGTTCCTCAATCCGCTTGATCTCACCACGAATTACCAAGTCCTCCCAAAAGACCATTCGACCTGGAATGGGTCCTCGCTCATAGACCTCGACGCCCTCTTCCATCATGTTGGACTCAAGGATGGCGACCTGCAAAAGGAACGCCCAATCTTGTGGTTTCTGGTAATACTTGTCGACCGGCCAATCCTGAACAGGCTCCTTGCGAACCTTGAAGCCAGCAGACGCAAGCATATCCAACTGCGTCGTCTTGCCAGCCCCGATGTTCCCATCGATTACCACGGTCATTCTTATAATTAAAGAGATGCTTCGCTTTAAGACGATATGTTGTTTAACGAAACTGGCACTTCCGACTTTATTATCGATGGTTCGGGTGATTCTAAGTTTCTGATCATCAAAGGACCCGAAGTACAAATTCCAAAGTTTCGCTGCCCCTTTGGTGTCTCGTGCTTTGAGACAGACTACGGAGCACCCAAGTATAACCTGGAACTCGAGATTCACCAAAGCGACCGCTCTAAGACATTTCTAGAATGGTTGGGAACCATAGAAAGACATGTGATTAACTATGTCTGTGAGAATGCCATGGATATATTCGGAAGGGAAATGGACCGCGAACAGATCCAAGGCATGTTTCGTAGCAACCTCAAGGAAGATAGGTTCCGTGTCAAAGTTGATAAAGATACTATGTCCAAGGGTCCCGGTGGTGACAATGTAGATATTCTCACCAAGGGTGCAATGAAAGGTAATACGTGCGTTTGTGTTTTGCGTTTGAAGATGGTATATTTCATGAATAATAATTTTGGTCTGGTCTGGAACGCCACCCAAGCCTCCTTCAGTACAGCCAAACAACCTTCCAAGGAACCCGACTTTGCCGAATATCAATTTCTCGACTAACTATAGTTATGGAGCTTTGGATTAACTTCGCTCTCTTGGCGGTTCTGCTGTCCGTGATGAATAATTTCATCGTCGGAAAACTTCTCAGAGAAGGTCTCCAGACGCACGACACAATCATTTTCGCTCTTCCGTTTTACCTTATGTTTGTTCTAATGCTTTATATTAGTAAAAAGAACGAACTCAAGACTATCAAGAGACATCACCTCGGTCTCTTGGCGTTGTCAACTTTCATCGGCAGTGCCACTTTGTTCTTCTATAGAACCGCCGTTTATCATGCGCCGAATCCAGGCTACGTCGGTGCCATGCTCGCACTGAACACCATCCCCATCACCATCTTATCATTCATGTTTCTTGGTGGGAAGTTCACCATCTTGAAGTTCATCGGCGTACTGCTGGTCGCCCTTGGTGGATTTATGGTCGCGACGGTATAAGTTTGAGAACATCAAACACCTTGTACATTTGATTGAACAACGTGTCCCTGTCCTCCGTGTAGGGTGGCAGCATCTCCAATTCAATCTGATGTATGGGCTCCTCGGCATCCATGTCTTCGGGTGTCAGCACCGTGAGGTCGATGCGTAGATTCTTGCGCACGTAGGACCACCGCTCCTTCTCGAGCGTGTCATCAAACTCCTCTGGTTGGTCTTCTTCCTTGATTGGCTTCTCCACCGAAACCCCGAAGCGAACATTCCAGGCGTCCACAGGAAAGTCCTTGTTCTCGCGCGTAATCTTGCGAATGCACTTGCGTTCACCCGTGTCTTGCTCCTCGGTCAAACGGACACCCTTCTTCCCACGAAAGACCGTGAACTTTTGGTGATCCGTCATCTCCCACCCGGTATACTTGTCCAAACCATTCTTCACACTGGTCCACTGAGCCTGAGGAATGTTGGTGTCAAAGATACCGTTCATGTGCTTCCTGCCTATACGCATCTCCATCTCGACATCCCTTCCATCCTTGTAGGTGTTGTAGGTATCTTCGAAGGCATGGAACATCTGATGAGCAACGGTCGCCATGTTTCTCAGGTGGTGTCTTTTTTCTTTAACACTTGTAAGGATGGCTCCAGCCAATAACAATGCCAAGGTCAAGGCTGAAGCAGAAGCCAAGCTCAAAGCTGCCGAAGCCGAGAGAGAGGTACTTCGTAATAAGGCTAGAATCAATGCTGCCGCTAAATTAGAGGTGGAAAGACTTCGCAAGAAAAACGAAAATGAAAAAAAGAAGTTAACAATGAAGCCTTTGACTCGGAATACGCTCCTCAGAAACTTGGCCAATCTCAAAGAGCCTGCGCTCGACCCTCTGCGTGATGCTATAATGTCCCTCAGTGATCCAAGCTTCCTGAATAAAAAATTCAACGCGGATGTCTACCGTGGTCTCCCATTGAGGGTCAAAGATTTCATCGGTCTTTCAGCTAATCAGGTAACCCGCGCCGTGATCATTAACAAAATCATTGAGGCCGTGAAGGTTGGAAGGGAACGGAATGCGAAGGCGAAGAACGCGCGCGAAAATATGAAACTCGCACAAACTCTTGTGAAAGCAGTCAATGGACTGAACAATAACAAACAAGGAGCCGCCACCATGGACCGTCGCATCATCCGGCCCAACGCAAAAAAACCCAATGCCACCACGAAAACCGAGACCAATCGTGCATGGTCCATCAAGAAAAAGACACCTGCGACCACACCTACTGGGAAAAACAACGGAAAAGGGACACCTAAACCCTCCGGGACACCTATGGCTGCGACCACACCTACTGGGAAAAACAACGGAAAAGGGACACCTAAACCCTCCGGGACACCTGTGGCTGCGACCACACCTACTGGGAAAAACAACGGAAAAGGGACACCTAAACCCTCCGGGACACCTGTGGCTGCGACCACACCTACTGGGAAAAACAACGGAAAAGGGACACCTAAACCCATGCCGCTGCCCGAAAACAATGGACTCGAGGTAATCGACGCTGTGATTTTACCACCGAGCCAGGAGAATCAACCGGTGGTTATAAATGCTAATGCGAAACAATTACAACTTACATTACCAAATACAAACCAAAAGATTGTTATAAATGCGAATGCGAAACAATTACAACTTACATTACCAAATAATATTAAACCTAAAAATGTAATTAATAGTACAGTTAAATTATTGAGAGGTATTCCAATCAAAAATAGTCAATTGAACAGTTTTGTTCTTGCTCTTGAACAATCACCAAACAATAAAAATGTAGTAAATGTATCAAATCCCAACACCCCCGATCCCGAAACAATGGCACGAATTTTCGAGAATTATATTTACGGAAATCCAATCTCACGTCCCGAAATTATCTACTTGGAAAATGGACTTTTTAAAATAGCGGAAGGCGTAAAAAAGAATAGTAAGCCCTTAGCTTTAACATGGGAAACTCAAACAAATGCAAAAACGAAATCTGGTAAAAATGTATCTCTCCAAGATTGGATTGGTGCAGTTACAAAATCCAATGAAACCGGTTCTACTAAAAGTAAACCTAAAGGAGTTATTAAAGGTTTATTTGTTGGTCTCACAGCTGCAGCCGTCCGCGCCATTATAACCAGTAGAAGAGCTACTACTAATCCCGTAATGTTCAATAATCCATTATCTAAAAATCAGCAAGGAATGATTGACAATCCACTGGCTGAATAAATTAATAATCTAAGTAACTAGTAGATATGGCTAACGTCCCTGCCACAGCCAAACGCGAGGCCATCAAGAAGGTCAAAAAGACTCTTGCCAAGGAAGGTATCAAACTCGAGAATATCAAGCTTGCCAAGGGGAAGGCTCCCAAGAAGCCACTCAAGGTGATAAACCCACTCACCAGCCGCAAGATGGACAAGGACGGACCCACGTTCAAGAAACTCATCGAGGAGGGCTACAAGTTCGTTCCGGTCAAAAAGGCAAACCGCCAATTGATCGCCGGTGTCTTGGTGCCGCCCACATCCGTCATCGAGAAGGTCGCCATGGAGAATAAGACTCCGACCGAGAATGTCAGGCAGGTCGTCGCCACCAGGGTCGCCAACATCGCCTCGGGCATCTTCGGTGGTGCCGCGGTGGCAGCCCAGGCTCCGGCTCCGGAACCCAACCTGCGTCAGATGCAGAATCAGAGGAACGAACTCGCCGAAAAGCCACGTCTCAATGCAGCAGAGAGGAAGGAGATGAACGTCCTCAACCGCAACATCAATCAAGTGACTCAGTTGAATCGTGTGGAGAACAAGCTCGTGAATGTACGTCCGCGCAACAACGAGGTTCGCGAGGCCATCAACGAAGTTCGCTTTGCGAAGGGTGTCGTCCCGGTTCGTGAAAACAAACTCCAGACCGTTATAGGAAATGCCGAAGAGATCATCGTCAAGGCAAATGAAAATATGCTGTCCGAACGCAAGAACGTGGGACCCGTGAATGTCCCGAACGCATCTCCGCCGGCACCGAAGACCAAGATCAACGCCAGACCCAATCTCGCCAATGTGAGGAACAACGGTGTCAGGGTTGGAAAAACTAACAATAACACCGGAATCAGAAATGTGGCGACGGGTGCAGCACCTATCGCTTCTCCAGTTGGACCCGCAAGACCCATTGGAGAAAAGACCGTCAATGGCGAAAAGGAGGCGAAAAATTTTGACAGGACCTTGGGTGAGGCTCTGGCAAAAATTGTCAAGTAACTACAAGAATGACTCTTATCATTGCCATCTTGCTTTTGCTACTGATTATTTACTATGACAGGACGCGGTCGCTCTACATTATCCATGGCAGTCCGATTCGTGTCCCGGAGGCGCCCTTCGCCGTCACCAACCCTCCCAATTTTGCAAACGTCAAGGAACCCATCGGCGAACTCACCAGCATGATGTTGAAAAATAATGTCCAAGTAGAGTAAAGAGATATGGAGAGTACCGATCGCTCATTTACCGTTATTGATATTCGCCGCACAGGCACCAAGAAGACCCGTAGCTCTGTTGGCGAGGGTGGACGCTTTGTGTCCAAGACTCCTTTCGGGGCAGCGAGAAAGGCTTTCACCCGCGCGTGTCGCGAAAAGAAGGTTAAGGGAAACTGCAAGCTCATCGTGACCGTACAGGAAACCACCCGCGGTGAGAACGGCAAGGTGTTCGCCTATAAGATGAAGCGCGAGAAGCTTGCCGAGCCCAGGGAGATCAGCCGTGGTGGCGGTCTTTTCGGTGGCGGAACTCCCATCACCATCGAGTATTCCATCTCAGGTGTTGCCACTGATGTGCCTAAGGACATCTAAGCAACTCCATGAAATCACTCTCATTTAGAACTTCGGTGCCGTGAACCTTGGCGTTTCGGCACTTGACATTACCACGATCGCAACCAGCCACGAGGTAGTCCGTCATTCCAGACACCTGACTCGTGACTGTTCCGCCATGATTCTTGATCATGTCCACGATCTCCTCGCGGCTCCAGCGCTTTAGAACTCCCGTCACCGCGAACTTCATTCCCTTGAACGCATTCTTGGGCATCTTGGGTACGTCCCTCTTCATCGTATTCCTCAGGGGATCCATGAACATGTCCTTGAGTTTGGGATCGTTGTGCATCTTGTTCTTGAGTTCAAGAAGCAAGTTCCTCAAGCCCTTTTTGCTTACCACACCTACACATCCGCGGTCAAGAAGGCGGTCGTGGGAATACTTGGGCACCTTGAGTCCATCCTCATGAACCACCATGAACATCTTGTCAGTTCGGTGAAAAATGTCCTCGTGCTTCTCCAAGGTCGCCACCAGGTCAAAGGGTTTGTCGCGGATCACCACGTCAAAGCACGGTGCCACATCAAGCTTGGTCATCAGATTGCGAACGTAGCTGTTCATTGTTTTTCGTACTTACCCTTGTTTTCTTTTCTTTAATCCAAGAATTCAAGGATCTCCGTGACCTGCTTCTTTGGTGCTTCCTTGATTATTCCTAATTGTTTGTAAATCTTGCGACGCTTGTAATACATCGCATCGAATGGACCCCAGTTGTCGTGGAGATCTATGATCTTGGGTGGGTTGCGTCGAGATCCCCCTTCTCGCATACATCTTCCCACGGCTTGCACCACATCCGACTTGGGCGTCACCATGAACACCGTGTCTACATCTCCAATATCTAAGCCCTCATGAGCCATGTTGAATGTTCCGATGATGACCATTTTGGTCGCCGACTCGTCCAGGTCTGCTTCCTTCATCCCACCGATATAGAGACCCGAGTCCGGTATGTTCTCCTTCAGCCAGAAGCAGTGATCCCTTCGATCGGTTAGGATAAGAACCTTTCTGTGACCCAGTTCCTTCATCTTTTCCAGGATGATCTTATTGCGCTCTTCGTCCTCCACCAACATCGTGGTGGCTTCCGCCAACGAAACCTTTCCGAAGCGACTCGTGGGAAATGGCTGGTAGTAGATGTCCAACTTGGGCTTGATGGCATCCATCGTGACCTCATCGTCTTGCTTGCGTTCCACCATATAGGCCTGCGGTCCCAGAAACCAGTAAAGCACATTGGTGAGTCCGTCCTTCCTCTCGGGAGTCGCACTTAGTCCAAGCGTGTACTTCGGGCACATGCGAAGCATCGACTGTGAAAAGACCCGCGCGCAGATGTGGTGGGCTTCATCCACAATCACCAGACCCACAGACTCAAATGCCTCCATGGGAAAGTCCCGCGACGTGAAGGTTTGAAGCATGCCGATCACAAATGGATGTTCAATCTCGAACTTGTCCTGTTGAATTCGTCCTACATTCATCCCGGGACAGAATTGTTCAATCCGCTGCTTCCACTGGTTGGCGAGGAATTCTTTGTGCACCATGATCATAGTTCGGACACCCAATTTGCTTGCGATTTTGATGGCGCAAACAGTTTTGCCAAATCCACACGGCAACGAAAGCACTCCACCGCCACATTTTTTCATAGATTCCAGAACCTTCTTAACAGCCTCAGGTTGATTGATGTCCTTGCGAAGTTTTCCACTGAACGGGATTTCGTACTTGACCGGGTCGGGACGCTTGTCTCTGGGATTCGCTTCGATGTGCTGCTTTCCGTAATGCTGTGGAATGCACAGGTTGTCCTTATTGCGCCGAAAGACTTTGAACGGAATTCCACGGGGAGCGTAGTCCGTGTTGACCTCAGGGGTGACCGTCAGTGCCTTTTCAAGATCACGATCTCGGGGGACGATGAACCCAGACCGAGATATCATATTTTTATCTCCTACAATAAGTAAGAAATGAACGTTGTCCCTAATAACCACTCGTGCATGGCGGGTCTTGCCAACCTCGGGGTTGCGACTGCCTTTGGTGCTCTCATGGTGAGCATGGAGCAGACCTGCGGTGCCTTCATCGTCGAGGGTCAGCGCCAGCGTCTGGATGTCATGAGGGCGCTCAGGGCCGGTGAGGAGGCTCCAGAGCTTGAGATCAACGACAACCAGATGGCGCTCCTTCAGGCTGGTCGGGCGTTTGCCTTGGTCTGTCTGTTCGGAATCTTCTTCATGGTGACCACCAGTCCTCTGGTCTCGAAGAAGCGCATCTTCCCCATGAAGTCCTTCACCTACCTGCTGGCAGGTCTTGCCTCCCTGGCGTTCGCCCTCCAGATGTACCTGATGCGATCCATTAAGAAGGGTATCACCAGCGCCG
>Ga0181602_10002864_pt1 | contig 14204 bp, 10 predicted proteins | sample 041ome_14_FD_148640 | JGI IMG/M metagenome (GOLD analysis project Ga0181602, IMG submission 148640) | Coastal salt marsh microbial communities from the Groves Creek Marsh, Skidaway Island, Georgia - 041408US metaG (spades assembly) | ecosystem: Environmental > Aquatic > Marine > Intertidal zone...
TCATAGGTGCCACGCTATTCCCTCATAACGTTGCGCTGGGCGCAGTCAGAGATTCTGATCTGATCGGGCGTATCGGTGCTGCTACCGCCAAAGAAGTGCGGGCTACAGGCATCGATTGGATGTTTGCACCTACGATAGCGGTGGCCACAGACTTGCGGTGGGGCAGGGCCTATGAGTCGTTCAGTTCTGATCCTCAGGTAGTGGGTAGCTACGCTGGCCCCTACGTGTCTGCTGTCCAAGCCGAGGGAGTGATGGCTACCGCCAAGCACTATATTGGGGATGGCGGCACTCATCGGGGGACAGATCAGGGAGATACCCGCTTACCGCTTGACGCGTTACTGAGTCGTCACGGCAGGGGTTACGTATCTGCAATCGACGCTGATGTAAAAACCGTGATGGCGTCTTTCAACAGCTGGAACGGCGACAAAATACATGGCAATCAAGAGCTATTGACCGATGTATTGCGCGGTCAGCTCGGGTTTGAAGGATTCGTGGTCAGCGATTGGAACGGCATTGGTCAGGTTAGCGGGTGTGAGGATGACCGCTGTGCCAAAGCCATCAATGCCGGTATCGACATGATTATGGTGCCAGAGGATTGGGAATCAATGCTCCACACCACGGTGGCGCAGGTCAAGGCTGGTGAGATCTCCTTGGCGAGAATCGACGAGGCCGTCTCGCGGATTCTCAAGGTCAAGTATGAGATGGGATTGATGTCTCGCGGCAAGCCCTCTGCGACAGCAGCGCAGTATTCAGGGGCAATTGGCGCGGCCGAGCATCGCGCGCTCGCGAGAGAGGCGGTGCGGCGGTCATTGGTATTGCTCAAGAACGAGAACGGGTTGCTGCCGCTGAATCCTGCCGGCACCTATGCTGTTGTAGGAGCAGGTGCCGATAATATTGGGATGCAGTCGGGCGGTTGGACAATTAGTTGGCAGGGGGCGGGAAATACCAACGCGGATTTTCCCGGCGCGACGTCTATTAGGGCAGGGATCGGAGCCCAGGTGACCGCTGCGGGTGGCAAAATCGTTGCCGCCGTGGACGAGGCCCCGCTGGACGCGGCGATCGTCGTGTTTGGCGAGCAACCCTACGCCGAAACGCAGGGCGACATTGATTCTCTCGCTTGGCAGCAGCGCAACAAGCGCGACTTACAGTTGATCGAAGATATTTCCGGTCGAGGGATACCCGTGGTGTCGTTATTTCTCACGGGAAGACCGCTTTGGGTCAATGCCGAATTAAATGCCTCGGACGCTTTTGTGGTGGCTTGGCTTCCCGGCTCCGAGGGGGCAGGGGTCGCTGATGTGCTGATTGCTGATAGCAGCGGGCAGCCGCGATACGAGTTTGAGGGACGCCTGCCAATGAACTGGCCGGGCGCCGACCTTCATGCCAGCGTGGCGGACGAACCCGTCGACGAGGTGTTGTTCCCGATGAACTATGGACTCAGCTCCACGGATCGAGCCGAGTGGGTGGCACTGAATGAGGAACCCATCGGTGACGGGGGGAGTATTGATCAAGTCGTTTTTGGGCGCGGCGTGCGTGATCCCTGGCAATTGTATGTGGGCGATGGGCTCGACTGGTCGCTGGCTGTGGGTCCACGGGGCGGCAAGAGTTTGCGCGGCGAGCTTCAGTTGTCGGTGGTCGATCGCCATGTGCAGGAGGACGCCCGGCGCGCCGATTTTTCGGGAAATGGAGATCATCTCAGCCAACTTTATTTTCAGTACGATGAAGCGGTGGATATCAGCATCCTTGAGGCGGCAGGGGGTGTTCTGACCATGGATTTGCGTCTGCACACGCCGCCTTCTGACGCGGTTTTTCTGCGGATGGACTGCGGCTGGCCGTGTTCTGGGGCAGTAGATTTATCGCCATTGCTCAAAACGATGGCCGCAGCACAATGGCAGACGGTGTCGGTCCCGGTGGCATGCTTTGCCAGTCGTGGTGTGGATCTGAGCAAGGTCAATACGCCGTTTTTGATCGCAACCCGCGGTGTTCTGTCAGTCGACATTGCAGAGATCGCTATCCGCGAGTCGCCGCCAGAGAATTCGCTGTTTGATTGTGATGGGCTTGCCGCTAATCCGTGATAAGGGTGTATTGTCTGCAAGGCAATAAATACAGAAAAGCCAACTACTCAATATAACGACAACGACCTGGGGGCCCTATGCTCGCAACAATGGACATGGTTATCGTCGCGGTCTATGCGGTGGCGCTATTTGTGATCGCCCAATGGGTTTCCCGAGAGCAGGCCGGGCACGAGAAACGCGCTGAGGACTATTTTCTTGCGGGCAAGGCGCTGCCGTGGTGGGCCATCGGTGCCTCTCTGATTGCGGCCAATATCTCTGCCGAACAAATCATCGGTATGTCTGGTTCTGGCTATGCGATTGGTCTCGCTATTGCCTCTTATGAATGGATGGCCGCCTTTACGCTGTTGTTGGTGGGCAAGTATTTGCTGCCTATATTCCTTGAGACGGGCATCTACACCATGCCGCAGTTTCTCGCCCAGCGTTACGACAATCGAGTAAAAACGGTGATGGCCCTCTTTTGGTTGGGGGTGTACACCTTCGTAAACCTTACCTCCATTTTGTGGTTGGGGGCGCTTGCGATTAACACGGTTGCGGGGGTTGATCTGGCTACTGGACTTGTTGCACTGGGGACATTTGCGATTGCGTATTCGCTGTACGGCGGACTCCGGGCGGTCGCGCTGACCGATATCATTCAGGTGGTGCTGTTGGTGTTGGGTGGCTTACTGATTGCCTGGATTTTGTTGGATCAGGTGGCGGGGGGCGAAGGTCCGATGGCAGGGTTCTCCATCTTGACGGCGCAGGCCCCCGAGAAATTTCACATGATCCTGCAGGAGGGGCATCCCCACTATATGAGCCTTCCTGGCCTGTCTGTGCTCGTTGGGGGCATGTGGATCATGAACATCTCCTATTGGGGCTTTAACCAATACATCATTCAACGCGCGCTGGGCGCCAAAAGCATAGATGAGGCGCAAAAGGGCATCGCGTTTGCCGCCTTCCTGAAGTTACTCATGCCGGTGATCGTCGTGTTGCCGGGCATTGCCATGTTTGTCCTCAACGCTGATCTGACCTCGCCTGATCAGGCTTATCCTTCAGCAATGACGCTACTCCCGGTGGGCATTAAAGGTCTCGTCTTTGCTGCGCTGCTTGCCGCGATCGTCTCTTCGTTGGCCTCCATGTGTAACAGTATTTCTACCATCTTTACGGTAGACGTGGCGCCGATGCTGGGTCTTGCAACGGATGACGGTACATCGGGTGTTCGACTGGGCCGCATTGTCGCTGTCTGTGCCATGGCCATTGCTATGATTGCCGCCAAGCCCTTGCTCGGTAACTTTGAGCAGGCGTTTCAGTATATTCAGGAATTCACCGGGTTCTTTACCCCCGGCATTGTGGCGATTTTCATGCTGGGCCTGTTTTGGTCGCGCACTACAGCCACCGCCGCGCTGCTGGCAGCGATTGCGTCGGCGGTGTTGTCGCTGCTCTTCAAGTTGTACATGCCTGAATTGCCGTTCATGGATCGCGTCGGCTTGGTGTTTTTGTTGTGTGTCGGAATTGGCATCCTCTGGTCGCTCGCACGTCCGGCACCCCAACTCGGGTTTGTCGATCCGTCGGGTGTCAGTTTCTCTACCAGTCAAACGTTCAATATCAGTGCGCTGGTGGTGACGTTGGTTCTGGTGTTCTTCTATACAGTGTGGTGGTAATGGTCAGAAGCAAACTGCCTCCCGATGACCGCAGTTCTTGACCTTTTGCGGCGCTGTACCTAAGCTTCGCGCCTCCGCCCGTAGCTCAGCTGGATAGAGCACCAGGCTTCGAACCTGGGTGTCGGGAGTTCGAATCTCTCCGGGCGGGCCATATCTTAGAGCGCCTCCTATTGGAGGCGTTTTAGTTTGTGGGTGATCTTTAGAGAATACGAACCCCCGCGTTCGAGCCGAATCGCGCGATCGGTGAGACCAGGGAGGCGAAGCCGAAGCTAATCTCTTCAGGCGGGTGATGTCCCCGCGATTCAGTACTTGCGTGCATTTATCGTTCCTCGAGCAAAAAATGGCCGCACCAAACCCGCGGTTTTTGGTCATCCGACCGCGCTCATCTCCACCACTCTTGGAGTCGTTGTTACGATACTGCGTCTTGCTTCCGGGTTTGTGTCACCTTCTGCGGTTGTGGAGCCTTCGCGGGTTTTCTATCTTGCATGATTCGAGAAGTTTTCAGACGCTGCTGCACCCCCGTCCATTTGTGAGGAAAACCCATGAAGTCCTTTCCCGTCCTAATGACCGGATTACTGATTACGTCATCCGCTTCCGCGTTGGGCCCACTACCAGAAACCACAGGATGGTCCGGCTATGTGAGTTTGGGTGTAGGTGGAGGTGGCCTCGAGAGCAATATGATCGCCGACGTTAAGGTGATCGACGTTGATTTGGGGGTCAGCACGATATCGGAGTATGGCTCACCGGATGACAAGAGCTTTGCTGTACCCGCAGCGGCACTCAATGTGAGCTATCTGTTCAAGGACAAGAAAACGCTGTTTTCGATCGGTAATGATCTCGCGGATTTTCTACAGTTTGATCGCTCAACGATCATCTCCCTTCGGCATGACACAGACAAAGCCGGGCGTTTTCAGCTGGCGCTGGACTCTGCAGCGGCGATACAGACCGAGGTCTGGGCAGATCCTTACCTTTTGGACGAAGATCGTAAAAAAACCGCGCGCGATGCCACGGGATTGCGATTGACCTGGGACAAAATTATGGGCTCCCAGTTTGAGTTTAAAGCGATAACGCGCAATATTGAGCTCGATGAAGAAAATAGTGGTGCGTCCCTCGACCTGTCGTCAGCGGAGCGGGGACTACTCAGCCGCGAAGGTGACTGGACGCGGGTGGAGTTGGGTTATCTCTTCAACCTGGGGGGAGGCGAGCACTTGGTCAGGCCCCATATCGCCGCTATTGATCGTGACCTCGACGGCGCAGCCATGTCTCAGGACGGGTTTGAGGTGGGGGTGAGCTACGTCCGAAACACACCGAACTTGGGCTGGGCCACGGTAGTGCACTTTTCATCCTTGGACGGCGACGCGGAAAACCCGCTCTTCGGTGGTGTCAATGATGCAGACGGCTTCGGCTTCGCTACCCAGATCTTTTTCAAGAAGGTTTTTGATGCGAGCGCATGGCAACCCAACGTGTCCTTCGCCGTCGGCGAGAGCGACAGTGATCTCGACTTCTATGATTCCCAAGGCTGGATGGTCACCGTGGGACTGAGCCGGCGATTCTGATTGTGCAGTTTGCGTCTTTGCGAGAGTTGCCAACGTTGTGCTGACAACGCCCGGGTTTCTGTCCCCGGGGGAGTGAGGATATGCCGCCTTTGCCCGGCGTGTGCTCAGGGCCTTAAGCCTGTTAGGTTTGTGCCTAACGCGCCGGGAGAGCGTTCCTTTCTATACGTCTGGCTCTCCGCGCGAGGCTTCGTTTTGCAAGAGCAATTGCATACGCTCACCTAAAGGCGGGGTGTGTGGTTTGCTATGCTAGATGAGTCTATGTCGGGCTAATCGTAGGAGTGCGCGATGGCTAAGCCGCGGGTTAGATTGGGTCGCTTGAGTTTTGCTGTCTTGACGCTTCTTTGTCTGATGCTACCCCAGGATTCCTTGCGGGCGAGGGATGAGGTGCTCTCTCTTCAGGGTCGTATCCATTTCAATATCAATACCAACGACTATCAGGCTTCCAGGGCGTTTTACCAGCAACTCGGTTTCGCGCGAGCGATCGGGCCTTTTCCAGAGACCAATACGCTGGAGATGGCGCAGTCGATGGGTATGGCGTCGCCATACCGCATGTACGCTGAAATTATCTATTTAGGTGAAAGTGAGATTGATCCCTCCCGGCTCCACGAGCCGACTGGGCGCATGATTGATCTGATCCAGTGGTTCGACCCCCAAAATCTGGCGCCCGCATACCCCGCCTTAAATGCGCTGGGGTTTGTCAAAGTAGTGCTTGGTACCGATGACTTAAACGCCGATCTAACGCGCATGGCAGAGTCGGGTTATCAAACGATCGGTCCGGTCGGCGTGGGTGCTGCTGGGCTTCGATTTGCGGTGCTCAAAGATCCCTCGGGCACCTTTGTGGAGCTGCGCCAAAACAGAACGCGTGCCCATGCGCTCACCAATGGCAGCTACGTGACTCACATCGACCACCTTAGTATCAACGTGACTGAGCTTGAGCGGTCATTGCCTTTCTATCAGCGGCTGGGGTTTGTGGGTGCCCCCATTGTCGAGCGCACGAGTACAATCAAAGAGGCGCGCGCTCGCGGTTTTGCAGCGCCCTATGAATTGCGGGAGGTGATGCTGACCCACGCTAGCGACGGCTCCGGCCTCTTGCTGAGGCAATGGATCAGCCCCAGTGATGATACGCCGCCTCATCCGCTGCCTATCAACCAAGCCGGGATTCAGCGGATGAATTATGCTTCTGCTGATATCGAAGCCGACGTCGCTTTACTGCAGCAGGCCGGGGTTCAATTTGTATCGCCGATCGTTCGGTGTTGTGACGGCGATAGCTCCACCATGGGTATCGCTGTATTTGAGGACCCCGACGGCATATTTTTCCAGTTGCTGGGTCAGGTTGAGCCGCTCACATCCGAGTAGCGCCGGTCGCTCCCACTGTGACCTGGGCTAGCGGGTGCTGAACCGCGTTCTGGTAGAGCGCTTTTTGGGTCATTGGCCCCAAGATTGTGGGGGCTAGGGCACGCCGGTCGGTTTTGGCAGGTTTTAGATCATCTGGCCAACCTCGAGATCTATCGCCACCAGATTTTTACCGATGGTGGCGCCGCGCATCATCTCGCTATAGGCCCAGCCGGCCTTGGCAAGACCCTCGGTGATGTTTTCCAGAATAGTAATCTCGCCTGAGCGCACCCATTCATGGAGTTGTGCCGAGGCGGCGGGGACCTGATCCATATAGGTGTAGAGTAAAAATCCCTTGAGAGTCAGCTCTTTCTCCACCAGCTTCCACATATTGTAAATGGGCGTCGGATTATCCTGATCGTTGTAGTCGCTGATCATGCCGCAGCCAATAATGCGCCCGAACGTGTTCATGCAGTTGAGCATCGCGTCGAGGGTTTTACCGCCGACGTTGTCGAAATAGACATCGACTCCCTCGGGGCAGGCTTCCATAACCGCCGCTGCGAGGCCGCCGCAGGTTTTATAGTTGATCGCGGCATCCGCGCCGAGTTGATGGGTGATGAGCTCAGCCTTATCGTCGCCGCCGACAATGCCGACGACCCTGCAGCCGCGCAGCTTGGCAATCTGGGTTGCCATGGAGCCGGTCGCTCCGGCGGCTGCACTGATGACGACCGTGTCGCCCGCCTGAATCTTGCCAATCTCATGCAGCCCAACATAGGCAGTGTGGCCTGAGCCTCCGAGCCCACCAGAGTAGTAGGAGAGGGGAAGGTCGGGTGCGGGGTCGAGCTTTGACAGCAATATGGTGTTGGCATCACTCAGCGAATAGTCCTCCCAGTGATGCAAGCCGAAAATAATGTCACCTTCGTGGAAGCCTTTTAGGCGCGAGGAGACCACTTTAGCCACCGACGGACCGCGAATAGCCCCGCCTAGGGGAATCGGCTCGAAGTAATTGGCTTTACCATCCAGCCAGCCGCGAATGGCGGCCTCCAAAGAAAAGTAGAGATTTCTTACCAGCATTTGCCCCTCGCCAACTTCAGGGATGACGCCCTCGACCAGCTCAAAATCTTCGGGCAGCGGGACACCATTAGGGTGGCTTTTTAAAACAACTTGGCGATTGGTCATTGGGTCATTCCTCTTAGGTAAAGGGGCGCCGCCGGTGGCTTCATCTTCGTTTAGAGAACTCTCTGATCGCAAGCGTTCTGGGGGTGTTCGCGGTGGATTAAATACAATCATACTTGTTTTTTTATGATTGCCGGTCCTGCGCTTTCGAATTAACCTAACCAGCATCATCTTTGATCGGCAATTCGTGCGCCGCTCGACACTTGGACAGGGCGATTTACCGATCTACAGGCATTGATTTTGTGTGTCGCTCCGCGGAGGATGAATGTCGACCTTGGCCCTTATAGCCAACGAATGCTGTGGTGAATGGCCCGCATAGCGCGAGAGAGGTTAGTGTGAATAAACCCTAGCTCGAAATACCCGTTCTGAATATCCCCGTGCACCCTGACACCATGGATGGCCGCGATCCGTCCTTGTTGAGGGGCGACGCGATTACCGGCGATCGTTATTACTCCAAGGAATTTGCGGCGCTGGAATGGGAGCACATGTGGACCAAGATCTGGCATGTGGCCGGGCGACTTGTGGAGCTCGAGGAGCCCGGCGACTTTGTCGTTCGCGACTTTATGAATCAATCTGTGATCTGTGCCAAGCAGGAAGACGGCTCGATCAAGGCTTTCTATAACGTCTGCCAGCACCGGGCGCTGCGTTTGGTGGAATCGAGTTCCTCGGTGAACGCATTCCATTGCCGCTATCACGGCTGGGTCTGGGGACTTGATGGTGTGTTGCAGTCGGTGCACGACCCCGAGAATTTCTCTCAGGGGAACCCCTGCGGAAAACTCAAACTCAAGGAGCTCCGTTGCGACACCTGGGGCGGCTTCGTTTGGTACAGCTTCAGCGATGACAGCCCGGGACTCATGGAGTATCTGCATCCGCTTCCAGAAATATACAAGAACTACCCCATGAGCACTGCGGTACGCATCTTTGCGAGAAAGATTAGTCTCAACACCAATTGGAAGTTTGCATCGGTGAATTTCAGTGAGTCCTACCATACGCGAACGGCGCATCCTCAGGTGCCGCCCTGGATTGATCAAGACTATTGGAGCGCTCGGTCGGAGATCTGGCCGAATGGACACGGACGCACGGTGCAGCCAATGCGACCGAGTCTGCGTGACCGTTTGCCCGAAGGTGAGCCCCACCCCTTTGACGACATATTGAGGATGTGGGACATCGACCCCGAGAGTTACCCCGATTTCGAAACCAAGGCGATTCAGGGTTGGATGGATCTCAAAGCAGCAAAGAGGCGGTCATGGAAGGAAAAGGGCTACGTGCACTACGAGCACATGAACGACGAGGAGCTCACGGACAGCCCCCACTCCGTAATATTTCCCAATGTCACTATCTCATTTTTGCCCGATAACCTGATCTTTTTCCGCACTGAGCCTGATCCCAAGGACCCCACGCGTTGCACCTTTGATCTTTGGTGTATGGCGTTCCCTGTGGAGGGCCAATCTGAGGCCCACGGCATCATGACCCGTGATTTATTCCCCGTTCAGGAATGTGAGTTGAAAACCTGCGACTTCGAGGGTGGCGAAGGCATCCCCGAGATCATCGATTCCATCGTCTGGCAGGATATGAGGCTCGCCGAAGCGCAACAGAATGGGTGGGAGTCCCGCGGTTTCGGCGACTATTACTTGGCAGATCAGGAATCCCGCGTGCGGTTCTTCCACGAGACATTGAACGACTACATTGCGGGCAGAAAAGGGTAGGGGTCTTGGCCGCGCGTTGCTTCGTTTTGCGGCGCGGGTAGTATGGATTTGGGGCCGGAAGCGGCCCGAAGACTTTAGGCTTGGGGGTAATCATGAAAATCAGACAGTGGCTTGCATTATGGCTGTATGTGGCGTTAGGGAGTCAGGTGACAATGGTTGAGGCCGAGGAATTCAGTGTGAATGAAGTACTGGCGAGGCAGGAAATTGAGTACTTGCAACGCTGGTACGCCCGCGCCACCGATCTGATTGGTACGAACCAGGCCGACAATATTGAGGCGGGGCGGAAGATCTACCACCGCATTTTTACCCCGGATGCGTCGATTCAGGCCAGCGACCCAACGGGATCCTATTTTAAGGTAACCGGGCCCGATGAGTGGGTGAAGGTCGTCGACGGCGCTTTATCGGTTTTCGATTCGACCCAGCACTTGCTGGGTACCCAGATCGTTACCATCGCGAGTTTGCCCGACGAGGGCGGACAGGGAGGTCGAGGCTCCATGATCAGTTATCTTCAGGCATGGCACCACGACCCGGATCGAGTCATTGATATCTATCTGGGTACTTACTTTAGTGAGGTGCGTTATACCCCAGGGGTGGGATGGCAAATCTTCGACATGCGCCTAGAGAAGGTAGCGGGGGAAGTCTTCGACAAAAGTCAGTGACCCGTCTCACGCTGGTGGCGAGAGCCAGAGGGTGACCAATAATTAGCATAATCAGAGAGTTATGCTTTAAATTACGATCAGATAAATACAATCACCCTTTTTCGGGGGCTGCCCTAGTCTCTAGGGGCTGAGATCAACCCCCCAAAGTTGCATGGGAGACCCTATGAACGCGCCCAGTCCCGTCATCCTCGAGCTGGATCTCAATAGACCCCCCAAGGAGGCAGAGTCTCCGTTACGCGGTGATTCAGTAAGCGCTGACCGGTACGTTTGCCCTGAGTATCTCAAGCGAGAGTACCGCCAGGTATGGCACAAAATCTGGAACATCGGAGGGATCGCCTACCAGATGCCCAAGGCAGGGGACTACCTCACCACCGAGCTGGGCATTGATTCGATTCTCATGGTGCGTCAGGAAGATGGCAGCGTTAAAGCGTTTTTTAATTCCTGCCCACACCGCGGGACTCGCATTACCGAAGCCGAAGATGGCCATGCACAGGAATTTGCCTGTCCCTACCACGGTTGGCACTTTGATCGTGCCGGCGTGGTGACCATGGTGCCCGATGAGGAGGACTTTGCCGAGAGCCCCTGTGGGAAGGCGCGCCTCAAAGAGATGCGCTGCGAGGAGCGCTTCGGTTTGATCTGGTTCAACTTTGACCCTGACGCGATGGCGCTGACCGATTTCTTGGGTGAGCAGATCACGCAGGAGCTGGATTCGCACCGGATGGAGGACATGTTGCGCGTATTGGACATGACCGCCGAGACGCGCTGCAACTGGAAGATCATTACCGATAATTTCAACGAGGCATACCACGTCAAGGTGCTGCACCCCGAGCTGATTCCCTACATCGCGGCCGATTATCAAGACTGCCAGTTCGACCGTTTTGCGCACGGGCACAATCGCGGCTGGTTTCCGTCTTTTATGCCCTCGGTTCAATACGACAGCGAGGTGATTGGCGAACCACTCAAGACTATGGCAGCGGCGTGGTCCGTTAACAGCGATGACTACGTGGGGCGTCATACCTGGAAGCAGCTCAGGCTGGATATTCAAACCGCCAAGCGAGAGAAGGGCGTGTTACAAGGCTACGAACACTACGCCTATCGGGCCGACTATCAGTTGACGGACTATGTGATCTACAACCTCTTTCCGAATAATGTCATTACGGTGGGTCCCGATGGCGTGCAGCTGTTGCGCCCCCGGCCGCATCCGACCGACCCGGCCCAATGTCTGTTTGACCATTGGTGGTTGGTGAACCGGGTTGAGGGTCAGACCATGACGCCGTCGCCCGCCGGTGGCCCAGATTTGCCGGTTGAGGACGCGATCCATGAGCACGTTCGATATGGGGAAAAAACGCTGGGGACTACTGCAGATCAGGATCTCAGCATCGCTGAAATGCAGCAAAAAGGGCTGGGTTCAGCGGGCTACCAGGGATACTGGATGCCCAATCAAGAGCGTCGGGTACAGGCTTTCCATGAGTACCTCAACGACTTGATGGAAACTTAGAGTGCCGATATCGAAGATTCGATTCGGCCTCTCGATGATCTCCGTTGTGAGCGCCTATCGTTGATGCGAGGGCATTCGTATGGAATTTGAGCGGCTTACCGGCACGCTGGGTGCTGAAGTTCTGGGCGCCGATTTGACGCGCCCACTGACCGATACCGCCGCCGAGGAGCTTTACGACGGATTGATGACGCATCAGGTATTGGTGTTCAGAGCCCAGGCGCTCTCGCCCGAGGCGCATTTGGGGCTGGCTAGCACGCTGGGCGAGGTAGATGGCGGACACCCTGTTTATCCGCACGTGGACGGATTCCAAAGCATCGTCGAACTGATCGCCGACGAGGATCACCCACCGGATACCGACGATTGGCACAAAGACCTGACGTTTAACGTCAACCCTCCCTTTGCCAGCATTCTGCGTGCCGTCACCGTACCCGACCGCGGTGGCGATACGCTGTGGGCGAGTATGAGCGCGGTCTATGAGGGGTTGTCACCCGGCTGGCAGTCCGATCTTGAAGAGCTGCATGCGGTCCACGACATGGGCACGTTTCGCAACGATTACTTCAGGCAGGGGGGCGTGTCGGCCATTAATAAAGCGCTGGCAGAGGTGGGGTCCGCGGTTCATAAAGTGATTGAGACCCATCCGGTTACCGGCCTCAAGTATTTGAATGTGAACCAATCTTTTACTCGGCACATTCTCAACATGAATCAGGGCCCCAGTGACGAGATGCTGCAGTATCTCTTCCAGCAGGTGCGAAAACCCGAAGTGCAGGTGCGCTTGCGGTGGCAAAACGATACGGTGGCCCTGTGGGACAATCGCGTGACCCAACATTATGCGGTTTGCGATTACTTGCCCCAGCGACGCCACATGCAGCGCGTAACAGTGATCAACGACAAGCGGGAGAGCTGATGAACTCGGATGATCAAACCCAACAGCAAAATATGCGTCGCGTCGCTCTGACTTCGTTGGCGGGTACGAGCATTGAGTGGTACGACTTTTTCCTCTATGGCACGGCGGCGGCAGTGATTTTTCCCAAGGCCTTTTTTCCGCAGGATCTGCCGCCCATGGTCTTGTTGATTATCTCATTCAGTACCTTTGCCGTCGGGTTTATTGCGCGCCCACTGGGGGGCGTGGTGTTTGGCCATTTTGGTGACCAGGTGGGCAGAAAGCGCACCTTGGTGATCGCGCTGATGATGATGGGTGTTGCCACAACACTGATCGGGTTGCTGCCAACCTACCAATCGATCGGAATCGCTGCGCCCTTATGCCTGGTGTTTCTCCGCTTTGTGCAGGGGCTTGCCGTTGGGGGGCAGTGGGGCGGTGCCATGCTGCTGGTGACCGAAAGCGCACCGGCTAATCGCCGGGGTTGGTATGGGGCGTACGCGCAGTCAGGTGCAGCAGTGGGGGTCATTCTTGCCAATTTGGCATTCGTTGCCGCGAGCGCCTCCATGAGTGATGAGGCGTTTATGGCGTGGGGTTGGCGATTACCTTTTGTCGCCAGTGTGGTTCTTATTGGTATTTCGCTTTACGTGCAGCTCCGCATGGAAGACACCGAGGCCTTCAAGGCGCTGCAGGCGGCACAGGCCAGTGCCGGAGAGCGAACCGAGATCACGAAATCACCTGTGCTGGAGGCCCTGAGACGTTATCCACGGCGCATCATGTTGGCCGCCGGTGCCTTCCTGTCGGTGCAGGTGACGTTTTATATCCTGATTGCATTTGTGATTGCCTATGGCTTGAATTCACCCTCGGTCGATTTAACCCGGGACGAAATGCTCGTCTCGGTGCTCATCGCCGCGGCAGTGATGGTGCCCGCATTATTTTACTTTTCTGGGCTGTCAGACCGAGTCGGACGCAAGCAAATCTATCGTTGGGGCGCGATTTTGACTGCGGTCTGGGGGTTCGCCCTGTTCCCGCTGATCGACACGGGTAGCCCCGCGATGATCACGTTGGCGGTAACGGTAGGCATGATCTTTCTCGGCATGCAGTATGGCCCGCAAGCTGCTTATTTTACTGAGCTTTTTACTACTGAAGTACGCTACTCGGGCGCCTCGCTAGGGTATCAGATCGGCGCGATTCTGGGCGGAGCGCTGGCGCCTACTATCGCGGTATTGCTGTGGACCGAGTTCGGTATTCTGTTTGTATCGGTGTACATCATGGTGGCGGCGCTGCTGACGCTGTGGTCGCTGTCGCAGTTGGAAGAAACGAAGGGGAAGACGCTATAGCGATGTCTCTGAATGCGCGGCCATGGTCAGGGAGTCCGCGAACGGTTTTACACTAGACTGCGGGTATCAGTCCAAGTCGCTGTAACCGAGGGACTTCAATCGCCGGGCAGCGATCCACCACCAGCGATACACCCGCCTCGAGCGCGGTCTGCTCGGCTTCAGGGTGGGTCACATCAAGCTGAGTCCACAGTGCCTTGATGCCCAATCGCAGTACGTTTTGGGTCACCTCTGGCAGAAAACGGCTGTCACGGAAGACGTCCACCATATCTACGGGTCCTTCGGCTGTCGCCGCCGAGATCGATTCGAGTACGGGCTTCCCCAGCAGGGTTTCCCCCGCCAGCTGCGGATTGA
>Ga0181602_10002874_pt1 | contig 14174 bp, 14 predicted proteins | sample 041ome_14_FD_148640 | JGI IMG/M metagenome (GOLD analysis project Ga0181602, IMG submission 148640) | Coastal salt marsh microbial communities from the Groves Creek Marsh, Skidaway Island, Georgia - 041408US metaG (spades assembly) | ecosystem: Environmental > Aquatic > Marine > Intertidal zone...
GCCGGGCGCAAGATGCTCGTGCACCGTTTGGTGAAATCAAGGGCAAGTTCTGCGTCGAACGGCTCGATCAGTTGAACGATGGAGCGTCGAAGTCGCTCACGTTCATCGTGGAAGGCCTGCCACTCTTGCAGTGCCCCCAAGGCATCGAGCAATGCGAGCGAGGTAAGGTCGCCCACATCCAATCCACGGTGACGCAAATCGGCTATACCTTGGTCAATGACGACTCGTTGTCTTCGCTCGTCTTCCTCCACGGTTTCGAGGTGGCGAAACGTTTCGTCGTACCGATGAGGTTCGGAAAAAAGCCGGTGGAAAGGCTCAACAGCCGGGCCGCTCGAGGCATCCAGGGCCGCCAGGCGGTCAAACAGGAGATTCCAAGTCTCGCCAAATCCCTCCTCGTACCAGGCCGAACGAACCCGGTTGAGGGGTGGCTCCCACGATGCAATGGTTCGCATCGTCCGTTCAAACATCTGGTGGATGTCCTCGATTTCGAACGGGTCGCTCAGCAAATCGCGAAAAGCCTCCAGCGGTTCGAGATTGAGTGAACTCGCTTCCGTAAGGGTCACGATGCGTTCTTCGATTTCAGTGGCCGTCCCTCGTCGGTCTTCAAGCCAGTCCAAACGAGCCATTGCACCTTCGGGATGTTCGTTCACAAAACGTTCCATCGGCTCGCGTGGAAATCCAAAACGCTCGAGTGCGCCGAGGCGGTGGGCCACCTCGCGTTCAAGTTCGTTCGGTTCACTCATCCGCTCTCGCCACACGACGGGAAACGGGGGACTTTCAATATGAGCGGTCGTGATGAGCTTGGGCGACGATTCTTTGGCGAACGAACGTCAACGGCATCATCAAGGTGGTGTTGAAACCGAGGTTTTTACCCCGATTTCTTCCGCAGACCATAAAGGCACGATGGCGCGGTGAGATGCAATGAGTTTGCTCGTCATCGGTCTTGGCTTGTTCTCCACGGGTGCAGCCGCAGCCACAGGTTACTGGATGCTCACGGTGAATCGGCGCATGATTCGCCTCCTCGACATGCAAACCTTGCTTCGGGAGTCGCAAGCCACGCACTTCCAACAGGTCAACACGGCGAACGAGGAACTTGCTTTTGACCTCCACACGCTGCAATCCACCTTGGATGCCTTGCGCGCAGTCCACCCGGATATCGACGCTTCGCTCTCCGTACATCAATTCCTTCTTTCCCACGAAGGTGAGGATGCGACCATCGTCAACATGGATGAGGCTTGCAAGGTGCTTCGTTCTGTGGTCCAACATCAAGCCATTGAAGACCAGGGGGAGTCATCGCTTTCAGTGACGCATGCTGCACTGCTTCGGCGAATGCTCGCTGTCTTCGACAGGCACAACATCACCGTGGAAACCTTGCGTTTGGACGGCGACACCGCCCATCGTTTGGGGCTTGCCGCCGTTCAATTGCACCAATACGACTGGGCTGATCTCGCCTTAGGCGTGGCCTATCAGCGTTCACCCGGACATCTCTCTGTGCTCGAAGGTTTGGAACACATCGCCCGACTTCGTGGCGATGATGATCTCTATCGTCACTGGTTGGAGGCGCGCATGAAACTCACACCGGACGACCCGACCCTGCTCCGTGCACACGCCCATCTGTTGGCTTCACAAGGTGACGACGGCGCTGAGCGAGCTGTTCGCCGCCTCGAGGCTTTGGGTGTTGACACGGCTGCGGACCGCTCGCTGCTTTCCGGCTTGAGGGCGCGTGCTGGAGCCCGAACGGAAGCGATCGAAGCCATTCTCCAAGCTCTTGAGGAGGATCCAAGTCGTTCTGCGGACTGGTTGCACTACGCCCAACTCCTCGAAGCTGAAGGCGAGGAAGACGTTGCTCTGGAAGCAAACGAGCGGTGCTTGACGCTCGACCGTCAATCCGGCGAAGCATGGGCCCTCAAAGCTCGTCTCTTGGCCAAGCGTCAAGGCAACGAGCGGGACGCTTTGAAGGCGGTGACGCACGCCGTGGCGCTGGACGCTGGTGGTGTCGACGCCGTGTTCCTGAAGGCTGAATTGCTGGAGATTGAAGGTTCACCGGTTGCTGCGGAAGAAACCCTGATCAAGGCGATAGAACACCAACCAAGCAACGGTGAATTGCGCGCTCGAATTGCTTCTCACTACTTGATGAAGCATCGCGTGGAAGACGCCGAGGCCATGTTGGCTGCTACGCCCGATGGTATTGACCATGCCCTTCTGCATGCGGTTGAGGGCCGGTTGCATTTGGCCCACGCGGACCGATTGCGAGACGGTACCGGCCATACCGACCAAAACCTCCTCCAATCGGCGTTGGATTCGTTCGAAGGGGCATTAAGCCTCAATCGGGAACTCGGCATGGCTTGGCTGGGACTTGCTCGGACTCAACGCCTGCTCGGCCAACGGGAGACTGCTGAGGAATCGTTGACCAGAGCGAGTCGCCTGATGAGCGAAAACAATCCATCGGTGTCGTGTGAAGCGGCTCTCTTGGCCTTGGACGGGGGCGATGTCGAACGGGCCACGTTCCATGTTGACGCAGCCGAAGTTCACGGACAGAACGCCACCACGGCCTACCTTCGAGGCAACATTGCCGCCTCCAAAGGCCATCTGAAGCAAGCGCTCTTCCATTACAGCGATTGCTTGACCCTTGACCCCGCTCACATTCGTGCTCGCCTCAACCGAAGTTCCGTCAATCTCGGTTTGAACGACGCTCACGCTGCGCTTGACGACGCCGAACATCTGCTTGACCTCGCCCCACAACTCGCTGTCGCACGTGTGCGGAAGGGCGATGCTCACATGCATCTTGGAGAATGGAATCTCGCTTCCAAGGCCTTCAAACAGGTGCTTGAGAACGCTCCCCACCACACCCATGCGCTCACCCAACTGGCTGCATGTTACATGAGCATGGACCGTCCTGAGCGGGCGGAAGCCCCGCTCAACGAAGCCCTGCGTCAATCGCCGAATCACGCAGCGGCATGGTATCAACGCGGTCTGTATTACCTTCATTTCAACATGATTGAAAACGCCCTTTCGGATTTTGAAACTGCAGCACGATGTGACCCGCACCACTTGGATGCTCGCCTTCGCATTGCCGCCCACCATCACGGCTTAGACCAACACGAGGAGGCGGAAACAGCGTGGAAGGCCGTTCTCTCCATTGAACCCGACCATCATCTTGCCAAGACTCGACTCGCAGAATGCGAGAAAAACTTGATGTCAAATGCATGAGGGCTCTGAATCATAGAGGGCCGTTACTTGGAAACTGTCGAAGAACTCAATTTGACCAAGATCCTAACAGCACTCCAGGATTTCATGATGCAAGACGGGGCCATCTCGACCGAGCAACGAAGCTTCTACCAGGCTTTTCGCCAGCACCTGAACACCCACGAGGGCGTTTTCAGACTCGAAGATATTGAGCGGCTTCGTGCTGAAGAATAACGCCTCCGCCTCGAAGAAGAAGCGCGTTTGCGTGCCGAGGAGGAAGCACGCCTACCGGAAGAAGCACGTTTACAAGCAGAACTTGAGGCAGAAGCGGCAGCAAAACAAGCCTACTGGGAGGCCCAAGAAAACCTTCCGGGCGATGAGGCGAAAATCGTCCCCGACCTTCCATCAAACGCCGAAGCCTTGGCCACCGAGAACGCCTCCAAGTCGTCGCCTCTGCCGAAGATCATCGCCGGGGCTACCGTGGTCGTGGTGTTGGGTGCGCTCGGGGCCATGCTGCTTTGATGCAAAGCAAGTCATTTTGAGGCAAGGCTTCTTGGCTTGGACATGGCTCTTGATGTCGCTTCCGCCGCACCAGACTTTTCCTTGCAAAACGCAAACCTTGCACGGGGCGAAGCAACGTTGTCGTTTGACGATATCAAAGGGGCCGCAGGCACCGTTATCGTGTTTGAATGCAACCACTGCCCCTACGTCGTGGCCAGCATTGACCGTATGAACGCCATGGCGGAACACTGCGCTTCGCTCGGTATCGGCTTCGTTGGTATCAATTCAAACGACCCCGTCGTGTATGAAAACGACTCCTTCGAACACATGGTCAAGCGGGCGGAGAAAGGCATGCCCTACCCTTATCTTCACGACGCAACGCAGGAAATTGCCCGTGCTTACGGCGCAAAACGGACGCCTGAATTTTTCCTCTTTAACGCCAACCACCAACTTGTCTACCAAGGTCGAATGGACGACAGCCCCCGGCATCCCGGTGAGGTCACGGTCAAGGATTTGGAAATCGCGATTGAAGCCATGCTTGCAGGAAGCGAGCCCGAGGTTGCTTATACCGAATCCATCGGCTGTTCTGTCAAATGGAAGGTGTGATCCTTGATCGGTTGTCGGCGCCAATGCGACTGGGACGATGACATGGTCTGCCGGTCCTGCGGCATTGACTATTCGCCGCCAAAAGGCGAAGAAGAGTGACGCTTAGTACTGTTCAAGCACGAGCTCCGTCGTCGTGCTTGCGATGTCGTTGGGTGCAGCCAACCACATTTTGTCAAGCAATGCTCGCAACGCCATGGTGTCGTCGACGTGGACCAAGGCCACCAAATCGGTTTCCCCCGACACTTCGTAGACGATTTCAATCCCGTCCCATCCGGTCACTTCGGCTGCGAACGAACCGATCTCTGAACCGGGGGCGACTTTGATACGGACAAGAGCGGTTAAGCCGACACCGCCTTCTCGAATCGTGTAGCCCCGGATGGTCCCGTTTTCTTCCATACTCCGGATGTGTGTGCGCACGGTCCGCTCGCTGGCGCCGACTTCGGACGCGAGGTCAACATAGGACATGCGTCCGTTTTTTCGAAGTTTGGCAAGGATGGCTCGGTCGATTTCGGCGATGCGGGGCATGGAAAGTGCTTTATCGTGTGCTATATCAAACCTTTCTCGTCCCTATTCATGCATAATGTGGAAGAAAAGAGTAAAATTTACAAAAAATCATCCCGAAACAGGAAAAAACAAATCAATCAGACTTAGAAAACACCCCGTGGGGTTCAAAAAGAAGCCACGCGGTCCTCACCCTATGCCCGAACAAGAAGTCAGCGGCGATGCCGGTTTGCACGGCTTCCTGGATGCGCTCAACGCTTGTGACCTTCTTCCAAGGCAACAAGAGTGGTTCAATGTCGATGTCGCCGCAATGTTCGCATCAACGCCCATTCACTTCCACGAACTGGACCGAGACACCGGAAAATCCCTTCTTTTCCTCAAGGACTCGCTGACGCTCTTGTGTCCTCAAGAGCATGTTCTCCACCATTTCCCCCGCCACCTTATCCATTGTTTCGTTGATGACCGACGCCATCATGTCCTGATGGACGATGACCCGGTCTTCCGGGCAGAACTTTTTTCCATCTCCCCCCTCGAAGAACAACTGTGTTGGGTTGCTCAATCCGCCAACGAGCATGATGTCCCCGCCCTTCAATCCAAAATTGCGACCTGGCTTGCTTGGCTCAATCGTTCTTGAAACGGCCCGTTTGATTCAAGTCCCCGGCAGGCTTGGCCGGAACGAGGACGTCAAATGTCAGGTCACATCTCGGGTTTGGACGCACGCATGGTCCTGGACAGTCGCGGTCAACCAACGGTTGAGGTGGATTGCTTTGTTGACGGCATCTTGCTCGGGCGTACAATCGTCCCGTCCGGGGCCTCAACCGGTGCTTATGAAGCGTTGGAACTCCGGGATGGCGACCAGACCTGCTACGGTGGCAAGGGTGTTTCTCAAGCGGTAAACAACGTCAAAGAGCAGCTCGCTGAGGCCTTGGTGGGCCTACCCGTTGACGAACAACGGATGATCGATGAGGTCATGCTGGAGCTTGACGGTACGCCCAACAAATCAAACCTCGGCGCCAACGCCATGCTCGGTGCTTCGATGGCCTGCCTCCATGCAGGGGCCGCCGTCCATGAATTGCCCTTGTGGAAATACGTCGGTGGCGTAGCCGGGGGCTTGATGCCCGTACCCATGTTGAACATTCTGAACGGCGGCGCCCATGCAGCCTCCAACGTCGATGTTCAGGAATTCATGGTGATGCCGCATGGATTTGATACGTTTGAGGAAGGCCTTCGTGCGGGCGTTGAGACCTACCATGCTTTGAAGAATGAACTGAAGAACGATGGGTTGTTGGGTGGAATCGGGGATGAGGGCGGCTTTGCACCCAACCTTCCAACCAACGAGGACGGCCTGAAGTACATGGTCCGCGCCATTGAGGGTGCGGGATACTCAACCGAAGAGATCGGCATTGCGCTTGACGTTGCTTCCACCGAATTCCATGACGGAGAGCACTACCAGATGGAGGGCAAGAAGTTGACTTCCGACGATTTGGTTGAGATGTACGGGGGCTGGCTTGATACCTACCCGATTCTCTCCATTGAAGACGGTTTTAGCGAAGATGACTGGCGAGGCTGGTCCGCTTTTACCAAAGCCTATGGCCACCGCGTGCAAACCGTCGGTGACGACTTGTTTGTGACCCAATCTGAGCGACTTGCGCAGGGCATTGAACTGGGAGCGGCCAACGCCATGTTGGTCAAGTTGAATCAGGTCGGCACGGTTTCTGAAACATTGGAGGCCATGGACCTCGCTTCTTCTCACGGCATGAAAAACGTCGTCTCGCATCGCAGCGGCGAGTCTGAAGACGTCACCATCGCCGATTTTGCGGTCGGTACGCGGGCGGGACAAATCAAGACCGGCGCCCCAGCGCGCTCCGACCGAGTTGCAAAGTACAACCAACTGCTCCGCATCGCCGAGGATGTTCGAGAGTACCGTTCTCCTTTCGCTTAAGGAAAAAACCGCGCCTTAAGTACGGCCCGAGAAGCCTCAAGGCCATGAAAGTACGAACCTTGTTTGTTCTCGCCTGCCTGATGATTGCCGCCGCCTCCGCTGGAGTTTCGGCAAACGAAACCGAAGATATCCCGGCCACCGCCGCCTCAACAGGAGAGCACGATTCGCTCGTTGCGGCGTTGGGCCACGCCGGCTTGGTTGAGGCGCTTCAAGCCAACGGGACGTTCACGGTCTTTGCACCCACCGATGCGGCATTCGCCGCTGCGGGAATCGACCTCGCTGCGTTTGACAACGACGAGGCCAACGCCACCCTGAGCGATATCCTCCTCTACCACGTCACCGAGGGTGCCGTCGAGGCCACCAACGTGACCGACGGCCTCACGGTCACCATGCTCAACGGCGACAACGCGACCTTCACGGTCACCAACAACACCGTGAAGATCGGCGACGCTACCGTGACGACCGCCGACGTCACGGCGAGCAACGGCATTATCCACGTCATCGACACGGTGTTGATGCCTCCCGCTGATGAACCTGCCACCCCTCAGGGGCCGCCCGGGGAAATTTGCTACAACATCGAAACCCACACCATCGTGGTCGGTGCAAACCAAGCCGGTTGTGAGGCCTACATGTATGTGGTTGATTACGAAATCAACGGTCAAAACCTCACGGGGTGCTACAACACCGTCACCCATGCCTTCGCCAACACCTCACAAGCCGTTTGTGAGGGCTACTTGTGGGTGCCTCCCGTCAATCTCGCCATGACGGCCGCCGCGACGACGGTTCACACCGCTCTGGTCGCCGCACTACAAACGGCCGATTTGGTGGACACCCTTAGCGGAAACGAGACCTTCACGGTCTTTGCGCCATCAGATGAGGCCTTTGCTGCTGCTGGAATCGACCTCGACACCTTTGACACCGCCGAGGAGATCTCAGCGCTCGCTGATATCTTGCTCTACCACGTCGTTGCAGGGGAGACCCTGTCAACCGACCTCGTTGAAGGGACGACCACCGTCACGGCTGCCAACGGCGACGCCTTGGACATCGTGGTTGATGCAGCCGGGGTCACCGTTGGTGGGGCAAGCGTCACCATCGCAGACGTGCCTGCCTCCAACGGTGTCATTCACGTGATCGACGCAGTCCTCACGCCCCCCGCCGACGAAGTCCCTGGACCCTTTGATGGCGTTGATTGCGCCGTGACGATTTCCGCCACAGGTACTGCTTTCACGGTACCGTCCGTGACCATTGATGTGGGTCAAACCGTTTGTTGGTCCTGGGAAGACGCTGCTATGCCGCACAATGTTCGGCAAGTTGACGGCCCCGCATCCTCCACCTACGTTGAGAACGGCGTGTACTCGGGCGCTGCGGCTTCAACGGTTGCCTTCCATCACACCTTCACTGAAGACGTGAGCTTCTACTATGCTTGCGAACCCCACATCGGCTTGAACATGTTCGGCGAAATCATAGTCGGTGAAGGCAGCCCTGCGCCTGCAGCTGAAGAGAGCACCTCGGAGGACGCAGAAGACACACCCGGCTTCCTCATGACGGCCGGCTTGGTGGCGCTTCTCGGTGCCGCTATGGTGGCCGGTCGCCGAAACCGAACCGCTTGAGTTCAGGCGTGGTCGAATGTGGAAGCGTGCAGCGGCAACGCTGGCGGTAGGTCTGTTCATCGGCGGACTGGTTTGGTGGTCGATGGTTCAGGGGTACACGAGCGAACTCGGTACAGACAATGTGGTCGAGATTCTCATCGAGGATTCGTCCACCGAGGGCTTCGATGACGTGTTGGCTACAACATCGTTTCAAGGCGACGCAGCAGAACCCCTTCTCTGGTCTTCAGTTGAATTGGCACTCGTTGTGAACGGGACCTCTTATGCGTGCGGTTTTGGTCAGCAGTCCCTCCCTTCTGCAACCGATGCACTGGTTCGGCCAAAACTCGGAGCGGACGGGCAGACCTTCACCACGACGGTTGACGCTACCAACGAAGAAGCGTTCACGTTCCTGTCGCTACCAAATCAACGAGAAGGCAACGATTCTGACCATTCCCTTCGTTTTTCCTCAACGGATGTTTTTGTTGGTGACGGACATGCTTGGGCCTATCTTGAGGATGTCCCGTTCAACGACATCAATTCTCATGAAAACATCACCTTTTCATCGAACACCGAAGAACGCCTCGAGTGGTACACTTACGATCTGAGCGTTCATCGCGTCACGCCCTTATCCGGGGTGTTTGTCATCAAAATTGACGGCGCCTACTACAAGGTCAAGTTTCTCAGTTACTACAACGATGACGATGAACGTCGTTATCCGACCATGCTCATCGCATCGTTGAACGGAAGCGAATTCCCTGCGCTTCAGGACCCTGAACTTGTTTCGCCCGCACCTTGCCTCCTTCGTGCAGGAGATGGCGACCTCACGCATTGGAACGCGACGGAAGTGGTTGAACTTCGGGAACAAAACGTCAACATCAGGAGCAATGATGAGGCCTTGACTTTGGTCATGACTTACGAGGGCGTCGAAGTCCGAATTGTTGAAATCACCTCCACCTCGCCGGAGGGTTAGATGCGTCGGCACGTGTTTCCAGGGGTGATGTTGCTCATCATCCTGCTTTTCACGCGTCAATTGTACCCGTACGTCTCGGGAAGCGAGCCCACACTGGTGGACGGCTATGCCGTGAAGGAGGTCGCCAGCGGACTTGGTGGTCCGACATGTTTGGTTTGGTCCGATGAAACCACCCTGTTGGTCTGCGATCGCGACGGCGGACAAATCCTCCTGTTGGATATTTCAACCGGCGAACGCACTTCGGTTCTCAGCGGTTTGGACCGACCGCATGGTCTCGCTTTGGACGGTCAAACGGCCTATGTTTCCGAAGCGGGAGTGTTGAGTTCCTATACTACTGCAGAGGATGGAGAGTTCACCAATCGTACCGTACTCGTCGAGGGCATCCCTTCCAAGAATCACCAAACCAATGCCGTGACCCTCATGCCCAACGGCACCTTGCTCTGGCACAGCGGCTCGACGTGCAACATATGTGACGAAAACGACCCCCGCAACGCTGCACTGCTTTGGGTCAACGCAAGTACGGGTGAACATGGCGTGCTCGCCAGCGGCGTTCGCAATTCCTTTGACGGTGTTTGGGTCGGCGGCCACGGGTACTTTTTCACCGATAACGGGCGTGATTGGGAGGGCGATCACCCTCCAGAGGAATTGAACCATTTGAAACCGGGAGCATTCTACGGCTGGCCCGACGATGACCCCGAACATCCGGTACCAGAAGGGAGCGAGGCGCCCATCGGCATGTGGACCCCTCACACTTCCATGAACGGCATTGACCTGCGTCCGCCAACTTCCGCCCTTCCCGGGTTGGACCCTTCAGAAGGCTTCACCCTCTACGCTACGGTTTACGGCTCCTGGAACACCTTGCTGCCTCAAGGGCATGAAATTCTTCGCATCGATGTCCATCCAGGCGACCAAGCCGGAATGTACACGACCGAAATAACCCGCTTTGCATGGGATGCTGGAACACCGTTGCCGTTGGTCTTCCATCCCGACGGGACCTTGTACTACGCGACGTTTGGAAAGAGCGGTTCGCTGTATTCCATCACGGCGGTGTAACGGCAGATTAAGCCAACCGAAGGGCCAGTTGTTCCAGCGACTCTTCAGACCGTTGCAGGCTACGAATGTAGCGGGGAACGGTGTGCTCGGAGGACTCGAGGTCCTGAAGGTCGCCGCACCACTCGAGCGCAGCAACAGGAGGCTGCCGGTCATCTTCCGTTGATTCAACGGACCAAACCGAACACCCACTCCCGTCTTCATCGGCGGTTTGCAAATACCACGGGCTCTGCTTCGTGGGAACCTCGGCCGTGAGGTGGTGGCGGAGGATGAAGCGCACGATGCAATCGTCAACGATGTGCAAGATGCCTGCGTGGTTGAGCATCTCAAGCACTTCTTCGTTTTCAGAGCCGGGCTGGAACCAAAGAAGAGGCATTTGGCTTGCCTCGTATCGCAGGACGATCTCCCGTACGGCCACCTTGGCGCGTTCGGGGGCGAGGAAAAACACCAGGATTTCCGGCACCGGGCTCGTTTCCAATGCCGGTCGAACGGGCCATCCCAGAATGCTCCCCCCTGCATCTGCGGGGTGGACGGGCACCAACCTCCATCCCCGCCCGTCGAGGTCGTGAAAAGCTTGGTGAGCAGGGCGGTCAGCCTTCATGCCAGCCCCCAAAATGTGGATGCTCTTCGCCTTTCGAACCGTCTCCAAAACGGCGGGGTGAGCGTCCCGAAGCATGCCAGTAATTGAGGGGCTCACCTTTTGAACCGGTGTTCACCCTCGGTGAACAGGAGTATAAAAACAACGTGAAATGTTATCAATCCATGAGCAAATCCTTTCTTCTGATCGGGGGAAGCAGCGACATTGCCCGCCACCTTGCTTCGTTGCTCCTTGCCGATGGGCACCGTGTCACGATGCTTGCGAGAGACAGAGAGCGGTGCGCCGAACTGGAATCGCAAGGCGCCGTTGTTGTTCAGGGCGATGCACTTGACGAAGAGGCCGTTCAGGACGCCATCAACCAAGCATCCAATCATGAGGCAGGTCTTGCTGGTCTTGCGCACTTGGTCGGGTCGATTGCGTTACGTCCTCCGCATGCGACAAAATTGGAGGATTTTGAAGCGGTTCTTCGAACCAACCTCACCTCGGCCTTTCTCAGTTTGAAATTGGGCGGCAAAGCCATGTTGAAAGCCGGCAACGGCCGCTTGGTCTTCACCTCGAGCGTCGCTGGAAGTTATGGCCTTACGAACCACGAAGCCATCGCCGCAGCCAAAGGAGGATTGGAAGCCATGGTTCGTGCCGCAGCGTCAACCTACGCCCAACGCGGCCTGCGCGTGAACGCCGTCGCGCCGGGCTTGACAGAAACGCGGCTCGGGGCCTCCATTTTGCGGTCTGACGCCCTTCGGGAGGCCTCGGTGGGTATGATTCCTCTCAAGCGAATCAACGAACCTGAAGAAATTGCGAGCAGCATGCACTGGCTGCTCACGCAAGCTCCGGACAACTTGACCGGACATGTTCTTCCTTTGGACGGTGGCATGTCTGCGCTTCGGGGATGAAAGCATGAAAGTGGCAGTCGTTGGTGCAGGGCTGGCAGGGTTGGCTGTTGCTCTCGGGTGCCAAGAGGCAGGGCATTCCGTTTCACTCTTTGAGGCCAGTGAACGGGTCGGTGGTCGAATGGCGACGACCGAAGTCAATGGCCATCCGCTTGACGTTGGATTCCATGTCCTTCACACGGCTTATTCAACCGTTCAGCGTTGGATAAATATCGGCGAACTCGATGCAAAACCCATGGATAACTGCACCGTCACGCTCAATCCCAAAACCGGGAGGCGAAGGTTGCTGGGCGACGCCCTCCGGTCGCCCAAGTATTTGCTTCCAACCCTGCGGTCCGTTGGGGTTGGTGACGGACTTCGCTTTCTGAAGTGGCGTTTGGGAACCACCCCAAAAGATCTGGAACGCCCGCTCGATCACCCGTCTCCCACCATCTCAGAAGGCTTGCAACAACGCCGCTTCGCCTCGTCAACCCAACGCGTCCTGACCTCTTTGTTCGCCGGCATCACGTTGGACCCCTCCCTTTCCGAGCGCCAGTCTTTTGCCGATTTCACTTGGGGGGCGATGTCCCACGGCAAGATGGTCGTCCCGAAAGCCGGCATCGGGGCCGTGCCCCAACAACTCGCTCAACGCTTATCCTCAACCAACCTTCACCTGAATTCCCCCGTTACCAAGATTGGAGCGAAAAGCGTGACTGTTGGTGGGGTTGAACATGCGTTCGACCGCGTGGTTCTCGCCGTCCCTCAACACCACGCTGCAGAATTGCTTCCAGCGATTGGCGTTGATCATGCCATCACAGAGCGTCGAACAACCACCTTGGTTTTCGAAGCCGACCGCCCCCCGTTCAAACAAGCCCGGTTGTTGCTGAACGAATCATGGGGCGAGGAAGGAAACGATGTCCTTCATGTTCATCTGCCGACCAACCTCCATCCGCATCCATCCGGCAAGCATTGGGTCGTCGCAACCTTGGTTGGTCCAACTGCTGACCGACCGAGTGTTGACGCCGTTCAAAATGAATTGAAAACTTGGTTTGGTCATGAGGCCAGCACCTGGTCGTACCTCACCACCACCACGGTTCGTCACGCACTGCCCCATATGAATCCAAACCATCACCATCGTGCACTCCCTGAAATTGAAATCGACGGTGTCGTTGTCGTTGGTGACCATCGCACCCATCCATCGGTCCAAGGCGCACTGGCGAGTGCTGAACGCGCCCTTGAACACATGGGAATTTTGTTGCAAGAGAGGATGATTTGAATGACTTGGGAAAACGCACTGAAATCTTCTCGATTGAAACCTGGAAAAAAGAAAATGGTGACGGTGAAAGGTCGCCTCGTCATGGTGGCTCGCGTCGGAAAAGACGTCGTTGCTACCGAGGCCTTGTGCCGTCACATGCGCTGGCCGCTTGCTTACGGTGGAAAGATCAAAGACGGTTGCATCCGTTGCCCACTGCATCAAACCACCCATAACCTCGAAGACGGTTCGCTGGTGGAGTGGGCCCCGTTCCCTCTTTTCCCACCGTACGGAAAACTTGTGGGGGCGATGTCGAAAAAGAAAGACCTCCGAATCTACGAAGCGCGTGAAGCTGACGGTTACATTCAAGTTCGAATTGAAGATTCCGCCGGTGTTGTTGGGGACGTAGAAGTCTGAACACCAACCATCCTGCAGGTTTTTCTTTCGGCCTACTGAGGAAGCGTCAAATACTCCAGAATAGATTTCTGTGACAGCGTGATAGCATGGATGTTCTCGTGGTCATCGGACTGGCATCTTGCATGTTCGCAGCAGCGCTCACCGTGCCTGCAGGATTTGGCCTCGCCACCATGACGACGCCCTTGTTCTTGCTTTGGTTTGAACCCCATCACGCCATCGCAGGTGTCGCCATCGTGCACGGAGTACACAACGCGATGAAATCAAGCATGTTGCGTCATCACATTGACCGAGACGCCCTTCGACGATTCGGCTGGGCCTTGTTGCTCGGTGCCCTTCTCGGCGCATTGCTCCAATCCGTGATTCCTCCCGACCCTCTTTTGCTCTTGGTGGGGCTGGCCCTCATCGTCCTGCCTCTCCTCAAAATCAGTGAAACATGGACATCGATTCGCTTGCCGGAAGCAGAGGATCGTCTTGGCGGGTTTGGTTCTGGTTTCCTCGGTGGCCTCACCGGACACCAAGGAGCTCTGCGGGCCATGTTCCTCAAACAACGCCTCCCGGACAAATCCGAATATGCTGCAACGGCGGCCGTGCTCGCGTTGGTGGTTGACGCCACACGCATTCCCGTGTACCTCTGGAGCGATATCACCGTGCTCACCACCGAGACATGGCTGCTTGTCGGCTTCGTGATTTCGG
>Ga0181602_10002890_pt1 | contig 14123 bp, 24 predicted proteins | sample 041ome_14_FD_148640 | JGI IMG/M metagenome (GOLD analysis project Ga0181602, IMG submission 148640) | Coastal salt marsh microbial communities from the Groves Creek Marsh, Skidaway Island, Georgia - 041408US metaG (spades assembly) | ecosystem: Environmental > Aquatic > Marine > Intertidal zone...
CCACAACCAAAGCAACATGCAGAAAACAAAAAACAATTAGAAGATGATTGGGAGGAACCTACACCAGAGGTAACACCAGAAGAACCCAAAACCAGACCAATGGTAAGAGGTAGCCTTGCATCAACAGTTGCACAAACCAAAGCAGATCAAGATCTTGTACCAAAAGAACCAAAGCCACCAAAGAAAAAAATTGAACGATTTTAAATGAACCTACTGCAAACATTCTGTGCAGTATTCACAGCCTTTATAGGTATCAAAAAAGGCACAGCATCACAACAGGATTTTTCCAAATTAAAGATCCAACATGTGATAATTGTTGGGATAGTGTGTGCAGTATTGTTTACAGGCAGTCTCGTAACATTAGTGAAATTTATTACAACATAACTCAATAAGGAAATATAAATGGCAGTAGAGAATCCATTCGATCAAAATATCGGATATCAATTCAGTCTAGACCTAGACGACTATACAATTAAACCATTGGGCAAAAACGTTATTGTGCGTGACATGAACTTTGAAGGACGCACACTAGATAGCGGTATTGTGCTGTTGGGCGACGATGGCAAAACAGATGGTATACGTCCACGCTGGGCACAGGTGTATACTGTAGGACCTGATCAAACAGATGTCGCTGTTGGACAATGGGTCTTACTAGAACATGGACGTTGGAGTCGTGGTATCAAGATCACAAAAGATGGTGAAGAATTTACTATACGTAGAGCTGATCCAGATTCAATCATGATGGTTAGCGACGAACAGCCTCAGTCAGAAACAATTGCAAACTCAGTACACGCAGAACGCAAAACTAGAGACTACGCATAGCGTGAGTGGAGCGATGATTATAGATTGGAGTGTAGAAAAGATCACACACGAACTTAGGAAGTGTAATCGTGCAATGCACGACAAGTATGCCACAGGATTTGAAACTTGGGGTTGCAAACAAGACCTATATCGTGTAAAATTTATGTTAGATGAAATGCTAGATGAAGCATCCACTTACACTGGAGAACAGGAGTGGCTTGACGAAATGGAAAAGGAAAAAGTATGGCGAACGCTAAACAAAAAGTAAAACATCCAGACCCACAAAAACACAAAAACATCAGTTTTGCCAAAAGTGCAATTAGAATTGTTGCTGGTCTATTTTTAATGAGTGGACAAGTTTGGTGGGCAGGTGCAGGATTTGTGGTAGCAGAATTGTTGGGAGTTTATGAGGAAATGGTCTAATGCAGTTGGACTTTGGTCTTAAAAAATGTTATCGCCTTAGTCTCGAGGACTATGGGTATCCAGGAGACATCTGTTATTGGCTACGCATGGACCATCTCAAAGATGGCAGTCCTGAATGGCAAGTGCTGTTTGAATACTACATGCGACAGCAACACTGGGACAAGTGGATCAAGCCTGGTATGACCTGCATTGACATTGGCGGACACAGTGGCGACACTGCTATACCAATGGCAGTTCTCAGTCGCGGAACAGTGTTGAGCAGTGAGCCTAATCCTAGCATATATCCATACCTGGAGATGAACTGCAGAATCAATCAACACCTAGCAAGATTTGTTGCTGTTATGGATGCAGTATCCAGCAAGAATGCAGACAGTGTTACGTTTGGTGATCACAACAACATGATGTGCAACGGTGGTATAGTAGAGCAAATTGATCCAGGTACACAGGAAAATGTTGATAAGCAAACAGGCGCAACTATTGACGTTAACACCATGACGTTGGAAACAATGATAACTCAGTATCTAACCAAAGAGCAACAGGATGCAATTGGGTTTATTAAAACAGATACAGAAGGACATGACATCGAAATCATTGCAAGTAGCAGAGATATTCTGTTAAAATATAAACCTGTACTGTTCACTGAATGGTTCTCTTCATACAGTCCTTGGGCAAGTAAACAACTGTTTGCAACCATTGAGGATTGTGGATACGTAGCATTCAACCCCGAAACCATGGCAGAAGTAGATCCTAGCATACGCACTTGCGAAGACTTGCTCTGTTTACATAAAGATAACTTATGAAAGAACTTTGGACTGAAAAATATAGACCCAGCACACTAGATGGTTATGTGTTTACTGATCCTAACACCAGGGAACAGATCGAATACATGGTCAAAGAAAAATCAATCCCACACTTGTTGTTGACTGGTCCTGCTGGTACTGGTAAAACAACACTTGCTAAGATTTTGGTTAACGTGTTGGATATTGATGATTATGATTTCTTACAGGTTAACGCAAGTAGAGACAATGGCGTAGACTTTTTAAAGAACAAGATTGAAGGCTTTGTTAGCACACTGCCGTTTGGCGAATTGAAGATTGTGCTGTTGGATGAGGCAGACTACTTGTCGCACAATGCACAAGCAATACTGCGTGGACTTATGGAAACATATCAAAGTCAAGCAAGATTTATACTTACTGCCAACTTGGCACACAAGATCATTACGCCACTAAAAAGCAGAAGCACACACATTGTTATAGACAAAACAGACACCACAGAGTTCACTGCAAGAGCCGCACAGGTACTGTTAGGCGAAGGTGTTGAGTTTGATATTGACACCCTGGACAGTTATGTAAAAGCAACGTACCCAGACTTGCGAAACTGTTTGAAGATGTTGCAGATGAACAGTGTAACTGGTAAACTTATTATCAACAACAGCAAGGACAGTGGCACAGGTGATTACAAACTTGAAGTTGTTGAATTGTTCAAAGCAGGCAAAATTAGAGAAGGTAGACAGAAACTGTGTGCTAGTGCTAGTGCAGATGAAATGGAAGAACTGTTTACTTGGATGTATCAAAATTTGGAACTGTGGAGCGCTACTCCAGAAGGACAAGACGAAGCCATACTGGCAATACGCAAAGGTGCAGTGAATCACAGTTTAGTTGCAGACTTTGAAATCAATCTAAGTGCAACACTAACAGAATTAGGTCAAATATCATGAAGGGCATATTTTTAATAGCAAAGTATACACAACGTCCAAAGAATCCTCGCATGACACACCTTAAAGGGTACATGCAGGATCCAAACAACTGGCAATGGGACGAGCAGGTGCAGGTTGCTAACAAGGTTAGAACCAAAGATCTAATAGAGTCACAGGTTGTGCTTAACCTAGTAGATGGCGAAGTTGTACGCAATAGTCTCAGCACTACCAAAGACTTTCCGTCTTTGTTCCAGCACTACTACAAAGACTATACACAGTATATACATGATGCTGTCAAAGCAATCAATCCTAACTTAGAACTGGTAGTTCCAAAGGCTGAAGATGAAAAAGTTGCGTCTGAGTGATGCTGGTGACAGAGGATGGTTTATTGGAGACTTTGACAAAGCATTAGTTCGTACCAAGGACTTTGAAGCATGCTGGCAAGAGAATCCTGCAGGCAAAGTGGACACTCCGCACAAGCACAAAATAATAACTGAACTGCAATTGGTCACTGAAGGACTAATGATAATTAACGATGTAGCATTTGGTCCTGGTGATGTTTATCTAAGCGAACCTGGTGAGGAGTACAGAGCTCACTACGTCAAAGACACCAAAGTTGTTGCAATTAAATTTCCTAGTATACCTGACGATAAATATCTTATATGAGCAACATATTTAAAGTCATGAAGGCAAAGAAAAAGCGTCCTGTGGACCCTAATGCTCCGCCTCGTCCTAATCTACTAAGCCAGGATAAGAAACTTAGAGAGCAGGAACAAACAATGCAAGACTTGCATCAAGAAGTTTCATTCTTAAAAGATAAACTTAGTAGTTTAGAAGTTAAACTACGAACTCAAGATAATTTACTTTCACAAATGCTTTCAAGATTAATCAGGAATAAATGAATTCACTTTACATAGACATGGACGGTGTAGTTGCAGACTTTGACCGTTATGCACATCAAAAATTAGGCGTTGGTCCTAGCGAAGGAAAATATCCACAAAACGTGTGGGAAATACTGATACAGAACCCAAGACTATATAGGGATTTAGAACCTACTTCATATGCGTCAGATTTGTACGATTTATGCTGTAAAACAGCAAAAAAACTAGACTATAGGGTCGCTTTTTTAACTGCTATACCTAAGAAGAATGATGTGCAACATGCTATGTATGATAAGGTAAACTGGGCTCGAAAACATTTTCCAGACACTCCTGTGTTCTTTGGGCCTTACAGCAGAGACAAGAAGAATCACTGCAAAGCACTTGACATACTGATTGATGATAGGTCAGACAACACCAAAGAGTGGAAAGAGGCTGGCGGTGTAGGTATACTGCACAGAGACTATGTTGTTACAGTTGAAAAACTAAAAGGTTTTGTGGATTTTCACGAACACATACCACAGTTTTCGTTACAACCATAGATTTTACCCGACTTAACAGAGTCAAGTTTCCAAGTTTCTTCTACACGATCGAACCAACCTATTGCTTGCTCGATCGTCATATCGTTAGCATTGTTATCCGGTAAAAGTTGTCTTATTTGGAAGTTGCTCGGGTTACCGTCATTGGTTCTTGGGTAAAATCCTAGCCAACAGCAAGGATACACCTCACCGTTAGCCGCAATATAAATTTCTCCGGTATTTTTTGTGTAACAACTGATTTCACGGTTAGGATGATCTTCCTCTAGTGTTATCTCGGGAAAGTTTGTATAGTATTCGTACTTTGAAAATGCTTCGTCGAAGTCTGTAGGGCCATCGTAATCTCCTAATACATGTGTTAGTTTTCTTTCTCTGTTAAACACTGGACCAGTATCTCTACCAGCATCCTGTATCCAAAATCTTTCGAATCCCAATTTTTTACTTAACGTCTCTGCTATTTCTTGCTGATGCTTGTTATGCTTGAATGGTATCCAAGTCCATATAGCATGTCCGCCAGCGGCTATAAACTTCTTAGCATTTTCTATAATTAAATTATAATCCGTATACTGTCTGTATAAGTGATGTGTGTCTTCAAGTCCGTCAATTCTAAAATCAACAGTAACGCCTAACTCGCCCAAGCGTGTCCACCAATTGGGTCTACCACTAGCATTGGTGCTGATTTCTATTCTTATGTTGGGATTAGTTTCTTTGAAATATTCAACAATAGCAAGTCCGTCACGTGCAGTTATAAAATCGCCGTAGTTGCCGTTTATTAATATATTATCTAGTTGTTGTAGGAAACTGGGGGTGAAGATGGTTTTGGCCTGTTCTAAGCTCATGTCTGTAACAGGATAGTTGTCGATAATGTCAACCCCGTGAAAATTACGTGGGCATTCTGGACAAGCGGCGTTGCACCTGGTTGACATTTCCAGGTGCACACTCCGTATATCTTTATATTCAATCATTCATAATATTTACTATAATTATTCCTCCCCGTATAATTTTAGAACTTCAGCCACAGCAGGATGTCTACGTACATCCGTTACTGCAAACTCTACACCAGCAATATATCGGCTCTTAAAGTTTGTCATCAAACTTTGGAAATCCAATAATCCGTTGTCCTTGGCCCTACGGTCGGCCTGCTGTGTGTCACCTGTTACAACCATCTTGGAGTTTTCACCTAAACGAGTCAACAGCATCTTCATCTGACTTGGTGTCGCGTTTTGCATTTCATCTGCAATTATCCACGAGTTTTTAAATGTCCGTCCTCGCATGTATGCTAGTGGAGCTATCTCGATATACTTTTCTTCTAGCAGACGGGTTACCTCTTGTGGTCTGTAATACTCTTCTACTATATCAAAAATTGGCCTTGTCCATGGCTCCATTTTTTGATCTAGTGTACCCGGTAAGAATCCATGTTGCTCATCGTCGACCCCGACTGCTGGTCTTGTGATAAGAATCTTGGAACACTCACCTGCCCTAAATGCTTTTAGTGCGGCCAATACTGCTAACATGGTTTTGCCTGTACCAGCAGGGCCTGATGCAAATACTATTAGACGTTGGTCGTTGTCTAATAGATCTATATAAGTTTCTTGGTTAAGTGATTTGGGGACTAACTGTATGGGTTTTTTTCTTTTTTGGTAGGATTTATAATCGTTGTTGTTTGGAACTACTTCTAATTGTACTGCGTTACTTTTGCGACGTTTGCTCAATCTAACCTCCTTGTTGCTTGAATAATGGGTTACGGTGTCCGGCCCATAAAAATATTTAAGGAGGAATTTATTTCATTTAATACTACTACATAATTTTAATTTTTTTGTATAAGTAGTTATTCTTCACGTACCCAAACTGCATAGATCCTGTTCTTGTAGCCGCTGTCCCTTTTACATACTTCAACACGGTAACCCCATTTAGGTGCCATCAAGTAGTGATCAAGTTCACGCCACGGAAAGAACTGTATTTGATACTGCATCTGATTGTTGTGATCATAATTACCGGGATTGCAACGCCAGTAAATTCTGGACTTGGGCTTCATTAATCGCATGATTCTGCCAATTTGATATTCTATAATAGTCTGGTCGCCAAAGTTTAAACTACCCAAACAGAATGCAACATCAAACCGTTGTTCGGTATCGAAAAATTCTATCTGTTCTTTATGGTCAGCTGCATCGTTAGCAGGGTCAATGCCCACTATGTTTTTGATTAGGTCTTTGTATGGATGGTATCCGCACCCCACATCAAGTACCCACTCATCGTCTTGGATCTCGTTTGCCAGGTTAAAGCCTGTTTCACCAAACCCTGATGTGCTGGGCTTCCATACATCAGCAAAATATTTGTTAAGTAGTTGTTGGTTCATTGACATTCCTGGATAATTACAGTATACTTATTTTATGAACATACCCGAGCATATATTCTTTACTGGTGTACCTGGGTCACGCTGGAGTGGCATAGCACAGGTTATTGAAACCATACCTGGATTTAATACCAGTGATCGCACACTAGAACGATCATACGACCACCATGCTTACAGTGGGCACAAAGGTGCATACTTTGGCAGGGGCATGGAGTTTGAACCTGCACACATTTATGGATACAAACACTTTGACCAAGCATGGACAGAACCAGGCGGACACAAACTAATTAAAAGCCATGACTGGGCATACAGTCCGCAACAGGTAAAAGTGTATCATCCAGACAGTTGGTTTATGATGGTATATCGTCCAGACATGGCTAGTTATGCTTGGTGGCACGAAGCTGGCGGTTTTAAGATACAGTACCCTGACTACAGTTGGTATAAAAACAGTGCAAAAATGTTGCAGGAAATACAAATACAGAATACACGCATACTGGAATATGCATGCGAAGTGGATGCAAAATGGGAATACTTCACGCCAGGTTGGGTCGAACGTGAGTTTGGGTATGATGTTGATGTTCCTACTACACACACAGACATATTGGTAACCATAGTAAAATGATCTTCAAGACAGACAAAGAATTAATTATTAATCCTACCCAAGGGCTATACAAGTGGGCGAAAATTTTCAATCGACTACAGCGTAGATTTTTTGAAGGACAGTACGATCAGTTACGTAGAGAAAGACAGATACAAGACTTTTTATTTTTAAACGGGTACACACGGCCACACTATATTAAAGATACGGATGTGTTTGTGAATGACCCTAAGTATGACATTGATGAAGCAGATATCATTGTGGTAACAGATCAAAAGTTTAGTAGATCTCCATGTCCTGCTATTATCGACAACGTTAAACTGTTACTAGATCGTTGCCCGTTATATTTGTGTCTTAACAGATGTTACATTAATATTGACGACAGTTATCACGATAGTACACTACACAGTAATTTTCCGCGGGCTATTACTCAATGGTTGACTAAGTCACTGGATGCAGACATAACAGATTTAAGTTTAAACTATGTTGACTACGGAAATGCCTTTACTTGGGCTGTTCCTGACAGACATTATTTTATAAGAAAGCGCAATGCCTAAATTACTAGAGTTTTTTGAAGAACAACCCATAAAGTCAGATTGGCGTACACAGTATATTAGATACAGACTGGGACGTCTGAAACATCAGTATTGGCTATGGAACAGAAAGAATCCAGACAAGGCATTGATTGATGAATACGATTATGCTATACTAGAAAACTGTCAACCAGGTACCACGGTATTTTTTGCTAGTTCTGGGTATTACTTGAAGGACATATATCCAGAAATCGAAGTTGTAGAAATGCACCCGGTAGTAAAAACCTTTTATCCTTCTGTGCATATTTGTAGTGATAGGGACGATTTAGAAAGTTTACCTATACGTGCAGATAACTTTGCTGTAGTAAACAATCGAGGCGACATATGGACAGAAGCATACAACATAGCAAAGTATTGTAAGCAATACACAAAGATAATGAATCCAGGCTGTAGATTTTTTTACAGTTTTAGGGACACACAGGTGTCGGATATCAACAGATTAACAATTAACTTAGAAGATTACTTTCTTGACTGGGCACACAACGTGGCAAACGACAACGATATGCAATTAGTTTGGCATAATATTGATTTTAGGAAGAAGCAAGCTCAACCCGATGGCAGTTACGATGCTTTAGAAAACCCAGATACTACAAACGGAAATTTAAAGTTTTGGTTTGTGTACAAAGGACAACCATGGAAAATGTAACAACCTATTTTATTGTAGGGTATGCTGGTGGCACTGCTGGCGACTTAATCACAGCATTGCTGAATCCTACGGACGTAGAGTTAGCTGGTGCCAGGGTGATAGTCCCAGATCATAGGGTAAAGTTAAAAAAGCCGCGAAGATTCGCCGATGACGACGCTAAAGATAAGTACATACAAGAGTTCAAGAATACAGTAAGTTTATCAAGTCATGATTTAGAATATCATATTAGAAAACGTCATCCATTTATCGGTATAACTGTTAGATACAAACTAGCATACTGGGCTGCCGAAAGATTCAAAGAACTACACAGCGATAATATATGGCGCCAGATGGGAAATGGTACTATAGAAGATTACGCTGAAGATTTGCTTGATATTAGTAAATCGATAATTACAAAAAACGCAAGACATGTTTTACGATTAGAAGATATCGTAGACGGTTTGGCTATCGAGAAACTAAGACAGTTCTCTACAATACCAAAAAAGTCAGAAGAATTTTATGATTCCTGGCTACAAGCGAACGGCTTCAAATGAAAAAAGATCATGTTTGGTATATAAAATGGTGTAGTGCAGTAGTTATTATTATAGCAATGGTGTTTCACGTAAATGGGTGGACGCCATACAACAGTTATCTACAACTGTTAGGTGCTAGTGGATGGACTTATGTAGGTTATCGCTGGAGGGAATGGTCAATGATTGCAAATTTTGTCCCCCAGTTCGTAATTATTATACCGTTTCTAATCTATATGTATATAAAGTAAGGAAAATTACAATGAGTGAAATGTTACACGTTAAAGGTAATTTTAAAACACAAGATAGATGGCCGCTCGAGCTGACCAAACTAGAACCCGATCAACAAAAAAGTTTCCCTGCGACCGAAGGTACATATTATGTGTTACTACGCAATGCTACCTTTCGAAGTGATAATGCAGTGTTTTATCATGCTACAGGAGCATTCGGGGTCAATCACGAATTTACTATCGAGTGTAATCAGGATAGCCATGCTGTGGTTATTGAATGGAAAGGTATACACCTAACTGAACAACGCTATTACTTGCAAAATGATCTCGGTGTTGGAAATTTGAGTTACATGGATGGTGGTACAAACACCACAGCAGTTAATCCTAGTAGGCTAGGAGATCCTGTAGTTAACTACGTACATTTCCCAAACAAAATGTATCAAACACTGCACACACATCCTAGTGATCGCATAGGATTGATCTTACGTGGTCGTGGGCATATCGAATTAGATGATGACGAAATATTTGATATCGAAACAGGGGATGTTTTTTGGATGCCACGCAATACACTGCACAACTTCTGCTGTCAGAAAGATGAACACGTTGAGCTATTTGTGTTTGCACCAGACTCGGGCACAGGGCCAACAGACGAAGTCAACCCATTAAAGATAAGGACATACGTTGGGCAACAACGCTACGCAAAATAAAAAGTTATTAATCACTACAGGTCCACAAGGATCAGGGAATCACCTGTTTGGTAGACTACTAAGTTTACACCCAGATGTAGAAGGGTGGGAAGAGCTAGTAGACAAATACTGGGTTCCTAGTGATCTTGAGCCGTTTGCTGAATACTGGGTATACCCTGAACGATTAACATTGGACAAGTTTCAAGGTAAAAACTATTTCCTTGCTAACGTAAGTTGTCCGTTTATGTATGATGGGGTGCGCTATGTACCTAAGATACTAGAAGTAGCAGATCGTGCTCGTGAACTAGGTGTAGATGTTGAGATTGCTATTATTGTACGTGACCAGAACATAAACGCTGAACAACAGAAGCGTGTGCGTAAAGAAGTGACAACACCTATAGCACAGGATTACTACTATAACACGCTACTTGCAAGTGATCACAGTGTACATTTTTTAGACCACGAAGCATTTTTCCTGCACAAACAACACTACTTAAAGTGGGTCAGTAAGATTTTGGATTTCCCTATAGAACTAGAAACAAGTAAAATCAACAAGTTTATAGAAAAAGATGCAAATCATAAATATATAAAGTATGTCGAAGAGTACTGGTTAGATCAAGAAGTATGGGCAGGCATACAACCAAAATCTTCCCGCGGTCTCACCTAAAAAACATAAATAACATTGTATCGATACACATAAGGAGTATACACAAATGAATGCAAAGCAATTTGTAACTAAAATTGTTGACGAGAATCAAGCACTTTTCCGTGCTAGTCAACTAAACGTCAAAGCGTACTTTGACAGCAAGCCAGCACAAGAAGAGTTAGTTCAACACTTCATTGGACGTATGGTAAACGAGCGCATGAACATGGTTGAGATTGCTCAACAGGTTGCCAACATGCCTGCTGACGTGGACGCAGAAGAACTACAACTTTTAACAAAACAAGCTCATGATGAAGCAGTACACTTTAAATTAGTTAAAGATGTTATTGAGCACATCACAGGCGAAGAGTTAGATGTTGACGCCGCTATTGCCGCTGAGAAAGCAAAGCCTACTGCTAAAGGTGCAGACCTTTTAGCTAAGTATGGTGCTGACACAGATCCAGCCGCTCTTGCTGCCTATCAGTTAGTTGCTGAAGGTCGTGCAGAAGCAGTATGGGATCAAATGGCAGAATCAATTGAAGACGAGTTCATCTCAAGTGCATATGCAAAAATTGCACGTGATGAAGGATTCCACTCAACAATTGGCGCACGTAAGTTAGAAACACTAGCTGGTAGTGATGACGAGCAAGCACGTATCTTAGGCTTAGTTGCTGAAATGCGTAAAGATCTTTTTGAAGTAAGTTGCTTAAACACAACTACTACTGATGAAAGTCGTCAACTTGTAGCAGACGCTTACGGTTGGTAATATGCGTATAGGGCTCAGCCAAAGAGTCCTGTTGCACAAAAATAGAGCGTATGATTCGTTAGATCAAGGTTGGTACCAATATCTCGACGGTCATACGCTTTCTGTTATCCCAAACACACCTAATCTATTAGACTTTGGGGCCATCGCCGAAGAACTTGATGCATTTATAATCACAGGTGGCGATGACAGCACTATTCGAAGAGTAACTGAGACTAAACTAGCAAGTAATATGTTATCACGACGTAAGCCTATAATAGGCGTATGTCACGGTGCCTTTTTGCTTACGGAACTGTTAGGTGGTAAGTTGGTATCAGTAGAGGAACACAGTGGTACTGAGCACGTTGTTAATTACTTTGGCGACTTAAAAACAGTAAACAGTTTTCACTCATGGGGCATTGTAGAGCCGCCCGACACTGCAAACACCCTAGTAACCGACTTACACGGACATTGCGAAGCATGGATAGACAACAAGGCTCCGATAGCAGGTATAGTATGGCACCCAGAGCGTATGCAGGATCCTTGGATTCCGGAAGAGATATCTAATTTATTAAACGTATGAATCTAGAAATAGACTTTTCTTGGGGGACCCATGGTCATTATCTATCATTTTTAATTAACAAATTATTGTTAGGTGATAAAATACCGTTGGATCACCCTTTTACTGATCTAGGAACAGCACATGGTTTTACTGACCTGAATATGCCTGTTACATGCGGTCACTGGAGCGTACCTAATTTAAATAAAAGCCTATGGTGGGTTGAAGGGAAGCCATTGACTCTAGGCAATAATGTTATTAGAATAACCTTAGAATATGGGGACCAATTGCCGATTAATCAATTGGGATTTCACAGGGGCGCTGACAGAGGGTGCGACCCAGCTTCTTTGCAAATCAACACCTACCATAAACTAAAAGGGACAAGACTAGGATTAGGTGATACCATGCTCGCAGATATTAATATAATGTATAACAACGTTGATTATAATAATGCTGACACTGTTTTTTCTGCAGACCACTGGGAAGATGCGCTAACACAGGAAGGTGAATTATTTTGTCTAGACGAACAAAATCCTGATTGTCCTAAAAACATACTAAGGGATTATTTTAAAAATATGTTTAATCAAATAACACCCACCAATCATAATAACAGTTTTCAAAAAAAATTCAGAATATACAATCCTGCTTACCCTAACGTGGCTAGTAAAAACGTATACCATCTACCATATCAGAGTTTCTATGATCAAAATAACTTTTTAGCAGAAATTAATAAGATTAAAGAATATTTCCATTTGGATTTTAAAAGTTTTGATGTAGGAAACTTGCACACTACTTTTCTTAATAGACAGCCGTATAAGGATAGTAGGGCAAAGGTTGAAACAATTCTAAGCAATATAAAACAAAACAACGATTACGAGATACATAAGTTAGATGTTATCCAAGAAGGCTACATTAACAGCGAAATTGAAAAATTATTTAAGATAAAGTTGCCTATAGGTCCTATAGATTTCCCTCTAACTGTTAACGAACTAGTAAAACAATACAGGCTAAATAAGTAGTACTGGAACAAGTTTTATGGAAAAAAAGAATTTACATATTAAAGATGCAATAGAGAACACCAAAGCTCTACAAATGACTGATAGTTCAGTTGCAACACTATTAGACTTCGAACGTGTAATCGACGAACTTGACTGTTATGCATTTGCTAATTGGAAAGACGGAGAATTAGTAGAAGGTCCAAAGTATGAGCGTTATTTTGTTACTTGCACTTTCATGTGGCCTTATAAGTCAATGCCAGATCCACGTGGCGGTGAGCGTTTGCTAGATTACGGTTGTAAAATTAAATATCGTAAAGATGTTTTTGAGTATCCAGTAAAAGTAAAAGATCCAGATGACTTTGAGCCTGGCACTAAGATGCCTAAGTTAGCAAAGTCACCAATTTGGTTAGTAGAGATTGTTATGCCTAAACAATTGATGCAAGAAATCAACCAAGGTAGTGTTGAACTTATTAGTGGTTCAGTTGATGCTGAAGATATCGAAGCCAGCTACGAAGAAGGCCTAGATGACAACATGTACAAAACAGATAGTCAAGCACAAGGAACTGCTAGTAGTGGGGCAGAAGATAACCCAGACGGACAGATGAATGACTAAACTATTTGAAGGCTTAGAACAAAACGACCTAGCACGATTAGTTGCGCCGTATTTACATTTTGATGAATATGAAAGCAAAATGGGCAAGGATGAAGATGTTTGTGTTGTAAGTTATAAAGTAACTGGGAAGTTACCTGCAAAAGATCTTGTTAACTTTATAGAAAAGGGTTACGAGTGGTGTATTGATGCTGACATCAGTGCTGGTGAATTAGAAGATGGCGATTACTTGGTGTTTGTTGAAATGGAACGCACGAAAGAGTTACCTGAACAGATTATGCAAATGATCAGTGACGTCCTTAATCTTACAGGACAAAAAATTGGCGAGTGGAAGATGCGCATTCGTTCAGATAAAACAGACCATGACTTGACTGAAGAAAATATCGCACAAATGGTTCCGTTAAATGCACCAGACTACCGTGCAAGATATGGCACAGATAGAAAACTTGACGAAATGCGCACTGCCGCTGGCGTTACAGTAAACACCAAAGCCGCAAAGAACGACGGCACACAGAAATTACGAGCCCAAGCCGGAATCCTTTAAATAACTGCATGATTGATCTAGTTACAGTCGTCTATCGACCTGAAATGCCGTTCCTTGAGTTACAAGCCAAATCTATCG
>Ga0181602_10002897_pt1 | contig 14095 bp, 7 predicted proteins | sample 041ome_14_FD_148640 | JGI IMG/M metagenome (GOLD analysis project Ga0181602, IMG submission 148640) | Coastal salt marsh microbial communities from the Groves Creek Marsh, Skidaway Island, Georgia - 041408US metaG (spades assembly) | ecosystem: Environmental > Aquatic > Marine > Intertidal zone...
GCAGCGAGCGAGAAAGAGCGAGAGAAATTCGTATCGCGGAAGTTCCCGTGACGTCTCCCCCAAAGAGAAGGGAGAGATAAGAAATTGAATTTTGGTAAACGCGCTTTCAAACGCGACGCATGGTGGCGTTTTATGTTCTTCCCTCGCGCTCGCTCTTTGTTGTTGTTCGCGGACACAACTCACTCGCCAGATGTGTGTTCTGTACTCACCTCCTTCTCTCTCTCTCTCTCTCCGGGAAAAAATTCTATTTTAAAACAACAGCTCATGGGCCTTCTGAAAGACACCAACAAAAACTGGCAACCGCAAGACTTTCTCCCGGATCCGGAATCCGAACAGTTCTTGGACGAAATCAAGGAAATCCAAGAGAGATCGAAAGGAATTTCGGACGATTTGATGGTGGTTTTAGTCGGCGATTTAATCACGGAAGAAGCTTTACCGACGTACATGAACATGTTGAACACGTTGGAAGAGACGAAGGATACCACGGGCGCGGACGGGACGCCGTGGGCGCAATGGACGAGAAAGTGGACCGCGGAAGAGAACAGACACGGTGATTTGATGAACAAGTACATGTGGATGACTGGTAAGTGCAACATGAAACCGATCGAGACGACTATTCAGAATTTGATTGGAAGCGGGATGAACCCGAAGACGGACAACAATCCGTATTTGGGTTTCGTATACACGTCGTTTCAAGAGAGAGCGACGAAGGTTTCGCACGGGAACACCGCGAGAATGGCGTTGGAGGCTGGCGACGATAAGTTGGCCAAGATTTGCGGCATCATCGCCGCCGATGAAGGCAGACACGAGATTGCGTACCAAAGAATCATCGACGAAGTAAAGAAGAGAGATCCAGACGGAGCGGTGTTGGCGTTTGCGGATATGATGAGGAAACAAATTACCATGCCGGCGCACTTGATGGACGATGGTCAGCACAGAGCGAGAACGGGGAGAGATTTGTTTAGCGATTTCGCCGCCGTGGCAGAACGATCGGGCGTGTACACCGCGGATGACTACGCGGATATCATGGACCATTTGATCAAGAGATGGGAGATCAACTCCATGACTGGTTTGTCGGTGGAAGCGATGGAAGCGCAAGAATATTTGATGAAACAACCGGATCGTATTCGTAAATTAGCGGCATTCGGTAAAAAGAAAGCGGCAAAGAAAGGGCCGATGACGGAATCGTTCTCTTGGATCTTCGACCGTGAAGTGCAAATCAACTAAAATACAAAAAAATTCTAGAGAACGACGACGACGACGACGACGACAAAAACTAAAAGAGAAAGAGAGAGAGGGGAAACCACTAGACATGTACAAATATTATTAAAGACTCGTTTTTAATAAGAATTTAAAAAGAAGCTTATTACTAATGCTATTGATGCTCTACCTAGGTTCTTTCCTCTAAGCGCCTTGCCGAAACGTCGCCTCTAATCGAAACGAAAGAAACGAAGTATCCACGTGCGTTTGCAACGGAAGCAACTTCAAGAACCCATCGACGTGCTTCTGAAACTCGTTTTCGATGGAATCTAAACTTTCCTTCGCGCCCGTGACGAAATCTTCGCTCAAATAGTCTTCGCCTTCCTTGGATTCGCCAAAATCGACGCCCCATTGCTGATTCATCTCGCGCTCGACGATACGTCTTTGATCGGATTTTCGCACCCGCGAGGCATCCTCGATCGCTTCGTACAGCTTGAACGTGTGTGATTTGAATTTTTGTACGGAATCGAAAATCAGCTGTAAACTTCGTTGCAAAACTTGCGATTTCGTGCCTAACAACGCCTTTTCGATGACTGAATTCAAATAGTTTTCGTGACCGGCGATGATGGAATCTAAATCGTCATTTGCCGCGTTATGGGATAATTTACATTCAAACTCGTTCCAAGACGGTTCCAAGACTTCAAACATAACGTAATACTGGACATCGCTTATCAATGCGTGCATGGATTGTCGCACGCGATGACATCGCGCCTGTTCAACCTCTAACGCTTTGCCGATGTTACCGCCTAAACCTTCGCGTTGGAATCTGGACGAAACCGTCGGTTTCATGGCTTTCCATAACTCGCACAGCGTATACTCGGCTCGTTTCAACTTCCAAAGGAACGTGAACGCTCGAGAATATCTTCCCATTTCGCGGTCGCTGAAGATAGTCGTCAACGGTGCGCGGAGTTTGTACTCGAGAGAAAACACGTCCCATCCTGTTTCATCCTCCAGCGGTTTCATCAGGCGCACGCTCAAAGCATCGATAACGTGCTGATCTGCTAAACAGGCGTTGGAAACGCGAACGGCGGCGTCTAAATTACCTCGCAATGAATATTGCGATATACCTTCGCGACTCATCGGGTCGATTTCTTTATCGAGCTCGTCGTGGATGGATTCCATGAGCGCGTGAATAAAATCGCCTTGGCCTAACAACAAGTACTGCTTCAACGCGACAAAGTGTGCCTTGAGACGATAGTGTTCGAATAAGGATTCTCGGACGGCTGAGTCGGCTACGCGTTTAGCGTTTGAAATGATATCGGGCAGCATTTTGACGAGCTTTTCAAAACTATTCTCGTCGTCAGAAGTAAACGCCGTCGACGCCGTCGATGTCGACAACGACGCAAAGAATTCGTCAAAATGTTTCAAAATCGTACGCGATGCGTCACCCCATTTCTCGTCTTTGCACGCGTTCTTCAAAAACGCAATCGCCGCGCCACACTTCAAGGTTTCGTTTGCCGTTTTTGAGGATATGAAAAACGGTTTCGAACTCTCGTCGATGACGAAGCCGCTCTTCCAAGACACCGATGAAGAAGGTAATCGACCGTCGTCGACAATCTCGTCGTCGGAATCGAAGCGGTACCATCGGTTTATCGCCTCTACATCATCATCGTCGTCGTCATCGTCGCGATCTTTGTCCGTCGCGTGGACACTATCGATATTTTTATTTCTGTGACGATAATAACGATCGTTTCTTTGTACGAAAAACTCGCCAATCATGGTTCCCGCTTTGTTACTGGTACCCTCGGATTTAAAACTCGAGTCGCCTCTCGCGCACCATTCTTTCATCGCTTCAAAATACGGTTTAGCAGTTTTCGCCAAGACGCGTCGAATGATGCCATCGTGGACGACATCACCGGTATCCGAATGCCTATATAACTCCGCGAGTAACGAGCCGCCTCTTAAATGTTCTACTGCGTCGCATACGATGGCCAAAGCGCGCATCATTCGTTTCGGCTCGTCTAACCAGACGAGAAGTCGTCTGAGTGTGACGACGTCTGAACCAGTCGGTGCGATGGGATCAGAGATGACACCGTTACTTCCATTTCTATCATGTCTACCACTTCTATGCGACGTCGTCGCTAAACTATCGAACGATCTATCGTTCAGCAAAACTATATTATTCGCCTCGTCGTCCTCTTCTTCCGCTTCACTGATGTCGTCGTTATTGTTCTGCACTTTTGCCTCCAACACGGCTAACATTTTGTAGTGTTTCGACAACTCGTTCGACAGCGCGCTTCGAAACGCGCTCCTCGTCGCGCCTTCAGTTTCCTTTGCAAACGCCGACGTCGGCGCATCTGACGTCGATTTCACCTTTCTATACAACCATCCGAGCTCGCAAATTTTCCTACACGCGTGTCTTCTCCCTGGAGCAATCGGCGCGTCTTTCGGAAAAATGACGTACGCGTCGTTCACGAGATCAAACTTGATGTAGTTACCATCGATGCCATTGCACGCAAATATGCAATCTCTCACTAACTTTGACTCCGCGACTTCGCCGTTTCGTCTTCGTTCCAACGCTAATCTATTGAAAGCGTCGTCTCTCGGACCGCCGACCGGAGACGATACCGCCGCGGTAGACGGTGAGATCATCTTGTGTCGGTGGCTCGGCGTCAAAGCTCTCGCCATGGTCGCCAGCGTCTCCTTGTGTTTCTTACTTTTCCTACTCCGTGCTCTTCTCTCGCCGCCAGAAGAAGTTATCGTCGTCGGTCCGAAAGTGTCGTTCGCCAACAACCGCTCCACCGTCGCCGAGCGTCCACGCCGCGTCGTCCGATGGTGGTCTCGTCCCGGTGTTTGCAAACCGTAATACCCGTCGTCGTCGTCCTCCTCCTCCTTGACCGTTCTCGCCGGCGAATCGAAATACTTCTGTCCCTTGTCTTCCTCTCCCTCCGAGCCGTCCTCCTCCTCGTCTTCCTCTCTTCGAAGCTTCCAAAGCAGTTGAAAAATCTCCCTCTTTTTCCCCACGCTTCTGTGCCACGCCTCGTCCGCGTGTAACCTTTCGTGTAACCTCGCCACGTCCACCGCGACGTCGAACCCTTTCCTGTCGCGAACTCGGTCTTTGATTTTATCCAGGATCGAATATTCATCCTCCGTGTCGTCATCGACTAAAAACGCGTTCGTTTTTGTCGTCGTCGTCGTCAAAGTGCTCCGTAAAATCCGATTCGCGAATCGTTCCAAATACTCTCTCTCCTCCAGAGATAAAGAAGACGAGCGGCAGACGGTGCGGACGAGTCGTTTCGAAAGACTCTCCGTCGTCCGCGGCGTCTCCTCGTCCTCTTCCTCCCTCACGCGTTGTCGTTCCGACGTCATCGTTCGAAGGTGTTCGTTGTGTCGTTTTCTGTTGACTTTTGAAAATTTTTTTGGTCGTACTGGTGAATACCCTAAACATTTGTTTTTTTTTTAAATCTCTCTCTCTGTTTTTAAAATCAGCGAAACGCTTTTTTTTCCTCGAGCGACAAAAAAAAAAGAGAAATATATATCTAGAAATAATGGACGCGAAAGAAGACGCGGCAGAGGATGAAGCTTCCGTTACGCGTTTACGGACGAAGGATGACTCTTCTGGTGGTGGCTTTTGCGACGACGAGGAGGAGGAGAAAGAAAGGCGGCGGCGGGTTGTTGGGTCATCGTCATCGAAACAAAAAGGAGACGTGAATGATGCGATTAATGTTGAATCTCGTTTTGGCGAGGGGGTGTCGTCTTTATCGTCGAAAGGGAACGGCGCGCTGACCACCGCGAAGAGGAAGGGGGAGGACGAGGAAGAATACGGAGACGAGGAGGAGAGAAGAGAAATTATGCCGTACAGACCGACGTATGGCGTTGGAAAAGAAGAAGGGGAACTTTTGGGAAAAAAAGAGGATCTGGAGGAAGAAGACCAAGAAGAAGAAAAGTTCGCGTCCATGGAGGAGAAGTTTACGAACGAGGAGTGGTGGGACTCGACGACGATGCGAGACGAGAACGCGGGCGAGTTTATCGTGAACATCGAAGGAGACGACGAAGAGACGAAATTATCGCCGGAAGAAGTTGTGTACGAAGAAGATGAAGATTGGTTCAACAGACCGGTGGACGAAGACTCGATCACCGGCATTCGTTTACCCGTGGTCGTACAAAACGTGTCGTACAAAGTAAAGCATAGAACGAAGAAGAACGAGATGATTAAATTATTAAACGAAGTATCCGTGGTGTTCCAACCGTGTCGAGTGACTGCGCTCATGGGCCCAAGTGGTGCTGGGAAGACGACTTTGTTGGATGTCATCGCCGGAAGGAAGACGCAAGGAACGTTAGAAGGAAAGATTTTCGTCGGCGAGAAGAAATCGAGCTCGAAAGTTTTGAAGAGTTGCGCGGCGTACGTCGAGCAGTTCGATAACTTATTACCGACGCTAACTGTGAGAGAAACGTTATTATACGCGGCCGAATTGAAACGACCGAACGTGAAGGATAAGTCGCAAGCCGCGCTCGCCGCGGAGCAGAGAGTCAAAGACGTGGACAAGTTACTCGATACTTTGCAGTTGCGTTCGTGCGAACACACGGTCGTGGGATCGAATCTCGAGCGAGGTATATCAGGTGGTCAAGCAAAACGAGTGAACATTGGGATTTCGCTCGTGACAAAACCGCGAATTCTTTTCCTCGACGAACCGACATCTGGGTTAGACTCTGAAACGTCCTGCGGCATCGTGAAAGCGTGTCGCGATCTCGCGGATGGTGGCGTCAACGTCATTGCCACCATTCATTCGCCATCCGCGGCTGCGTTTCAGCTCTTCGATAACTTGGTAATGATGAAAAGAGGCTCGGTGACCTATGCCGGCGCTCTATTTGGCGCAAACGGTGCCGAGGCGTATTTTTACGACATGGGATTTTATTGCGAACCGACGCTAAACTTTGCGGATTTTTTGGTATCGACCAACGCGACGGACGAGGAAGATTTTGTCGCCAAGTTTAAGACATCTATGCACGCGAAACATAATCGCGATTTGGTTCAAAGCTCAGTAAATAAAGCGGTTTCGTTCAAGAAACCGACTTCTTCGTCAAAGGCATCAAAAGGAGGAGGAGGACGGAAAACACTACCACCGTCAACAGCACCGTCGAGCGGAAAAGACGAAGAAAAAGAGGAAGAAGCAGAAGAGGAGGAGGAGGAGGAGGAGGAATACATCGAAGGCGTTCCAGATCACAAACCGATAAATTCCTTCGACGCCGCGAAAACCCTTTTAAAGTACCGCGCCTGGTGCAACTACCGCGACAAAAATTTTATGGGAGCTCGCGTCGTCGGTCACGTCGTCTTCTCTATCGTCATGGCCTCCATGTATTGGAAGCAAGGCGATGAATCCGCTTACTCCACCAACGCCGCTCAAAACGTCGCCAACCTCCTTTTCATGAACAACGTCCTCCCCGCTTTTGCCTCCGCGGCGTACATGCCTTCCATTCTCATGGAACGCGGTCTTTTCTACCGCGAACTCGACGACGGGTGCTACACCGTCTGGTCCTACGGTTTGTACAAAACCATAGAAGAAGTCCTCGTCGCCATTCCAGTCGCCATGCTTTCGCAACTCATCATCCACTACGGCTGTGGTCTCCAGGGCAACTTCTTCTACGACTGGATGGTATACTTTGCTGTCGGCCAATGTGGCGCTGCTTTAGCCTACGTCGTCGCCTCGGCTTCCAAAAACATCGACGTCGCCAACGCCGCCTTACCCGTCTACAACGTCCTCCAAATTCTCTTCTCCGGTTTGCTCATGCGAGAACAACAAATCCCAAAAGGTTGGGAGTGGTGGCCACCAACCTTATTCGTCCGATACGGGTGGAAAGCGCAAATGTTGAACCATTTCAACGGCGTTTTCAAAAAATCCTCCTCCTCATCTTCCTCCTCCTCCTCCTCCTCCACCGGGGTCTTCTACGACGAATTCGGCGTCAAATCCTTATCCGCCACTGAGTTTTACGACGCCGAAGGTACCGTCTCCTTAAATCTCCTCATCGTCGCCTTCATTTGCGCCTGGTGGATGGTCTTCGCCGGTGCAGTCATGAGTACTGTAAGGCATCAGAACCGTTAGAAACTTCAATGCATCACACCGTTCGGATCTTCGATCGATCGGGAAGAAGAAGAGTAGAGGTGCTCACATTTTGTTATTCATTTACTTTATTATTTTCTCCATTTCATCAATCACACACCAACGAACCAAATTGAACGAAAATTCATCACTTCATCATCATGCGTTCGATCGCGACGCAGACGACGATTACGACGACTGCGACGACCAATACTAACACTAATACTGGGAAGAACGTATTTTTGAGGCGTCTTCGTTGTTCTTCGAGCGATGCGCATCGAAGCGATAAAAAAACAAGGACAGCTGCGCGTAGAAACGGACCGGAAACGACAACGACGGGTGCCTCATCAGAAGAAGAAGAAGAAGAACAACAACAACGTCGACGTGGAGACGATTTTGCAGACGACGACGACGCGAATGCTAAGACAAAGATGATGACGAGCAGACGACGACGAGAGATTTTGACTGTTTTAGGCGCTCTGCCAGCGTCCGTGGAAGCGCTGAAAACGTTTACTTTCCCTGTCTCTGCGCGAGCTTTAACGCCGAACCAAACGATAACGATATCGAAAACGTCCGAGAAAATGGCATCGAGCGGATATTCGTTCGTGAATCCAAGCATAGATTCCATGGGGTTTCACGCGTTATCGGATAACAAAGTGTACCACAACATGGCGACGATTGATAAAGAGGCGAGAGGTTTAGTCGGGTTACTTCCCGCGGGAGAGACGACCGCAGAGGAGGTGGAGATGTTGCGAGCGAAGAAGAGCTTAGAGGCGTGCGGGACGGATTTTGAACGGTATAAAGTTCTCGTTGGGTTACAAAACAGAGACGAGAAGACGTTTTATAATCTGTTGCGAACGAACGTGGAAGAGTTGCTTCCGATTTTATATACCCCGACGGTTGGCGAGGCGTGCGTGAGGTTTGGAGAGATTTTAGATCGACCTCGCGGGTTGTGGGTGTCGTTGAACGACGCCGGTAAAGTGGAGAAGTTAGTGAAGAGGTGGCGAAACGAGGGCGTTAGGATTGCGGTGATTACGGACGGGGAACGGATATTAGGTTTAGGCGACCAAGGTGCGAATGGTATGGGGATCTCGGTTGGGAAAGGTATGGTGTACGCCGCCAGCGGCGTCAACCCGGAGTGGCTGTTGCCGGTCCAAATCGATACTGGAACGAACAACGAGGACCATTTGAAAGATCCGCTATACGTAGGTTTACGCAAAAATCGAGAGAGGAGCCAAAAGTACGACTTGTTGTTAGAGGAAACCGTATTTGCAATTCGAAAACGGTACGGCGAGGACGTCATCATTCACTTTGAAGATTTTGCGCCTCGAAACGCGTTTCGCGTGTTGAAGAAATTTCAAAACGTGCCAGGCGTGGTGACGTATAACGACGACATTCAAGGCACCGCGGCAGTCACCGTGGCTGGTCTGATCGCGTCCACTCGAATCGAGAACGTTTTACCGTTAGAGAAACAAAACGTTTTGTTCTTTGGCGCTGGTCAAGCCAACGTCGGCGCCGCGGACTTGTTCGTGCGAGCGTTGAAATCGAGAGGACTGAGCGACGAAGACGCCGTGAAGCGAGTGTGGTTGTTTGACAGCAAAGGCGTTGTGACGACGTCAAGAGCAGATTTCGAGAACCTGTCCAGCGAAAAGAAAAGATTCGCGAGAACTGAATCCAACAACGCGTACGACGCCACCGATCTCCTCTCTGCCGTTCAACTCTGCCAACCGACCGCGTTAGTTGGCGCAGCCGCGGTCCCGAACGCCTTCTCCAAAGCCGTTCTCCAGGAAATGGCAAAAAACAATAAACGACCAATCGTGTTCGCCCTTTCGAATCCAACATCCAAAGCTGAGTGCACGGCAAAAGAAGCCTACGATTTCACCAGCGGCAAAGTCGTCTTTGCCTCGGGCACGAAATTTCCTCTCGATTCAGCCGCGCCTCAATTCCAACCCGGCTTTGCGAACAACGCGTTCATCTTCCCCGGCGTCGCCCGAGGCACCATCGCCTGCAAAGCCTCCTCGGTAACATCTGGCATGTTCTTAGCCGCCGCCGAACGCTTAGCCAAAGAAGTCACGAGAGAAGATCTCCTCGTAGGAAGCGTCTTCCCGAAAACAATAGACAAACTCAGCGACGTCGCGCGAGCGGTTGGCGTCGCCGTCGCCGAACGCGCCGAGAAAGACGGCGTCGCTCGAATCGAACCCGGAGGCAACGCGTTCTTCGGCGTATAATACTACGCGAATACTCGAGAAAACCGACGACAAAAACCACCCCGCAGTATATGCGCACACGTAGTATATGTGTGTTCTCGCTACACGTATCGAATAGAAATGCATCATTCAATGTCAGTATCGCTCGCTTAACTTACGAGTACCGCAGAGTACCTTACCTTGCTTTTTCATTTTTGATGTAATACTCACACGTGTGAAAAAACTCAGAAAAAGTGGATAAGACGCCACACATATTTATTGCTCTGCGCGTTATAAAGAGAAAAGAAACGCAAAGAACCTCTCTGTCTGAACGCGAACGAAACCACCTCTGCGCGACCGCAACGGAAGAAGAGTGTTTCGCACAAAATGTCTGTTGTTTCCTGTCGTCGTCGTCTCCCCGGTGTTGTTTCTGTCGTCGTTGGAACCCCGGAATACTAAAGCTTGAGGGAAAGGCGAAAGAGGATGACGACGACGACGACGACGCGATGTTTTTTTACGAAGAAATCTTCCTCGCTTTCGTCGTCGAAATCGTTCAAGAAGAGGCTCAGGAGACGAGACAGAAGAAGCAGAGGAGGAAGAGAAGGAGCGATCGTTATTCGAAGCGCTGCGGTGGAAGGAAGAGACGATTCAGACGACGACGACGAGTTTTCTTCGAATTCTTCCTCTTGGACGACACAGGACAGACAACAACAACAACAACAACAACAACAACAACAGAGACCGCGCAAGTCGTACAGTTCGAAAGCCAATACGAATCGCGATATCGCGTTGGCGAAGGCGTTGACTAAAAATAATCAATCCTCTTTTGCCGCTGGCGGGAGAAGGAGAGAGAGAGATGCGAGTTACGACGAGATGGATTTGAAAGCGGCGTTGAGATTGTTGAAAGCGTCGCCGCCGCCGCCGCCGGCGAGAAGAAGGACGACGACGAGAAGCAGCGGCGGGAGCGGTGGCGCGGTGGAAGAGAAGAAGAAAGCGCTGACGAGCGAGCAACCGAGGAAGAAAACGTTGTCGGTGTCGGATGTCGTCGTCGGGAACGAGGAGAACGACGAGGAGGCGAAGACGAAGCGAAGACAGCGAAGACGTAGGAAAAGTTCGGGCGTTCGAAACGAAGGTTTAGCAGTGATAAATAATAGCAAGGATGGTAAAAAGAAGAGAGAAGGAAGCGGCGACGAAAGCAGCGAGAAGGATTCGCTCGATGGTGTTTTGTTGGACGCGCAATCCGAAAAGGCGTTGGGCGAAGCCGTGAAGGAGTTGTTGAGATTGGAATACATCGCTAAAGCGCTGGACGACGAAGAGTTTACCATGCGAACGAGAGACGAGGAGATGGACGCGAGGGACGAGGAGAATCCAATGGCAACCTCGGATGCTATTTTGAGCATTTTTGATGCGAAACCGAAAAACGCGATGGAGATGATAAAAAACGACGGTAGCGGTAAAAATAGGAGTAAACGGATGAAGGCCGAGGAGGATATCATGTACGAACGGAAATTCGCTCGAGCCGCGGAATTGAACGTGAACGAACTTCGCAAACGATTAGACGCCGGGAAACGCGCTCGACAAATTTTAGTCTCTAAAAACATCGGCTTAGCTCGACTGTGCGCGCACAGAACGATGAAACAGATAAACACCGAGGCGAATACGAACTTTTCGTACCAACTTTCAGATATGATTTCTGACGGGCAAGAAGGGTTAGTCAAAGCTGCATCGAAGTACGATCCGTCTTTAGGTTTCCGATTTTCCACGTACGCGTACGCGTGGGTTTTGAGTAGCATTCAAAGAGGTTTAGATTCCAACTCGAACACGATTCGAACGCCGACGCATGCGCGAGTGGAGAAAATGAAGATCAAAAATTTAGAGAAAAATTTGGACGAATCGTTGGGACGAATGCCCACGGACGAGGAAGTTGCACGAATAGCAGGCGTAGACGTGAAGAGAATAGAAGCGATTGGTAACTTCGGGGTGAGTTACGCCATGCCACGCGCGACTGGGAGCGGAAACTTTTCCGGCGACATTGGCGACGCGTCGGAGATTTTGGTCGCCGATCAAGGCGATGCAAACGGGGCGACGGCAATGGCAGATTTTTGTACAACAGATGCAGAAGAACGAGCGTTGAAACTCGTCGAACGCGATTTATTTAAAGACGATTTAGAGCACGTGTTTGATACGTTGCTTCCTCGCGAAAGGTTTGTTTTACGTCACAAATTTGGTTTAGACGAATTCGAAGACGAACGCTCAGGACGAGGAAATCCAATGGCGAACATTTTAGCGAGAAAAATGGGTTTGAGTGTTAACGCCGTTCGATCGATTGAACAACGCGCGTTGGAGAAACTTCGCGCGCCGCAACGTGCGAGGATATTAGAAAAGCACGCCATCTTACCCGAAGCTAACTTTACGTTTTCATCGAATCCGTTGCGCGTGGACGACCGACCAATCACCGGTGGCGTCCACGCCACAAACGCGAAGAAGAAATCGGTCGAAGAGGAAATTTCGGATATTATACTAGAACGAGTAGAAGTTACGCTTAAAAGTGAAGACGTCGAAAAGATTGCGCAAAGCAGCGTTCGAAACACGACCTGGTCTTCGTACGAGTTGAAGTTAATGAGCGACATGCGAGGGAAGGGAATCCCTTGGAAGAAAGTCGCCGTCGCCATCGGTCGCACGGAAACGAGTTGCAAGCAAATGTACCGCAAAGTAGGAGGGTCCACGCGAAAGCACACGCCTTCGATGGACGAAAAAACTAAAGCCGCGATGCAGAAGATAGAAGAAGGCGATGCCATTATAAACGCCTAAATTTAGAATCCACCGATGTAAAAATAATAACACGCCGCTCAAAACTACTACTAATAACGTTAAACCTACATCTAAACCTAATTAGCTCACGTACAACCCGTCTCTTTCCATGGACGGCGAAACGAGCGCTATTAACTCTTTCAAGTTGGTTTCGTTCTTCTCTCCTTTCGCAAAGACGCTCGTCACGCCATCGCTCCTCCCGGCGTAATGAGAACCGAGACGAGATATGCACTTTTTCGAACTTCCGTAGCTCGTCGTCGCCTCTCCTATACCCGCATACGAACTCCCATTCGCTGGCGCGTTCCCTAGCGGGATTCGTAAGCCATCGGGCCCAAACGACGGACCCTGGGCTCCGAAATCGAATATCGCCGGCGAGCCGACGTTTGGCAAAATCTCCATCCCACTCGCGTCGCCGTTCAGAAAACTTTGCTCGTTCTTAAACACGCACAAAAACGCAGCGGGGCAATCTCTGTAATCCTCCACCGAGAAGTACCCGAGCGGATTATACGCCGCGAACCTCGCGTTTTTCGCCGTCTTCCCGAAAATCAAAGTCGGTCCTTTTCCGTCAACTCTCTCGTGAAAAGCCGAAGCCGTCCACCCATCTCTCGTGGCGTCGTACGCCAAAACGAGTTCCTCCCCGTCGATGACCGTGTTCGCGAGTAACTGGTACGCCGATTTCATACACCCTTTCGGACTTTGCTCGATCAACTTTACTCGTTTCATCTCTTTTTCTTTCTGAATCTCCTTTGCATCTTTCGGAGTGACTGCTTTCAAAATGTTTTCCAAGAAGCCGTTCCGTATCGTCAACGAATGTGATTTTGTTCGCTTTTGTCCTCCTCGTTTCATCAAAGCGTGTCGTCGTCGTCGGGTTAAAGTTGATGATGGTGTTTTTGAGGGCAAGGCATTGTTGTTATGCGTTGGACGACACGATGACATTCTCACATGCAACAAAAGTGGATAAAATGGCGTATCTTTCCCTAACTGTTTTGCTCCAAATTCGTCAAAAGTAAACACACGAAACGATGGCAACACCTACTTCAGCACTGGCTGGAAAGCCTTTCATCGTCGCGAAATGCGGTTCAAAGAGCAGCAGCAACAACAAAGCAGTCGTTTCATTCACCAGACGACGATTCGGAATGATTTTTCCATCCTCCTTTTTTCTTCTTTCCCAAAGCAATTCGATTGGAAACGCATCGGCAAAAGAACAACTTTTATTAACCGGCGATTACGACACGGACACGCGAGACATCACCAAGCGCGTTCGGGAACTTTTAAGAGAAGGCAAAGGAGACGTGGAGTTATACCTTCAAAAGTTTGACCTGTACTCGCAACAGTATAAATGGGATCACAAAGGGCACACGAACTCGTTCGCGAGCTTGCTTTCGTTAGACCAAGTCGTAAGAAAGCAATACGAGTTCGCCGGAAATACCCCGTGGGAGGTTCCACCGTTGTCGTCGAATAAAGGCGCGATGTTAGAGGCGTACGTGAGGAATAGCGAGAGTTGCCTGATTAAGGAATCTTACGGTAAATTTGGGGAGATGGACCCGGAGACGCGAGCGGAATGGAAAGCTATCGAGTGTTCGCAAGGACTCGTGAAACCGGTGAAAGAATGATGCAACCAACGCGCTTTTAATTTTATTACATACTACTTTATGTACAGATCGCTTTGAAGTCACAGTCTGTGATCTCCTTTTATTTTCGCGTTCGCTTTCGCCTCTTCGCTTTCGTACAAAGGCAGACGCACGTTCCCGGACTCGCTCGCGACGCGTCCCAAAATACCCACAAATACCCCGGATACGA
>Ga0181602_10002899_pt1 | contig 14088 bp, 9 predicted proteins | sample 041ome_14_FD_148640 | JGI IMG/M metagenome (GOLD analysis project Ga0181602, IMG submission 148640) | Coastal salt marsh microbial communities from the Groves Creek Marsh, Skidaway Island, Georgia - 041408US metaG (spades assembly) | ecosystem: Environmental > Aquatic > Marine > Intertidal zone...
CGACGAGAGTTTCGTCGTCCGGCGTGTTGCCGGCGGACAGAGCGAGGTTGGAGCAAAGAGAGAAGGACATGGATCGCATCGAGATTACGAACAACGGTATCGACAAAAGTGGCGCTGTAAATGGCATCATCGCGAATGCTCGAAAGAACGCGCTCGAAGAAGACAAGGAAATGACGGAGTTTTTAGAGGCGGAAATCGAAGCCGAGATGGTTCGAAAAGAAAAGGAGAAACATCGCAAGGAGAAAAAGAAGCGCAAGAGGAAGAAGAAGGAGAAAAAAAGCAAACACCGGAAGAAGAAGAGCAGGAGGAAATCGTCGACATCGTCGTCAAATTCGTCGTCGAGCAGTAGCAGCAGCAGTAGCACGAGTAGCACGAGTAGCAGTAGCAGATAGTAATGCGCATAGCATCATTTGTTCAAATTACATCTCACCGCTCAATCGAGTTCTTTCGTCTTCTCGTAGAGGTAACAATCGAGCTGCCATTTCTCGTCCACTTGCAAGATAGGTTTCCATCCGATTCCTCCCGGAATCGATCTCAAGGGTTCAAAATTTTCGATATCGTCGCACAATTTACTCACGATCGCCAATCTCGCGCCAACGTTCATCTCTCTCGACAGTTTCGCCTTCAGCATCCCCAACGTCGTGTCGTGCAACGTCGTCGCGTGCACGAAAATGAAATCAAACTGAGAGAGGTCTTGGTCGAACATGTCGCCCTGAGAGACGGATATTTCACACCTAGCGACGCCGCTGCTATATTTCTCGAGCTCCTCTCGCAACCTCCCGATACCTTCGATCGCTTTCGCGGCTAAATCCGGACAAATCTCCACGCCAACGGCTTTGCTAAACTTCCCCGACAACGCCGCAGCCTACACGCGAGAACGGAAAAGGTCAGCGCGCAATCACAAAACAAGACAAGAAGAACGCGAATAAAAGAAATCGAACGCGAAAAATCAACGCCACGAAAGGGTTCAAAATTCACCTACCGCCACTTGCTTCCCGACGCCGCATCCCAAGTCCGCGTACCTCAACCCGCCTCCCTCGCCCTCGACGCCTTCAACACTACTCTTCCTCTTCCCACCATCGGTCCCTAAATCAATCAACTCGAGCATAGAATTCACATCAATCTCGCCGTAAAACGAATCCTCCGGATGCTTATACGTCTCTGGGTTCACTTCGGTAACTCTCTTCGCGATTGCGCGGCTTCTGCTCTTGGAAAACGTTTCGTCGTCGCAGAAGATTTCGTTGAAGATGGCGCCCGGATTGAACCTGGAAGACGACGACGAAGAAGGAGAAGAAGAAGAAGAAGCACCGACGACGACGACGCTTCGCTGCTGATGGTATTTTCTCCCCAGGCGGCGACTGCGAGAAGAAGGAGGAAGAGAAGAAGAAGAGCAAGAGGCGAGGCGCGACGAATCGATCCGCAGCAGCAGCGTCGCCGATGATGATGACGAAGACGACGATAACATCTCTTCTCACTTTTCGTTGTGAGGCGCTTTCCAAAACATTTCGTCATTCTTTTCCCCGGAAAGCAAAAGAGGGACTCCCCTGCGACAACAAGAAAAGGGAACGCGAGAACAGAGAGAGAGTGAGTGATAATAAAAATGGCGGCGCGACGACCTTCTTCTTCTCCGCGGCGCGCCGACGATGAAGAGAAAAGGAAGAAACGCAGCGCGTCCGATTCCGCCGCCGAGGAAGAAGAGAAGAAGAAGTTAAAGAAGAGATCGAAAGAAGAAGAAACAACGACGATCGATGAAGGCGAAATACCACCGCGCGGTGTCGATAAAGACGACCGAAACGAGAAGGGAAACGCGAGGAATAACGCGTTGTCGTCGTCTAAAAGCAACGGGCGCGCGGGCGGGGCGTACGTGCCTCCGTTTAAGCTCGCGCAAATGATGCGAGAGATTCGAGACAAATCCAGTCCAGAGTACCAGCGAATCACGTGGGAAGCGCTGAAAAAGTCCATCAACGGACTGGTGAATAAAATCAACAGCTCGAACGTGAAAAACATCGTGCCAGAGCTGTTCGCGGAGAATTTAGTGCGCGGGAAAGGTTTGTTCGCGAGATCGGTGATGAAATCGCAAATGGCGAGCCCGCAGTTTAGTCCGGTGTTTGCGGCGCTGGTGGCGGTGACGAATACGAAGTTTCCGGAGCTCGGGGAGTTGGTGGTGAAACGAGTCGTGTTGCAGTTTCGGAGGGCGTTTAAGAGGAACGATAAGAGCGTGTGCGTGGCGGCGACGAAGTTTTTGGCCAGTTTAGTGAATCAGCAGGTGCGTGTTTGTGGATCTTTCTTTCTTTTTTCGTTCTCGTCGCGTCGCGGGCTTCTTCGATTCGTTTTTTTGTTCGCGTTTTATACGAACGCGCGCGCTTGGGCGTGGGCATTTTGAACGACGCGTTTTATCGAAAGGCAAACGATGAATAAGATCATACACAAAATCCAACTCCGAGGCTGGTAGTTCCAACTTCCGTGACGAGTAGAGAATCAAACGAGCTTTTTAACCCTGATGCCTTTTGGTGAACGTTGTTTTTCAAGAAGCACGCGCGCGCTCGCGTCGCGCGCTCTGACTCTGTCTCTTTCTCTCTCTCACTCTCTGTCTTTGTTTTCTGAGGACGACGGAAGAATTCAAAATACTCACGCATTTATCTTTCTCTCCAAATAATTACAATAGGTTGTGCACGAGCTCCTCGCGCTCGAGTTGTGCACTTTACTTCTCACTCACCCGACGGACGACTCGGTCGAAGTCGCCATCGAGTTCATCAAAGAGTGCGGATATGCGCTCCAAGATTTATCTCCGCAAGGCTCGCACGGTATTTTTGAACGGTTTCGGGGCATTTTGCACGAAGGTGAAATCGATAAACGAACGCAGTTTATGATTGAAGGTTTGTTTGCCTTTCGTAAGAGTGGCTTTGAAGGTAAAAAAGGAGTCCCGGAAGAGCTCGATCTCGTCGACGAGGACGATCAAATCGTCCATGAAATCTCGTTAGACGACGAACTAGAAGCGAACGCGAGCTTGGACGTGTTCAAATTTGATCCGAACTACGAAGAGAACGAGAAGAAGTATTCGGAGATCAAGAAGGAAATTTTAGGAGAGGAGAGTTCGTCGTCGGACGAATCTGGTTCGGACGAAAGCGGGAGCGACGAAAGCTCGGACGATGACGACGACGAACCAACACGCGCTGCGCCAACGACCACGCAAAACATCACCGACGCCACAGAAACCAACCTGGTTAACCTACGCCGAACCATCTACCTCACCATAATGTCGTCCTTAGATTTTGAAGAAGCGGGTCACAAATTGATGCAAATCCAACTGCAGCCGGGGCAAGAAATTGAAGTCGCGACTATGCTCGTCGAATGTTGCTCGCAAGAGAGAACGTTTGTGCGATACTACGGCTTATTGGCGCAACGATTTTGTTTCATCTCCAAAGAGTATGCGAGTATTTTCGACGATGTATTCATGAAGCAATTCAGCACCATCCATCGACTAGAAACGAACAAGTTACGAAACGTGGCCAAATTTTTCGCGCACTTGTTAGCCACCGACGCCATGTCGTGGACGTGTTTGGCGTACATCCAACTCTCGGAAGAAACGACGACGTCGGCGTCCAGAATTTTCATCAAAATTCTATTTCAAGAGTTGAGCGAACAGCTGGGTTTGAAAAAGTTAAACGAGAAGATGTCCGAAGAAGACATGCAGCCGTATTTCACCGGCGTCATGCCGAAAGCGCCTCTGAAAAACGTCCGCTTTTCCATCAACTTTTTTACGAGCATTGGGTTAGGCGGGTTGACCGACGGCATGCGAGAACACTTGAAGAAGGAGCAAGAAAAGGAGAGAGAGAGAAGAGCGAACGCTTCTTCTTCTTCTTCTTCTTCTTCTTCTTCTTCGTCATCCGACTCTTCCGATTCTTCGTCCGATTCAGATTCCTCGTCCTCGAGCGACGAGAGTAGCAGCAGTAGTAGTAGCAGTAGCAGTAGCAGCGAAAGACGACGACGAAAACGAAAACGAAAGAGTAAGAGATAGAGAGATAGAGGGAGCGCGATAGATATAAAAGCGTCTTGTAATAATCTTAACGCATTCATTTCGCCGAGCAAAAGCTCAATAAAACGAACCGACTTCGTCTCTCCATTTTGTTTCTCACCTCGGGCACGCGCGCGCGCTTCGCGCGAAACAAAAATACCATCGTCATGGTCCCGACAAACAAGCAGAGAAAGAAGAAGATAAAAACTCTCGCGGCGTTCGACGACGACGACGACGATCGCGACGAAGAAGAAGAAGATGGTGACAAGCGGAAGAGCGACGACACTCGGGACGACGAACCGTTACCTAAATTAGTAATCGGAGACAAAAGAGTCCGCACCGGCACGTACATGCCGTCGTTCATTCCGAAAGAGAAAAAGAGAAACGACGACGCGAAGGTGGAGAATGATGCGATGAACGACGAGGCGAACGGAGGCGACGACGAAGTTGCGAAGCGAAAGAGAACATTTTTAGGTGATGGTGAAGCTTTTTGCGTTTCTCGAGACGAAGAAAAGAAACTCGGCGAGAAGCGCGCGAGAGCGAACGATCATCGGAATCAAAAGCACGCGTTGTCATCGAACGTGATCGTGAAGAATCTCCCATCTCGAGAGGATTTCGAGTCGTTATTTCCAAAGGAATCGGTACGGACTCGACAATTGTTTGAGAGGAAAATATTGGAATCGTTCTCGGCGTTTGGCCCGATTGCGTCGTTGTCGATCAAGAAGAGCGGCGGTGGAGGCAGCAGCAGCAACAACAATGGATCGTCGTCGATGGCATTTTTGGCGTATTTGACCAAATCTAGCGCGGAGAATGCGATCGAGAAAATAAATAGTGGTCAGTTTTTGTTCTACGGAGTGCAGTTGGAAGCGAATTTAGGCGGCGCGGTGGTGGTTTTGGAAAAGGTATGGCCGCCGGCACCGTTAGCTGTTATGGAAAAGAGGAGGGCCTTCGCGAACGACAACTATGATGACGAACGCGAAGGCGAAGAGAACGATGATGTCTACGACGAGTCGCGAAGAGTGCTGTATTTGGACGAGAACATTCACACGCGTGGTGAAGTGCAAGAACATTTAACGGCAGCAGTGCCCTCAAACGTTAGCGCCGATAATCCAGAAGAAGAACAAGAAAAAGAAGGCATCGTTAACGTCCGTTTCCCAAAAGATTACGCGCAAATGAGACGCATCGATGTTACGGCGACCTTTGTCGCCGAAGACGGGAAGGCCATCGAGCACAGAATCAAAGCGAAGAAGAAAGAAGATCCCGACTTTGCGTTCCTGTTTGATACGATTGAAGAGAACGAAGAGACGGTGTATTATTTGTGGAGAGTATTCTCGTTAGCTAACGGCGATTCATTGACGCGATTTCGAACGGAACCGTTTCGCATGTTTGCACCGAATGGAAAGATTTGGATGCCGCCAGTTGAGGGGATCAAAATGGCGCCAAAAGATGATAGCAATAGTAATGGGAAAGATTTGATGTCGTCATATGCGCAGTGGCCGATATCCAACGGTGCTGGTGTTGGCGCTTCCTCCTCTCTCGTCGATTACAATGTAGATCGCGGGGAAGCACAAAAAGCGCTTTCCGAGGCGGACCAAAAACGACTCAAAGAGCTCTTGACGCTCTTAACGCTCGAACGCGATCGTGTGCGCGAATTGACGACGTTTGCAATCGATCACGCTATTTGTGCCGAGGAAATCATCGCGAAACTGAAGGAAGAAATGGAGGCACAAAAACAGTCCCATAAACTCGAGGCGCAAGTTTCTCTCCTCTACGCCTTCTCTGACGTCCTTCACAACGCTTCGGCGCCGGTGAAACACGCGAGTAGCTACAGAATGGTTATTAAACGTGCTCTACCAGAGGTGTTTAAAGCTTTAGGCGAAAGTTTGAAACACTGCGGCGTCATCGCGAAACCGCCGTTTATGACGAGAGTTTTGCGCGTGTGTAAAGTGTGGAGAGAATGGTACGCGTTTGACGTTTCGTTTTGCGACGAGCTCGAGGAGACGTTTCTCAGTGATAAGTAGTTTTAAAAAATGTAGCGATAGTAACTTTAGATTTTTCATAGTCTGTCGAGCGCCGCGCTCGGACACACGCAGTAGCTGCGAATAAAAGTGTAAATTAGGTAGTATCGCATCAACACTAAAACATGCATTTACTTTTGCGCAGCTGCGCCATACTTTGCAGCCGGGACCGCGCCAACTTCCGCGAACGCCTTCACGTCCTCTGGAGGCAATCCGGTCCCGGTAACTTCGTTCCCAACGCTCACCCAGTAATCTCTCAAGTTATTTTTTCTCGCGAAAATCTCCAGATATTTCCCGTTCGGCACCAACTGTTCGATCAACTCGTAAATCTCCGTCGGCTTTTGCGATTGGCCTCTTCTGGCCGCAAAAATTACGTCCGAGGCCGTCCTCCCGTTCAAAGTCGTCCCGGGTGGATCTTTTCCTCTCCTGGCCACCAAACACACCTCCTTCGCATGTTGCAAGTAAAACCCGTGCGATTTGGCCAATCTTCTCGAGTTGGTCACTTTCACCCACGCGATTTCATCCACAAACTCGTAGCCCCATTTCTTAAACTGATTTAAGCACCACTGATACTTGGCGTTAATCACCCAAACGAACAAGAAACCGTTCTCTTGCAACTGTGGAATTGGAAGGTCCGCGATGTGCGCGTCGGTCAGTTGCGAGTACCCGAGCGAAACGCCTCTGGTTGGATTCGCCGTGGCTAACTGCCAGGGCGGATCCATCATTATAACGTCAAACTTCGTGTGTTCGTACATAGGTTTCCAATCGAACGTGGTCACGTTCGCGTGCACGGGGATGCACTGCGGCGGCACCATCCACTCCTTCGGGTCAATCAAGTCCACGTCGTACGTCTCCGCTTCGTCCTCTTCGCCAGCATTCATCGTCCCGGCACCGTCGCCGTCCTCTGAGTTGTTCGCGGTACCATCCGCGTTGCCGTCGTTTTCCATTTGCGCGGTGTTCGTCGTCTCCAACTGCAGCTGTAAAAACGCGCTCGCGCTGGAAGATTTCTGTCCTCCTCCTTTGGTGAGCTCGTTTTGAATCATCTTTCGATACAGCTCGATCTCTTTGTTCAACAACTCGTTCTTTTTCTCGTTTTCGAACGACATCCAGCGCTGAACGCACGACGCTTCGTCCTCGAGCAGCTTTTCCTGGAGTTGGCTCGCGTCCATCGTCTCGTCGATATCCATCGCCTTTGATTCATTATCTCTTGCCACCACCATATTTGAAAATTTCCCGAGATTTTTCTTCCTGATGGCGCTCGCTAACGATTCCGCGAAGGACGTAAACCTGACGCAGCAAGGACACTCGACGGCGTGCGGTCGTTTTGTTTGTCTTCTTCTTCCTCCCGCTCCTCCTCCTCTCGCCGTCGTCGTCGGTCGGCAAAGCTTTTGTTGTTTCGCGTCCTCGCTCGTATCGATGGTGATGGTAAACGACGTGCTTTGGATGGATTTTTGTCGCGAGAAGAATTTCAAATTTTTAACTTTGATGTGGGAGAAAAAACAGAAAATGTCATCAAAACGAGCATTCGTCGAGTCTCGCGCAACCACTCTCGCGCGCGCCTCGTCAGATCCCACGTAGCTGGATGCTGTATTCGCATATATTCGTATATTTCCTTTTAAGTTACAACGAATGATGGTAAGCGCGTGCCTACTACTTTATGCGGTGCTTGTCTCATTTTATTACTATTTTTTTTCTTTCGAACGCGCGACGACGCTCTATCGCTGCTCCGGCTGCGGGCGCCGCGACGAAGAAGAGGCATTTGACGCGGTTTCTTTCGCTCGTTTCAACGCTATTTGCTTGATGTTTTGCACCGCACCTTCCACGCCGCCGTTTTGGAGTCCTTTTTGTACCTCTTGCCAATCCGATTTCATTTTGGATAAATTTTCATCCGCTTTTTGTTTGATCGAACGCGAGAGAGACGCGAAGAGGTTGTTTTGGGGCTGATCGGGACTGGTCGTAGCGGAGGAAGTAAAGGACCCTTTGGCGCGGAGGACGTCTTCGCGGTTGTTTCCAAAACCAACCATGTTGGTACCGGGTGATTTCGGGGAGAGCGGCTGCGAAGAGGAGGAAGAGGACGCTTTCACCGTCGAGGCGGGCGGCGAGTCGAAGTGCGAATCTGAGAGCAACCACTCCGCCGTCGCGTCCAAGGCGTTCTTTTCTTCCTGCTTCTTCGTGCTGTTTTCTCGCTTCAAGGAGATACTTTTGCGTAGCTGTTTTTCTTGTTTCTCTTGCGCCTGTTGTTGCTCTTTCGGCGCATCAGGTAACAGTTGCGCGCTGAACGCGTTTTCCGAGTCCGACTTTGAAAGTGCGATGTGTTCGTCTGCTTTCTTTTCGCCTCGTAAATACGTCGTCGAGGAGACGTCATCCGATGTCGATGCCATCGATGTCGTAACAAATGCACCAGTGTTGCCTTCACTCAACAGTATCGCGTCTTCCAACGTAATTTCTGGCACGAAGTGCTCGAACCGTATCAACTCTTTCATCGGATCGCTCGCGCAGTTCGGCAACACCAACTCGTCGCAAATGTCCGAGACTAATTTGCTGGACAACAAATGCGAGACTTTCTTCGCGATGAACTCGTGCGCGATTTTATTCTCTCCAATAGCCGGCTCGCAAAAGATATCAACCCGTGGGCGACCTTTCAACCCCCACCATAAGCGTTCGTTCGGAGGCGGAGGGATCCAAAATCGAAACGTGCCGGAACAGCTGGACACTCTCAAAGTCATCTTCAGCGGGAACTTTTGCAAAACGCGGTCGTTGACGTTTTCGACGACTTTTTTCATCTCTTTGAGCACGTTTTGAGTGACCTCTTCTTTTGTTTTGTTGAGTGGTGGTCGTTTCTTCGTCGTATCGAGTTTTCCAGAATTGGTGGGCGAAAGCGGCGGCGTTGGCGTTCTCGAGCCGCTTTTGGATGTGGGATTGTCGTCCATCGCAGCATCCTCGTAGTTTTCCTCCGCTCCCATCTGCGCCGCTTCTCCGCCTTCTACTCGATTCCCAATCTCCTTCGCGTACTGCGCTAAATCTACTCTCGTTCGAATCGTCACTTCAATCAAGCCGACGTAACTCAAATCCGCTTCCACCGCAGCGCACACGCCTCGACCCGGCAACGATCCGCCGTCCCAAGGTGCGTTTGAACCTTCACTCCCATCCACCGGTCGCAACATGTTGCACTTCGGCGTCGCTTCTCCTAGCGATAACTTTTCCACGTCAAACTTACCGACGTATTTTGGTAAACCGGGAAGTTCGTTCAACTTCTTCTCCAATAAATTGGACAGAACGTTCTTAAAACTAATCGAACGCACTAAATCGAAAAAGATGCGAGAGGAGATGATATCTACGGTTTGCCCGCACCGTTTATCGTCGAAGATGTGCTCGAAGAACGCGTCTTGTTTTTGTTGCGCCTTGGTTTTCTCGTCTTTTGGCTCCCGTTCTTGTTGTTCGCTGCTATTGCTATTACTTCTGCTAATCTTCTTCTCGAATCGAGCGTTTTCGAGCAAGTACTGCGCGATTCTCGATTTCGCCTCTTCCGGGAACTTCTGTTTACTATCATCAACACGTGTCGTCGTCGTCGTCGTTAAACTTCTTCTCATAGAATCCATATCCAGCGCCCTCCACAGCGCGTAGAACCAAGCCTCTTTGCTCGGCCCGCTCAACGCGTACAACCAAACCACTTTCTCGCCTTCGTAAAGCGAAGAAGAAGAATCGCTCCTCCTCGCGAGCACAATCGCCCTCTTATGGTTCCACATCAACTCCGTCTTGTTCCCTTCCGGATACTCCACCAAGTAAACCTCGCACTGTTTCAAATCGATAAATTTTTCCTCTCTCCTCGCGTCGACGACATCTCCGGACGCCGAAGCGGCGTTTCCCGCGCTCCCCGAAACCGTCTCGCCGCCGCCCCGCGTAACTTCCAACTTTATCCTCGCCGCTTTCACATCCAGCGTCGCGTAATACCGTTCCGACGTCGCTCCTTTCACCTTCGTAGAGTATTGCCCTTTCGTTTGACGAGCGGTCGATCCTTTGCTGAAAATCAACCATCCCCGCATCTCTTCTTTCTTCACATTCATTCCAACTAAACTCTCCTTCTCTGCAAATTCACCTTCCAAAACTCTCGCCGAAGACGCGTTCGCACTCCTCCTCGACGACGATGAAGACGTGAGAAGAACCCGAAACGCGAAATACGCGCTCGAGGCCAACAGCGTCAGCGTGCTCGTCGACCCGATCAATATCCCTTTCGCCAGAGAAGAAGATGAAGAAGATGAAGAAGAAGAAGAAGAAGAGGAGGAGGAGAGCAACAGGGAGGCGGAGATGGTTCCCAAGGAGAGAAACGCGAGAGCGGTTGTTGTTAACCCGGTACTGCTGCTGCTGCTGCTGTTGCCGCCGCCGCCGCCGCCGCCGCCGCTGCTGCTGTCGTCGCTTTTCTCGCGCATCATCTTTTCCGGGTCCCTTTAAGCGCGCGCGTGTGAATGTTTGCAACGCGCGGTCTGAAGTCGATTTTTTCCCCAACGAACCCACAAAGAATAGTAGTGAACCCTAAACCCTAAACCCTAAATAGTAGTGAAACCCTAAAACAATAAAGAGGATATTTTTAGCGGGGAAAAAAAGGCATCAAAAAGCGCGCGCGGCGAACGAGCGAACGAGAGAGAGAGAGAGAGAAAGAGAGATGTCGAGAAGCGCTCCTCCTCCTCCTCCTCCTCCTCTCCTCCTGAAGAGCCGCAAATCGCTCACGTTTCTTTTCCTCTTCGTGATGTTCTTAGCGCAGCAAGCCACGCTCGATTATTACGACGACGACGGTCAAAGAAGCATTCCCCTACTCCTACTCGGAGGAAAAGGAGCGATGTTACCGATCGATGATCCGACGAAAAGAGGCCTGTTGTTCGCCACGCTCTCGTACCTGGTCTACTCTTTCCTCCAAGGACCGGACACGCACATGTCTCGGCCACATCCGGGCGTTTGGAGGGTCGCGCACGGGAGTTTTGTTTTGTACCTTTTGTTTCTGGTGTTTCTGGTGTTTCAAGAGACGAAAGAGTCGGCGCGAGCGAACGTGTTTGAGTATTTAGCGCCAAACTTACAGATTTCGTCGACCGAAGAAGGCACGAATGGTGGTTTGTACGAAGAGCGGACGTACGCGACGGATTGCAGAGTTTTTACTCCGGAGTCGAGCGCGTCGTCGCGGATGCAAAACGTGAAGAATACCGTCTTGGATGAATTTTTCCTCGCGCACGTCCTCGGGTGGTTCGGCAAGGCGTTGGCCATTCGCGATTGGCGTTTGTTGTGGGCGTATTCGATTTTGTTCGAGCTGATGGAGGTGACGTTTAGGCATTGGTTGAAGAATTTTAACGAGTGCTGGTGGGATTCGTGGGTGCTCGACGTGTTGATTTGTAACTTTGGCGGGATGTGGGTCGGGATGCGAGCGACGAAGTATTTCGCGACGAGCAACGGTAGGGGTAGTCATAGCGGTAGCAGTAGAGAAGAAAGTAGTGAAGAAGATAATGGGTTTATGAATGGAGAGATAGCGGCAGAGAATCGCGAGGAGAACAGCAGCGAAGAGGAGGAGGAAGACGACATCGACGATACAGAAGAACACGAAAAGAGTAAAAAGTCATCGTCGGCGCTTTCCAAGCGCACGAAAGAAAAGGAGAGCGGTGGAAAGAATGACCGGCATCACAGTCGACGTCCGTCCTCAAATTTTGTTCGAGTCGCTCGGAAATCAATCGAAAATTACATTTTACCGGAGAAAGGACACAACTGGTACCGTTACGAGTGGCAGCCATTTAAAACTCCCGGTCGGTTCATACAGTGCGTGTTCCTCATCGGTATGTGTTTATCGTTTGAACTGAACGCGTTCTTCTTGAAGTTCATTTATGCCATACCTCCACCGCACATTCTGAACACTTTGCGTTTAACTTTATGGTTTGCGCAGGCAAATATCGCCATCAGAGAGTATTACGTGTTCATAACGGACGAGCGTGGGATTTGGAAGGCTCAATTAGGCGCGAACGCGTGGTTGGCGATTGCCGCGATGGCGATGGAGTTTCTCGTGATTCTAAAACACGGAGACGGCTTGTTCACGGCGAAGTGGCCAAAAGCAGTCGTTCGATGTTGGTTAGCGGTTGGCGTAGCAATGGTTGGCGGATTGACAGTCTGGCAGTTTAGGATGCGTAGCAGTAGCGATGAGAAAGAAGCGAGGAAAAGGAAAACGAAGATGATTTTTAAGAAGAAGACGAATTAGGTATTGACGCGTGAAGGTGGTAGCCATTCTAATATTTAATTTAAAATCTATTCGGATCCGACCATAGGCTAGAATCGGCGTTTCCATTGTCCTCACCACCACCACCACCACCATCATCAATATTGCTAATGGTACTACTCGTGCCGCTACTATGCATTCGCTTCCACGCTCTGGAAGCCGCCTCCAACACCTCGTCTACGTTTTCTCCAGTCTTTCCGGAAGCGAAGACGATTTCCCACGAAGACGCATCTTTTCCCAACGATCCGATCGCTTTCGTAATCGATGCAGATATCTTCTTCTTAACCGCCTTTTCTGATTCACTATTATCGCTATCGTTCAAAAATAGGTCCATTTTATTAACCACCACAATCGCCGGCGTCGTTTTTGTTATGTCTGGTTTGTACGTTTCCAACTCGTTGACTAAATCTATCAATGCTTCGTGCGGCGATTTATTCGTCTCTTTGCTATTTTCGGGCAGACTACCGTTTTCATCTTCTCCGTCTGGAACAATCTTCGCACTAGCACTTGCCGCGCTACTCTTTCCACCACCACCACTACCACCACCGGTAGCGTCGACGATGTAGGCGTGCACCCGACACCTCTCCACGTGTCGCAAAAAATCGTGCCCTAGACCTCTGTTCCTGTGCGCGCCGGGAAGTAAACCGGGCACATCGGCAAACGTCAAGCTCACTTTCGTTTCCATGTCTCTATCTAAATCAACCTCTCGAACGCCGAATTGCGGGGTTAACGTCGTGAACGCGTACGGCGCGATTTTCGGCTTTGCGTTGGTCAGCGCCGTTAACATCGTGGATTTCCCGGCGTTCGGAAACCCGATGAACCCGACGTCTGCGACTGTTTTCAACTCTAAAACCACTCTTCTTTCTGTCCCTGGTTCACCAGGTTCGTATTCTCCGGCTGTTTTTCCGACTGGAAAACTCGCGTTCCCTTTCCCACCTTTGCCGCCTTTCGCGAGAGTAAACTCGTCTTCGTGTTCGGATAAATCTGCGAGCACTCGCCACACGCCGTATTTATACCCTCTCGGTCGTAAGTGAGCGGTTTTGATGTGCCCTAATTCTTCTTCTTCGTCGTCGCTGTCGTCGTCAGTATAATCATCGTCATCATAATCATCGTCGTCGTCGTCGTCGTACACCGGCTCGGAGGATCCCCAATTCGCCATCATATTCCTCGTCACTTCGATGTTCTCGTCCTCCTCCTCAGAAAAATCTCCCCTCTCCTCTTCTTCCCAAACCACGGTCCCAACCGGCACTTCCACCACCTTCGTCTTCCCTCGCTTCCCTTGCATCCTCTCTTTACCTCCGTTCCCTCCGTTTCCCGCTCTCATCAAGTTCCCCACGTGACCTAAACTCCTCGGCCCGCCGTTCTTCCCGATCGCTTTCAACACGACGTCGCCGCCGTCTCCGCCGTTCCCGCCGTCCGCGCCTCTCCGCCCGCGCGACCCGCCGTCCCTCCGAAACGAAGCGCACCCTTTCCCGCCTTTACCCGCGACGGCGCGAACCCGCGTTCGATCCACGATTTTTTGGTTATCTTCTTCTTTGCCACCACCACCACTCTCAGAAGATGAAAAAGAAGAGGAACTTCTTCTTCTTCTCCGCGTCGTTGTTTCATCGTCGTCATTCTCCGATGTTGACGATGATGTCGCGACGAGCGCTTCTTCGAGTAAACTCTCGAGCATTCGTTTCGTGGAATAGAATCGCGTTTCATCATAATCACAGGAAAAGCATAATCGCGGCGGTTTCACTGGGAGGAGAAAGCGGCGGCGATTTGTTGTAAAGAGAGAAAAATCAACGCCATCGCGGTGGGAGGAG